>Ga0207096_1015_pt1 | contig 31271 bp, 35 predicted proteins | sample Alteio_BWMinHeat_86_FD_153547 | JGI IMG/M metagenome (GOLD analysis project Ga0207096, IMG submission 153547) | Enriched cells from forest soil in Barre Woods Harvard Forest LTER site, Petersham, Massachusetts, United States -... | ecosystem: Environmental > Terrestrial > Soil > Temperate forest >...
CTTATGATAGAAAACAAAGCTTTAAAGGAAATGAACCATGTTTCTAATAGATAGTCATTGCCATTTGGATTATGAACCGCTGTCATATGATATAGAAGGAACCTTACGACGGGCCCACGACAAGGGGGTAAGGGGATTTTTGACAATCTGCACCGAACTCTCTAAAATTTCTGTTTTAACGGCCCTTGCGGAAAGTCATGTGGATGTATTTGCAACCGTTGGTGTTCATCCCCATGAGACACAAAAAACCCTTCCCGAAAAAGAGCTTTTCAATGTTTTAGTCCATGGCGCAGTCCACCCAAAAATGGTGGGTTTTGGTGAAACAGGGCTGGATTATTATTATACTCACAGCCCTAAAACAGACCAACTTTCAGCTTTTAAAGCTCACATAGAGGCTGCTCTTGCTTGTGACCTTCCTCTTATTGTCCATACACGGGATGCAGAACAAGATACGATTGACTCTCTCAAAACAATTGGAAAAGGGAAAGCACGGGGGGTGATTCATTGTTTTTCAGGGAGTGCATGGCTGCGTGATCAAGCTCTGGAGCTAGGTTTTTATATCTCTGCATCTGGCATTTTAACCTTTAAAAAGGCTGAGGGTATTCGAGATCTTTTAAAGGATGTGCCTCTGGACCGACTTTTGGTGGAAACGGATTCACCCTATTTGGCGCCTGAGCCCTATCGAGGGAAATCGAATGAGCCTGCCTTTGTGGTAGAAACAGCAAAACGGCTTGCTCATCTTAAGGACGTTCCTTTTGAGGAATTGTGCGTACAAACGACTCAGAATTTCTTAAATCTTTTTTCAAAGGTGACCCTAGACTCAAAGGATTTCAAACTTTCATGCGTGTAAAAATATTAGGTTGTGGAGCATCCGGCGGGGTACCACTCATTACGGGAGAATGGGGTGTCTGTGACCCTCAAAATCCTAAAAACCGTAGGCGGAGAGCTTCAATTGCAGTCGAGACAAATGATACCACGATCCTGGTGGATACATCGCCTGATTTGCGTGAGCAGTGTCTGGCAGCAGGTATTCACAAAATTAACGCCGTTCTTTATACCCATGATCACGCAGATCATACCCATGGAATTGATGATTTAAGGCCTTTTATATATACAAAAAAAACACTGACGCCCCTCTATGGCAGTGTTGAGACCATAAATTTTCTTAAAACCCGCTTTGGGTATGCCTTTCCGACAGAACTCGCACAGCCAGAGATTTACCGCCCTTTTGTTTCTGCTCACGTTATTGAAGGACCCTTTACTGTAGGAGATATTGCTGTGATACCCTTTGTACAAGGCCATGGGTATTCCGCCTCTCTAGGGTACCGTTTTGAAAAAATCGCTTATTCCACGGATGTAGTTACCTTAGACGAAGAAGCCTTTAACACCCTTAAGGGCATTGACACTTGGCTTGTTGATTGTATTGCCATGGACCCTCGAGCAACCCATTCTCACCTTGCCCAAACCCTTGCGTGGATTGAAAGGGTTGGCCCACGTCAGGCTTACTTGGTCCATATGTCCCACCTTCTCGATTATGATACATTGCATACCCTTCTTCCAAAAGGGGTTGAACCAGCGTATGATGGCCTCGTTATTGAAATGTAAAATGTTATGACTTGACACTCTAGCTAAGTAGTTATAGATAAACTTAGGGTTTTATTCGGATGACACACGATGGTAGGAATTCTGCAATTTCCTGATTAGCTAGTGGATGCAGTTTTTTGTGGTGTTGCTAACGAAATTTTAACGACACTCCTGCTATTAATGATAATTCATAGCAATCACAAGGGTTAATTGTGCAAAGGCTTAGGTCTGATGTATAAATTAATTTAATGTTAATAACAAAAGGGGTGTGCCCATGTCTTCGTCAGATAAACAAAATAATTTGCAAGATATTTTTTTAAACCAGTTACGAAAAACAAAAGCACCAGTAACACTTTTTTTAGTAAATGGTGTAAAATTACAAGGTATTGTTACTTGGTTTGATAGTTTTTCTGTCTTATTGCGCCGAGATAACCATTCTCAACTTGTCTATAAACATGCTATATCAACAGTCATGCCCATTAATCCTATTCAACTTTTTGAAGAGGAAGAAACAACGGAGCAAGAAGAGGCGTAATTATTCGTGACTCATTATGATATTATGGCCTCGGGAGATAAATCAACCGGGGCCGTTTTTGTTGTATGTCCTTATATTGTGAAGGGAATTCACCGGATTCTAGATCCTGAGATGCGTCTAGAAGAGGCAAAAGGGTTAGCGGAAGCAATTCAGCTTAACGTTAAAGGAGCAGAATTTTTCAAACAACATATCATTCGTTCGGCCACATACCTTAGCAAAGGCCATGTGGAAAATTTTGCGGGAGTTATAAAAGCCCTTGAGGTTAATCTTGTTTTTATTGATGCGCCCATCTCTCCTATTCAACAACGGAATTTAGAAAACGCTTGGAATTGTAAAGTTATTGATCGTACAGGAATAATTTTAGAGATTTTTGGAGCACGAGCGCGTACAGCTGAGGGGCGTTTCCAGGTTGAACTTGCAGCTTTAAGTTATCAAAGAACCCGTCTTGTGCGTTCCTGGACCCACCTTGAAAGGCAACGGGGTGGGTTTGGTTTTACAGGAGGACCAGGTGAAACCCAGCTAGAACTTGACCGGCGCTTGATTGATGAGCGTATGGCTCGCATTAAAAAAGAACTAGAAGATGTGAAACGAACCAGGTCTCTTCACCGCAAGGCACGAAAGCGTATTCCCTATGCAATCGTTGCGTTAGTAGGCTATACAAATGCGGGAAAATCTACTCTTTTTAATCGGTTAACGCGAGCAAATGTCGTGGCTGAAAACCTTCTTTTTGCAACGCTTGATCCTACAATGCGTCGAGTTCGACTTTCTTCCGGACGAGAGATTATTCTTTCTGATACGGTAGGGTTTATCGCCGATCTTCCCACTTTTTTAGTCGCTGCTTTCCGAGCCACCCTCGAAGAAGTATTGGAAGCCGATCTTATTCTTCATGTGCGGGATAGTTCTCATGCTGCAACTAACGTTCAACGCCAAGATGTGCTGAAAATTTTAAAAGATTTAGGGGTTGATCATGTTTATGAGGAAAATGGGATTGAGGTCTTAAACAAGTGCGATCGGTTAGAGCCTACAGAAGCTGAGCGTCTTAAAACAAAGGCTCCTCGCGCACGTCACCCCGCTCAATGTGTCATTTCAGCGTTAGATGGGCAGGGTGTTCAAGCGCTTTTGGACAAGATTGATCAATTGTTAGCCCGTAAAGAAAAAATATCTACCTTTGCGTTATCGCTTGCAGATGGCAAAAAAATCGCTTGGCTTTATTCTCATGGGGAGGTCCTGGATCGAACGGATGATGAAGTAAAGGCGCATATTAAAGTCAAGATTTCTCTCGAAAATCGCGAAAAATTCAATCAATTACTTAAATCTTAATTAATATATAGTTGCTTTATATTAAAAAGTATGTTATAAGTTGTATTGACAGAATATGGAGAAAATATTATGAAATATATTATAATTTTTATTTTGGCCCTTTCTCTGCCTGCAATGGCCGTGAAACCCAGTCCATCTGAATACAACAAGGATAAATCAACAATAAATGCATTGCAAAAAAATATACATAAACAAATACAAGAAGAAGGACACGGGACGTGCAATCCTGAGGGAAAATTACATCTGCCCCCGTTTAATTAACTTTTTCTAAGTACAATTAAGTATATACTCAGAGAAGCCCTTAAGTTGATAGAGGATCAGTTAGCCTATGTCTATCGTTGATGAAAAAAAACTTCTCACGAATGAAGAGCGCGAGTCTTACCAGCAGCTTCTAAAGCTCTATAATTATGAACTCTTTCACTTTCTTGTAGAGGTTACAGAGGATCAGAACCCAATTGATATGAACGATATCAATTATGTTATTATCCTTAAGATCAAGGTAACCCATGTTCAAAATAACCTATCAAATACTTATTTTAGCCAGTTAGGATCTAGTATTTGGATTTCTGAACTCGAGCATGATTTTCAGAATAAATATTATGTAAATCATCTCAGCTATTAGAGAACTTGCATAACCTCCTTCGCGTTTTGAGCAAGGAGTTAGTGACCACTCTTCCGTTCATCCTGAGCGTAGGTGCGCAGCACCGAAGTCGAAGGATGAATTCACGACGACAGATTCTAACTCTCTTGACAGATAGTAGGGACATCTAGAAACTAGGATTAGGACTAAACCAACAATTATAGATATGTACGGATTGTACTGCTTATGCCTCCTCTTATGACACCACAAGAGATTGATCTTTTTTTTGAAAAGCTTTCAGCCCATAGCCCAAATCCCCAGGGTGAACTCTATTCGATCAATCCCTTTACTCTTTTAGTGGCAGTTGTTCTTTCCGCGCAAGCAACGGATAAGGGCGTAAATAAAGCAACAGCCGAGCTTTTTAAAGTTGCCCCAACCCCTGAAAAAATGGCTGCTTTAGGGGAGGACGGCCTTAAAGCCTACATTAAGACGATCGGTCTTTTTAATGCGAAAGCTCGCAATATTATTGCTCTCAGCCAACGGCTTATTGCGGATTTTAAGAGTCAGATCCCCTCTAAACGAGAAGACCTTGAATCTTTACCCGGAGTGGGTCGTAAGACAGCCAATGTGGTTCTTAATGCAGCTTTTCATGAGCCCGTCATTGCTGTTGATACCCATATTTTTCGTGTTTCAAATCGTACAGGGTTGGCCTTAGGCAAAACACCCCTTGAGGTAGAAAAAAATCTTATGAAAAGAGTGCCTGCTCGTTGGCTCATAAAGGCTCATCATTGGCTGGTATTGCATGGTCGGTATATTTGCAAGGCCCGCAAGCCACTCTGCCCCACGTGCCCCGTGCGTCATGAATGCCACTACCCTTATAAAACCCAAGGCGATACGTGACTCTTAAAGAATGGCGCCAGTTGGGCTCAGAGATACTTTCAAAAGCAGGACTTGCTGATGCTCCTCAAGAAGCAAAATGGTTATTAGCAGCAGCTATCGGTCGGGACTCGTCCTTTATTACACTGAACCCTTCCTATCTCGTTTCTGCTGTGGAAGAACAAAAAATTCAGGAATGGCTCAATAGACGCAGTGAAGGGGAGCCCCTTTCACGCCTAAAAGGTAGGCGTGAATTTTGGAGTCTTCCCTTTTACTTAAATGAGCATACCCTCGATCCTCGTTCTGACACAGAGGTACTCATCGAAGGGGTTTTAAAGTGGGTAGGAGAGCAGAAAGCGGCTCCCTGGACTATCCTAGATTTAGGAACGGGTTCTGGCTGCATCCTCATTTCTTTATTGCATGAACTCCCCAATGCGATAGGAGTGGGGGTGGATATTAACGAAGGGGCTCTCTCCATGGCTCTCCATAACGCAATCTTGAATGGCGTTAATCTGCGAGCGAGCTTTCGCCAAGGGAACTGGGCAGAAAATCTAAAGGGTTCTTTTGATATTATTGTAAGCAATCCCCCCTATATTCCTCTTGCACACAAAGACACACTTTCAAAAGACGTGGTCTCTTTTGATCCTCCTCAAACCCTCTTTGGTGGAGAGGATGGCTTGATGTGTTACCGAATTCTTGCGCAAGAGATTAAGCCCCTTCTTGCTCCCCGTGGTCTTGCAATTTTTGAACTTGGCGAGGGCCAAAGAAAAGATGTAGAAATTCTTTTTCAACAAGCTGGTTTTAAAAGCCTTTTTACCCTATTTGATCTTGCTGGTATTGAACGAGCTATTGGATTTGACCTCTTTCGAAACTGAATCTAATCGTCCCGTTAACGTTTTGTTAAGAGAAATTAACGTAAGTAAGTGGCAGGAAAGCTTTTTATAGAAGACGAGAAATAAATGACTGATTTTTTATGGCCCTTATGCAGGATAACGTTGTTAACCACTTGTTTGTGGATGGCACTTGTTTCCTTACTCTTCGCTAATAATATACAAAACAGGGAGGCTCTTATCCCTTCCCCCAACAGCTGTGCGGCCCATATTTTCAAGTATGAAAAGCAACATAGGATCCCTTCGGGTCTGTTGCACGCAATTTCCAAGGTTGAATCAGGACGTAAGGATGATACAGGTCGAATAGTGCCTTGGCCATGGACCATAAATGCCCAAGGCCAGGGTTATTTTTTCCCGACTAAACAAGCCGCCATCACTGCTGTGCACGCCATGCAAGCTAAGGGCATAGAAAGCATTGATGTGGGGTGTATGCAAATTAACCTTTATTATCACCCACACGCCTTTAAAACTCTAGATGATGCCTTTGAACCAAGCAAAAACGTAGCGTATGCTGCCCATTTTCTTACCAGTCTCAAAAATGATCATAGCTCTTGGTACAGGGCCATTGCTCATTATCATTCCGCTAACCCTGTTCATCATATTCCTTATCAAAAAAATGTTTTAGCTGTTTGGAAGCAAGATAACAAAGCAGGCGCAGTGGCCTTAGCTTCAGGTGTGTTTTCCCAACAGCATTCCCTCCCCACAATGACTCACATTCGTCGTCTATCTTCAGGAAAAACATTGAGAGTCATAAGGGGAAACCCTACTCTCGTAGCCAACAGATCTGGAGTCTATAGAAGTCTAAGCCATGGCAATACCTCGCATATTCGTAGGCTTAAGCTCTCTACAACACGCTAAAATTACCTGACGATAAGAGCCCCTCACCCGCCCTAGGGCTCTGACAATCTTTAATTTGGGGGTTCAGTGTCGTTCGGTCCTTCGACTTCGCTGCTCCGCAGCTACGCTCAGGACAAACGGAGGGGGGAGAGATAAACTGAATAATCTCAACGAGATATCTCCTCTCTCCGTTCATCCTGAGCGTAGGTCCCGAAGGGACCGAAGTCGAAGGACCGAATGGTGTAATGTAGTCACTCATCCTAAAATTTAATATTGTCAGAGCTCTAGGGATTAAATCGCTTGTTTAGTTTATCCGCAACTTGGGGAGAGACGAAGGGCGTTGTGTCCCCCTTATAACGGGCGATTTCTCGCACTAAATTGGAAGCGGTGAGTTGATAACTTTCAGAGGCAACAAGAAAAACAGTCTCAAGCTCTGGACACAATTTGCGATTGGTTCCAGCCATTTGAAATTCATATTCAAAATCTGATACAGCTCGCAGTCCTCGGATGAGGACTTGTGCGCCCTCTTGTTTTGCAAAATGCACAAGAAGGGAATCAAATGGTTTTACAATGATTTCTACATCGGAAGGTAGGGGATGGAGTTTGAGTTCATTCTCAATCATCTCAACCCGTTCTATAATAGAGAAAAGTGGATCCTTTCCTGTACTCGTAGCAACTCCCACAATCAAGCGATCCACAAGGCGAGTGGCTCTTTGAATGATGTCAAAATGTCCAAAAGTGATGGGGTCAAAGGTTCCAGGATAAACACCGACATGAAGGGGCTTAATCATCCCCTGGCTCCTCATTTTCTTCTCCCCCATCTTCTTCAAGGCGAGCAACAGAAACAACACTCTCTCCTTCTGCAACACGGAAGAGCGTAACTCCTTGGGTCCTGCGCCCTGCGATGCGAATATCATGAACAGGGCAACGAATCAGCTTGCCGGTATTTGTTACGAGCATCACATCATCCTCTCCCTTAACTGGGAAGGAATCCACAACTTTGCCGGTCTTGGCAGTGACATCCATTGTTGTTATCCCTTGTCCCCCACGATTGGTGGAGCGGTACTCATAAGCGGATGTTCGTTTTCCAAAACCATTTTCACTAACTGTCAGGATGAATTCTTCATGTGCAGCCAGAGCATCAAATCGTTCTTGGGAGAGCGGAATTTCTTCACCATTTGTTTCTTCTGGTTCATCAGATTGGCGACGAAAACGAGACGCTTGTCTCAGGTAAGAGTCCCGCTCTTCGATCGTAAAGTCAACTTGGCGGAGAATTGTCATGGAGACGACTTCATTCCCTTTTCCAAGACGAATACCTCGTACACCCATAGAGCTTCTGCTCACAAACTCGCGCACATCTGTGACACTAAAGCGAACGCAACGTCCTTCACGACTTGTTAGCAAAACATCACTCTGTTCGTCACAAGTGCTAACAGCGATAAGACGCTCTCCTTCTTCTAATTTCATGGCAATTTTACCATTAGACCGAATATTGGTGAAATCAGACAAAGCATTTCGTCTTACATGACCAGCGGATGTGGCAAACATAATATGCATATTAGCCCACTCATTCTCATTTTCCGGCATAGGCATAATGGTTGACAGGGTTTCTCCTGTTTCAAGTGGAAGAAGGTTCACCATGGCCTTTCCTCGCGCCTGAGGTGTGCCAAGAGGAAGTTTGTATACTTTCATTCCAAAGACGCGCCCGGTTGTTGTAAAAAACAACATTTGGGTATGGGTATTTGCAATAAATACTTCGGAAACAGCATCTTCTTCTCTTGTCGCCATTCCGGAACGACCCTTTCCTCCTCGCTTTTGTGCTCGATAGGTTGTGGTTGGAACCCGTTTGATATACCCCCCGAGACTGACAGTTACCACCATTTCTTCTTTTTGGATGAAATCTTCTTCATCCATATTCGTCTCGCCTTCTTCGATAGTTGTGCGACGAGGGGTCGCATACTGTTCCTTCATTTCAAGGAGCTCAGCTCGTAAAATCTCAAGCCGTTTGTCGCGCGACCCTAAAATATGAAGATAGTTTTCAATCTCTTCCACAATTTCATTGAGTTCAGCTGCAATTTTTTCCCGTTCAAGACCGGTAAGACGATGGAGTTTTAAATCTAAGATTGCCTTAGCTTGAGCTTCGGACATGCGGTAGGTACCCTCTACAACAGGATACCCTGGTTCATCAATGAGGCGAATGAGAGGTTCTACATCGAGAACTTTCCAGGCTCGTCGCAGAATTTCTTCTTTTGCTTCTTGCGGATCAGAAGCCTTGCGAATCAAAGCAATCATTTCATCCAAATTAGCTACAGCAAGGTCAAGTCCCACTAAGATATGCGCCCTATCCCGGGCTTTTTTAAGCTCAAAGCGCGTTCGGCGGGTAATCACTTCTTCTCGGAATAAAATAAAGCATTCCAAGATTTCCTTGAGTCCCATTTGTTGTGGTCGACCGCCATTCAGGGCCAACATATTAACCCCAAATGAGGTTTGAAGAGGGGTCAAGGCGTAGAGACGGTTGAGAACCACTTCTGCGATCGCATCCTTTTTTAGCTCGATAACGACGCGAACACCGTGGCGATCTGATTCATCCCGTAAGTCAGAAATCCCCTCGAGCTCCTTGTTATTCACAAGTTCAGCCATGCGTTCAATCATTTTGGCTTTGTTTACTTGATAAGGAGTTTCTGTAACGATAATGGCTTCTCGGTCTTTTCGGATGGTTTCAATATGGGTACGACTTCGAATGATAAGAGATCCCCGCCCCGTTTTAAAGGCGCTATAAATACCCCTCCGGCCCATAATAAGGGCCCCCGTCGGGAAATCTGGACCAGGGATGTGGGTCATCAGTTCTTCAATCGTTAAATCTGGATTATCCATCAATGCACAACAACCATCAATGATTTCCCCCAGATTATGGGAGGGAATATTGGTAGCCATCCCTACTGCAATTCCACCTGCTCCATTAACCAGCAGGTTGGGGATACGGGCGGGCAATACGGTGGGCTCTGCGGTAGAGGCATCATAGTTAGGAGAAAAATCAACCGTTTCTTTATCAATATCGGATAACAAATAATGGGCTGGTTTGGAAAGACGAGCCTCTGTATACCGCATGTTAGCTGCAGGATCCCCATCCATGGATCCAAAGTTTCCTTGGGGATGGACGAGAGGAAGGCGCAGGGAAAAGTCTTGAGCCATACGGACCATAGCTTCATATACCGCTTCTGTGCTATGGGGGTGGTATTTAGCAATGACTTCTCCCACAATACGTGCGGATTTGCGGTGGGGACGATTAAAGTCATAGCCTGATTCATACATGGAATAAAGAATGCGGCGATGCACCGGTTTCAATCCATCTCGTACATCTGGAAGTGCACGACTCACGATTACGCTCATGGCATAATCGAGGAATGAAGTCTTCATTTCATCTTCAATATTGACGGCAGGAATGACTGGATTTTCGTTCAAAGCTTAGGCTCCTTTAAAAATTTTGATCACAGGCTCAAAAAGGGAGATCATCATCAATTGCACCTAAGGAAGGGAACGGTTCTCGGGCAGTACTGGGTGCATCAAAGGAGTCACCCTCAGCCCCTGTACCTTGCCCTCGCGCGCTATCAAGCATGGTGATTTCTCCCCGAAAACGAGGGACGATAATTTCTGTTGTGTAGCGCTCTTGACCCGTTTGATCTGTCCATTTGCGTGTTTGAAGCTGACCTTCTACATAAATTTTTGAGCCCTTGCGCAGATATTTATCCGCGATGTCTGCCAGTTTTTCGTTAAAGATTACAACGCGATGCCACTCTGTCCGCTCTTTGCGTTCTTGCGTTTCCCGATCGCGCCATTGCTCAGATGTTGCTAAGGAAAAAGTGACGATTTTAGTTCCCTCTTGAGTCATACGTACCTCAGGATCCTTACCCAAATTTCCCACTAAAATAACTTTATTTACGCCGCCCGCCATATGTCTGCTCCTTATGTTTTACACTTGTCGTTCTTGTTATAGAATATCTTTTCTGAGAGCGCTATAGTGTTGAAGCAATTATTCGGATGGAGGGACGACCGCTAGGCTTAGGGTGTGAAAAGAAGGGATTTTCAGCGTTGAAAATCCCCTTCGCCTTTCATTCAAGTTGTCCCCCCTTGATTTGAAAAACGGAAAAGGTTAATGTCGCGACTGTGCCCGCTTGGTGGAATGGTAGACACAACAGACTTAAAATCTGTCGGCTGAACGGCCGTGCCAGTTCGAGTCTGGCAGCGGGCACCACTGAAAACAAAGAGTTTTTGATGTTTTGTGTGTTAAGTCTCATCGCCTATATCACGGCCCAAAAAGCCCTGATGGATCAAAGTCAGAAGTTTTCTGAGATGTGGAAACAGGTGGTCATGACAACGCCTTCATTGGACGAAACGTTGCAGCATCCTGTGGATCAAAATGCGCGTCATATTTTACTATGCGGCTCAGCATAAAGACATTTCTAAGCGTATCAAAGCATTAGCCCAAGAATACGAGCTATTTTCCTTCTTTCGCAACCAATAGCATAAAAATGTCAATTAATTTGTCAAATTTTTTTATGAAATATCCATCGAAGCTCACGTCTGCGCTTGATTGCGCAGTCGCAGCAGGTCTTTATTGATCGTGCAAGAGTGAGAGGGGCGAGGATAGGAGACAGTGAGCTGCTCTTTATCCTTGATGAGGTTGAGAGCTTTCACTCAAGCGTAAGAGAGTGCAGCGATCGCCTTGAAAAAATTGCCGATCGTATGGCGAGTCGGACGCTGTGATGATATTTATGGGGTAGCGAGAGTTTTGAGGAATATCCTTCAAAACTCTCAATGCTGCTCTTGCAACCTCAAGCTTATCTGATTGTGATGGCCTTGTATTTACGCCGCCAAATTCAGGGTATCGTTTTTTAATTGTACTCTCTTGCTCGAGCTAAGCGCATCAATTTGATTGCCAAACAAGGCAGCGGCGTGCCTTAAAGGTTCATCTGCTAAATGGGCATAACGTTGTGTTGTAGCAGCCTGTGTATGGCCTAAAAGTTTTCCAACAATGCTTAGACTTAGCCCACTGGACACCAGGTGAGAAGCATGGGTATGACGTAGGTCATGTATGCGAATGTTTTTTAAATTTGCTTCTTTTATTACTTTTTCCCAAAAAGTCTTTATGTCTCTAACAGGTTTATCTCCGGACTTTCCAAGGAATAGGTAAGAAGCAGTATTTTTAGTAAGCTTTTTAAGTTCATCTAACACGCAAAGAGTTTGTTCTGAAAGAGGCAGATATTCTTTTTTATTGATGTTTTTGGGGCTCAAAGAATTGCAGCCCTCACGGCAGATCGAGAATTCATTGGCAAAGCATGGATCGATTATTTGATCACACACAACATCCCCTTCTTTATCCGAATTAAGGAAAATCGGCTGGTGGAATGGGGAGAAGAAATGAGGCATATCGCCGTCTTCTTCCAACATTTAAAGGTAGGGGAAAAACGTCATATCCGTTTCAATCTGGAGGGTCATTTGTTATTTTTTGCTGGAACCCGATCCACGAAAGGCGAGCTTGTTATCGTAATGTCAAACCAAGATTTGGGCCTCAAGATCCTGAAAATCTATAAAAAAAGATGGACGATTGAACTTTTGTTCGCAAATTGCAAAAGGAATGGGTTTAACCTTGAAGACACTCACTTGGTTGATCTTGAACGCATTGAGAAATTGTTTGCAGTTGTATGCTCCGCCTTGCTTCTTTGCTTTATGGTTGGAAAGGTTGAAGAGAGAAAATCTCCAACTCCCTTCAAGAAAACCGTAGATACTCCAGCCTTTTCAACGTTTAGACGAGGCTTCGATTTCTTGAGAAAACTCCTCATTCAAACCAGAGAACTCGCGCTTAAACTTATTCTGTTCCTCCTTCATACTCCTCAAAAACCTAACAAATCATTGGAGTTCAAAAAAATCATGGGGTAGTGAGTTGATTTTTATCAACAGCTCTCTTATATAAAATCTATGACATTTAGTAAATTCACTCATAGTGCCTTTTTATACAAGCGACCTCGTCGCTCTTAAGCCCCTTGCTCTCAGGCGGCTCTTTCCAAACATTGCGTTTAACGTTTAAATTTTAAATTCCATATGGAATTTTATGAAATAAGGATAACTTGTATAATGACACTATCTTATGATGATTTTGCAAAAATTAATATTCTCTCGGGAACAATTGTAAAGGCTGAAACTTTCGAAAGAGCTCGTAAACCTGCCTACAAAGTCTGGGCTGGTTTTGGCCCGGAAGTTGGGATTTTACAAACCTCTGCCCAAGTGACCGTTCACTATACGCCTGACTCTCTAATCGGACGGCAAATTTTGGGAGTCACGAACTTAGGCTCAAAAAACATTGCCGGTTTTGAATCTCAATTTCTCCTGGTAGGGTGCGAGGACCCACAAGGAGCGATTTGTTTGGCGACTCTTGATCCGCAGGTTGAGAATGGGAAAAAGTTGTTTTGACGAGAACCCTTTTCTTAAATCCGTAAAAAACCAGCTCTTCTCTATAGAAGAGCTGGATTGCGCGAAGGGAACGATCAATCCTTCGCAGCCCTATCCCAAAGGTTCATCCCTTACTTATCAAAGGGACGAGCATCGTAAAAAAGTTCAATCCTTATGATCAATCCCTCTTGAAAGGTCATCAACGCTACTGAGGGGACTTTTCCAATGGGAGCAGAAAAATCTACATCATAAATAAGCACAGCTTGATCCCCCTCACCAAAGAGTGCGCGAATGGTAAGCGTCTTAAAAAATGCAGTGAATCCCTTCAAAGCCTCAAGATAGGCTTCCTTTCCCTGCAATTTTGCGAGAGGTGCCGTGAATTGAACATTGGGGTGCACAAGCTTTTCCATGGTCTCAATATTTTTCTCACTCATGCTTGTGTAAAAGGCTTTGGCGATGGTCGCATTGTTTTGATTCATCGTGATCTCCTATTTCGAATGGTGTGATACTTCATGTTAGGTATAGCAAACTATAACGAAGATATAAAATGGATATAGCAAGTTGAAGAAGAAATACGTAACGATGATGGCCTTTTCTTGTGGTTTAGGAAAGAGTTAAGCAGAGCTCGTTCTGATTGATAAAGGAACTAAGATAATTACAATTCCAGGAGAACCAACCTGTTGATATATCATCTGAAGTTTTGTTGTAAATCCACCTTTACTCGATGACAGGAAAGCCACTGGTTTGACCAGTGGACCTACAAGGCTTGGCCTATAGATTCAGTAATGATGTTGTCGTAATGTTCCTGTTGGGCTTGGCGGTCCAACAAAAAGGAAAATAACATGACAACATCATCTTATGAAAGTCTAACCCACTCAAAGTGGGACTGTAAATATCATATTGTGTTTATAGCAAAAAATAGAAAGAAAGTTTTGTATGGTAAGATCCGGGAGTTTTTAGCTCCTTTATTCCATGAACTTGCAAGCCAACGAAATAGCAAGATCTTGAAAGGATCAATGGTACAAGATCATGTCCATATGCTTGTCGCTATTCCTCCAAAATATTCCGTAGCTGAAGTTATCGGTTATATTAAAGGGAAAAGCGCAATAGCCGTAGCCCGGCAATTTAGTGGATCATACCTTATTGTACCATTTCGCACCTTATTGCACCAACTAAATATGAAAAATATGGTGCAATAAGGTGCGATCAGAAAATATTACTGCAAATATCTATTTGAGAACATTGTTTCTTGCATAAAACCTTTTTTTATGCTACTGTTCGTTAATTAATTCAATTAATGATGGTTTAATAGATGTTTTTTAAAGTTTTTTATTTTGATCTCCACTATTTTTCTTCTTTACGTTTAACTGCCAAGACTGCATTAACACTCATTGTACTCTCCAGCCTGGTAGCGCCTGTCCTAGGGATGCAGCCGACAGATCAAGGAAAGGGAGTACCTTTAGCTCAAAGGACAGGGTTTGTCGGTACTGCTGCACCATCCACAGATAAAAATGAGGGACCAAAGCGCACCAGATCAGAAAACGACGAAGAAAATGATCAGGGGGCTAGAAAGAGACAACATACAACCGAGCCACAGACGTCCGCTGTTGTTACATGGGTCTTGCCTCCTGAGATATGGAACATACTATTCACAAAACTCATCACAGGAGGGAGCATTAGAACTCTTTTGAATCTGCGTTGCTGCAGTAAATTTTTATTAAACCTCAACAATGAACGTGACACTTTTTATTGCAGCGAGAAACATTTAAAAGATATAGGCCCGCAATTCTTGTCTGATTTATTAAAAGCATTTCCCAGTATAACAGATTTGACTGTAGAGGGGGTAAATGTGGAACATGGTCACTTTATGGCATGTCAACATTTTTCACGTTTGACTAAGCTTTCCCTGGTTAACAACGGTACGACTAACACGAATAAAAAGAAGATAATTAATAAATCATTGCATGCCATAGCTTCCCTTACACGTTTGGCTTCCTTGCGTTTACAGGCGCGTCGTTCCGAGAACATTACGAATGCAGGATGGCGTTCTTTGTCAAAATTAACCAATCTTACTGAATTGGCCCTAGAGTGTATACCAAACCTTAATGCATCTATCCGCCATTTTTCTACCTTGCCATTGCAAAAACTGAGTTGTGAAGCATCCGGCCTCACCAACGGAATGCCTCATTTATCGTCATTTACGAATCTTACGTCTTTGAATTTATGGGGAACGAATATAGTGAATGGCGGGACAAGTTTGCGTTCTCTTTCCGGTCTCACAAAATTGAGCTATCTTGATCTCGGTGAGAATAAATATCTCACGCATAACTGGACAAATCCGACGACGCCAGTCAATTGGCCAGAAGGAACGGGGCTCACTTATTTGACCAACTTAACCAATTTAACAACATTTAAAATAGGTGGCGATACTTGCCCGTCTACTATCGCTATCTGTGACATCGAGCATCTATCACGTTTGGAAAAGCTAGACATTGTTGATTGTGAGGATGAAGATATGGAGGACCTTGGGTTCCTAAACATTGTTGATGGTGAGGATGAAGATATGGAGGACCTTGGGTTCCTCCCTCGGATAGCAATATACGCACCAGGCGGTTTGATGGACAGCGTCAAAGCTATGGCAGCACAGCAACGTACACTCAACGATCCAGGTGAATAACAGCCTTGTTTTAGTATTATGGGATTGTTGCGACCTGATAAGTCAGACATCCCCGACGAAGCCGGTACCTTTAATTGCCCATTTGCTCAAAAGGTTAGGAGTGTTCCTCTTTTTTTGGCATAATAAGGCCTATGAAAAAACAAGACCAAAAGATAGCTTTCCAAAAAAAGCTTTTAGAGCTTTTTAAAAGGGAGAAAAAGAGAAGAAGGCAAGAAGCCTTACGTTATGACTGGGCACAGACAGCAAGGGTAAACCAACTTCCTCCCCCAGGGGACTGGCGCGTCTGGTTAATTCTAGCCGGGCGAGGGTTTGGAAAAACACGCACAGGAGCAGAAACATTACGACAATGGGTTGGACAGGGCTTATGCCGCAGACTCGCCCTTATAGCGCAAACAGAAGCAGAGGTCCGTCAGGTGATGGTTGAAGGATCTTCTGGACTCTTGGCTGTTCATCCCCCTTCTGAGCGACCCCTTTATGAACCTTCTAAGCGTAGTCTTTCCTGGCCTAATGGCGCTATTGCAACCTGTTTTAGCGCAGAAGCTTACGAACAGCTCCGCGGTCCCCAATTTGATGGAGCCTGGATAGACGAGCTGGCCAAATTTAGGGAGGATGAGAAAGTCTGGGATCAGCTTATGTTTGGACTTAGGTTAGGTCAGAATCCACGTGTGATTGTGACGACAACACCCCGTCCAACAAAACTTTTAAAAAGACTCATCAAAGACCCAGATGTGGTTCTTACAAAGGGATCAACTTTTGAGAATGCGAAAAATCTCGCTAAACCTTTCCTTGATTATATCTGCCGTCATTATGAAAAGCGTTGGCTGGGACGGCAAGAAATTTATGCTGACTTTGTGGAAGAAAAGGAAGGCGCCCTTTGGACCCCTTCCCTTTTAGAGAAAGCAAGGGAGTCTTTTCAATCTGTCCCTCTTCAACGTATCGTCATTGCTATTGACCCTGCCGTCAGTCATGGTCTTAAAAGTGATGAAACAGGGATTATTGCTGCAGGCCTGACGGCTGAGGGGATTGGAGTTGTTTTAGAGGACCTCTCACTCAAAAGCCCTCCCCATCTGTGGATTGGAAAAGCCATTGAGGCTTATCATCGCTTAAAGGCGGATCGTATTGTGGCAGAGGTCAACATGGGAGGTGAGCTGGTGGAACAACTCTTACGTAGCCATGACCCAAGCATCAGCTATAAGCCTGTACGGGCTATGCGAGGTAAAACTCTACGGGCAGAACCCATTGCATCCCTCTATGAACAAGGAAAGGTGTGGCATGCGAAGAGCTTCTCTGACCTGGATGATCAGCTCTGTTCCTATCGTCCAGAAATGAGTTCCAAATCCCCCGATCGGCTGGATGCTCTTGTTTGGGCACTGACAGAACTTATGCTTAACCGTTTCCCAGAGCCCAAAGTTTGGGCTTAGGGGGTTAAACACCCTCCCCCCCTTGACCCTGAACGAGGGGCTGGATAGTGTAGAGGCATGGAAAAAAATCATCATTCACCCAGCACTGATTTTCAGTCTACGATTTTGAAGCTTCAAGAATTTTGGGCTCAACAGGGATGTGTCATCTTGCAACCCTATGATGCGGAAGTTGGCGCGGGAACCTTTCACCCCGCAACAACGCTCAAAGCATTAGGGCCCAAGCCTTGGCGAGCAGCCTATGTTCAACCGTCTCGCAGGCCAGCAGATGGGCGTTATGGAGAAAATCCTAATCGCCTTTACCGTCATCACCAATACCAAGTCATTTTAAAGCCCTCTCCAGACGCTATTCAGGATATTTATTTAGAGAGCTTACAATATATTGGGCTTGACCCCACGCTTCATGATATTCGGTTCGTTGAAGATGATTGGGAAAGCCCTACTTTAGGCGCCTCTGGCCTGGGTTGGGAAGTCTGGGGGGATGGTCAAGAAATTACCCAGTTTACCTATTTCCAACAAGTTGGTGGGTTTGCTTGCAACCCTGTGCCTGCTGAGCTTACCTATGGCCTTGAACGTCTTGTCCTGTTACTGCAAGGTAAAGAAAATGTGTATGATTTAAAGTGGAACAATCCTGAAAGCCAGACACCTATGACCTATGGGGATGTGGCCCTTCAAATGGAGCAGGAATTTTCTGCCTTTAGTTTTGAGCATGTGGATGCCTCCATGATTTTTCGCCATTTTGAAGATGCAGAAATGATGAGCCGTCATCTCGTAACCAGCAAACTCGTCCTCCCTGCCTATGAATATTGTCTTAAAGCAAGTCACCTCTTTAACCTGTTAGACGCAAGAGGCGTTTTAAGCGTAACAGAGCGAGCGAACTACATCGGACGGGTGCGGGCCCTGGCTCGCCAATGTTGTGAGCTGTGGATGGAGAATGTTCATGGCTGAATGGCTCCTTGAAATTTTTTCTGAGGAAATCCCCTCGCGCATGCAAAAAGCGGCACAAGAACAGCTAAAAACCCTAACAGCCCAGTCTTTGCAAAAGGAACGTTTATCTTTTGAAATCATCAAAACTTTCGTAACCCCTCGTCGGTTAACGCTGGTTGTTGAAGGGCTTCCTCTCCAATCATCAGAAACAGAGGAAGAGAAAAAAGGTCCTCGCGTCGATGCCCCTCAACCTGCAATTGATGGGTTTTTAAATACACTTGGCGTCAAGCTTGAAGATTGCTCTGTTAAAGAGACACCAAAAGGAAATTTTCTGTTTTTTGTTAAAAAGGAAGCCGGGCGACCAACACGGGATGTGCTGGCCTATATCGCTCCGTCTCTTTTAGAGGGCATACGGTGGCCAAAGTCCATGCGCTGGGGAAACATGCCTACCCCGTGGGTTAGGCCGCTTAGAGGCCTACTGAGCCTCTTTGACGGGCATCTTGTTCCCTTCTCCTATGCAGGGGTAATCTCTTCATCCACAACGCGCGGGCATCGATTTTTAGCCCCCGAACCTTTTCCGGTTAAAAATTTCAAAGATTACGAACAAAAGTTACGAGATCATTTTGTGATTTTGGATTGGCAGGAACGGCGGACGCTCATTGAAAAAGGTATTCGTCAAATCGCTCGGAATGGGCAGTTAATACCACTTAAGGATGAGGCCTTATTAGATGAAGTTGCGGGCCTTGTCGAATGGCCTGTGGCCCTTCAAGGATCGGTAGATTCCCACTTTATGGAATTGCCCCTTGAAGTCATCACAACCCCTATGCGTGTCCATCAACGTTACTTTCCGTTCATAAATGCTGAGGGGAAATTGGCGCCCTCTTTTGGCCTTATTGCTAATATAGCAACCTCTGATCAAGGAAAAACAATTATTAGAGGGAATGAACGGGTGTTAAGGGCTCGCCTTTCTGATGCTCAATTTTTTTGGGAACAAGATCAGAAACATCCCTTAGAGACCTTTAACACCGCTTTAAGGACCAGACTTTTTCACCAGCATTTAGGAAGCCTTTTCGATAAGATTGAACGGCTCGTAAAAGTTTCTGCTCACATTGCAGAAAGGGTGGGAGCAGATCTAAACATTGTAAAGCGCGCTGCCCTTCTTTCAAAAGCAGATCTTGCAAGCCATATGGTCGGGGAGTTCCCAGAACTTCAAGGAATTATGGGACGTTATTATGCTCAAAATCAGGGGGAACCCTTGGACGTTTCTCAAGCCATCGAGGAACACTACTGGCCTAAGGCGCCTGGGGGGCTTGTTCCTCAAGCTATACCAAGTCTTATTCTCGCAATGGCTGATCGTATCGACACGCTTGTTGGTTTTTTTGCCATTGGCATCACCCCTTCTGGTTCCAAAGATCCCTTTGCTTTGAGACGGGCAGGCTTAAGCCTTATAGCCCTTTCGTTGAATCCTCATTTTAGTTTCTCTATACCTGATGTCCTTGGTTATGCTTATGATACATACACGTGGTCGGAATTAACGCCCCCCCTCTTAAAGAACAGGCAAGAGACGATACAGGATCTTTGGCAATTCCTCTTGGAGCGATTTAAATTTGCAACAAAAGATAGCCAAGCAACTCCTTATGATCATGTGGATGCGGTTTTGGCAATCGCCCATGAAAATCCAACATTTTTAGACCTTTCCCTAAGGGTGAGGGCTTTAGATCAGCTGATGGATGGAGAAGACGGCCAAAATTTATTGGTTGCTTATAAAAGAGCTTCTAATATTTTAAGAATTGAAGAAGAAAAAGATACAAAAGTTTATGAAGGAACGATTCAAGAAAACGAATTAAAAATGCCTGAGGAAAAAAAGCTTTTTTCAACATTGCAGACCCAATCTTCAGAAATTCAAGCACTTGTCAACAAAAGGGATTTTATTACAGCTGTTCAGCGTTTGGGAACGCTCAGACCCTATGTAGATCAATTTTTTGACAAGGTTGTTGTGAATACAGAAGATAATACCCTAAGGATGAATCGATTGCATTTGCTTGCTTTGTTACGGAAAACGTTACATCAAGTTGCTGATTTTTCAAAAATTGAGGGGTAATGGCTTGCACAAGTACCCCTCACCCGCCCTTCGAACGACCTCTCCCGTCACGTGGGAGAGGTGAATGACCTTGACTTTCTCACAAATTTTCATGAGGTGGCCCTGTCGATCCTTCGACTTCGGCTCCTTCGGAGCCTACGCTCAGGATGAACGGGTTTGTGATTTTCTCCACACCGTTTGTCCTGAGCGTAGCTGCGGAGCAGCGAAGTCGAAGGACCGAACAACACTGAACCCCAAAATTAAAGATTGTCAGAGCACTAGGATACCCTCCTAATCACGCACCATTGCGGCACATTCTTGCTCAAAATTTTCCCGAATCAAGGTACATAAATTTTTATTACGCAACGCATAGGCAAGAGCGGCGCCAAGCATTACATTATCAGGAATATAGTCCCCATGAATTTGGGGAAGAGACGTTTCAAAAGATCCATCTTCTTTTAAAATAATGGCAGCATCCCATGGGGATAAGCTGAGATTTATTGATGTCATATAACGAAACGCTCCCAAACAAGTTTCTTTTTATTTTTATTATAATAACTCAAATTCCTCTTATAAAAGGTCTAGGAAGTGAGATCAAGCTTTTCTGTAAATTCTTGCCATTCTCTTTTGCTCATCCCACTTTCTTCCTGGATTACCCTCTGCCCTTTTAAGAGCTTTTTGACCGTCTCCATGCCATTTTTTGAGAGATGAGCCCCTTCCTTTCGATATTGCAAAAAGGCTTCATAGGTAAAGGGAACCCAGCGCTCTAAAAGATTAAGCATGACGTCAGCATAGACACGAATTTCATATTGGGCATGGGAATCAGCCCTCAGGGTTAAAAAGTGCATCAAATTATGCAAATCAATCTTCCAATACATTTGGGTATAAAAGTTCAAAGAAAGGTTGGTTCTGGCCAACTCACGCGTCAAACATTCTTTATCTGGGTTGAGAATATTTCCCGCCCCATCTTCATTTAAAAGCTCTTCATAGTGCGCATAGACTTGCTCTGCGTCCCCTCGCAACACATCGAGCACATAGCGTGAATATTCGGGAGAAAGAGTATCTCCTCTCCCTTGACGATTGATTGAGGACTGAACAGCTAAATGCTCAGGGGAAGGAATATAAAATTCCTTATCCAAAATGGAATAACGGGCTGAATATTCATTAACATTGGCTGTCCGATGACGAATCCACTGGCGAGCTATAAAAAAAGGTAACTTAATATGAAATTTAATTTCACACATTTCAAAGGGAGTCGTATGGGAATGACGCAATAGATAATGGATCAACCCTCGGTCTTCTGTTTTCTTTTTTGTTCCCTTTCCATAAGACACTCGAGCCGCCTGAACAATAGCATTATCATTCCCCATATAATCAATGACGCGCACAAACCCATGATCCAGGACAGGAAATTCTTGATAAAGAACTTCTTCGAGACCAGGTGATATCTCACGATGCGTCATTTCAGTTTGGCCTTGGAGATCGTGAACGTCTGTTGTTCTTGGGGGTGATAATGGCATTAGGAACCTCTTTCTTTCCTCAAGGGATAATTCATTTAAATGAACTGCTCAAGAGGGAAAAGATACAAGAACGCCCAATTTTTGATAAAGACCCCTCACCCGCCCTTCGGGCGACTCTCCCACAAGGGGAGAGGTGATTCTTACTCTGTCACACGAGGGATAACCTCTCCCCTTGTGGGAGAGGTCGCCCGAAGGGCGGGTGAGGGGTATAAAAAATATCAAGAAGATTTTGAGAACAACAGGTCTTTCCTCCCTCCCACTTTCCCTATAAACTCCCCCTCATGTTACACACTTACCTCAACGCCTTTGTCACACTTTTTGTGATCATCGACCCGGTTGCACTGGTGCCCTTGTTTATGGCCCTCACTCAACGGATGACGACCCATGAGCGCAATAAAGCGGCCCATAAAGCCTGTTGGATTTCTTCCATTCTTTTGGTTGTCTTTGCTTTTGGAGGTGAGGTGCTGTTAAGCCTAATGGGAATTAGTGAAGCTGCATTTCAAATTGCGGGTGGATTTTTGTTAATGATTGCCTCCGTTGAAATGGTCGTGGCCCATCACACAGGAATGACGTCCACAACCCCTCATGAGCAAAAAGAGGCCAGCTTCAGCAGAGATATTACGGTCTTTCCCCTCGCTATTCCCTTGATTTCAGGACCAGGTGCTCTCACAACCGTTATTCTTTTCATGCAAGAGGCTGAGAGCTCTTTATTGCAACAATTCATTCTCGTAGGAATTGTTCTTTTTGTTATAGGAATTACTTTTGTTTTTTTAAGAATAGCACCCCATATTCAAAAAATATTGGGCGTTACAGGATCAAACGTGGTCACGCGGGTGTTTGGTATTATCTTAACGGCCTTAGCGACTCAGTTTATCATTACGGGAATTAAGACCGCTTTCTTTTAAAACTGCATTTTCTACCCAGGGCATCGCTTCTTGCAAAAGAAGGTGAAACCCTTTGTTGAAAGCTTCCACAATCCCTTTCATCGCGAGTGAACACACCGGCTCTTTTACAGAAAAGACATGACCCACTAACACGGTCCGTTTCCGCAGGTTAATAACTTTAAAGGCGATTTTGAGGCGAACCTCGGGCCGCTCAGTCTTGAGGTGGTGTACAGAAAAATCTTGAATTTCTGTTTGTAATAAATAGTCTTCCTGAAGGCCTGTGCCACTTCGGCTAACATATGTTCCTCCCCATCTTTCACTCAAGCCTTCAACAAGAGCTTCTTGCATAATTTTCGGCAGCCTGTCTGGCCATTGGCCATCAGCCAAATAGTCCCGTTCATAAGGCGAAGGTGTTAAAGCAATGCGCTCTGTATCTAAACTTGCCTCACCCAAAGGTATATTAATTGCAAGAGATTTTGAAAGGATTCGACGAGGCTCAACATTTCCGCTCTTCAGAGTATAGAGAGGCAGAATCTCATCTTGACTCAGAAACGAGCACCCCGATAAGAAACAGGTAAAAATCAAAAGGCTTATTTTTTGCATTATCACTCAACCGTTTTTTTTACCATATCAGAATCACATAATTTAGTCGAATGCGAATTAAGAGCTAAAACAACCATAGTTTCAAACACGATGCAACTCCCCAGGTACTATAGGCCTGCACGTGAAGAATTTCTCAAAAAAAACAAAGAATAATGAAAAATCAAGAAAAATTATTTTTACCCCTCACCCGCCCTTCGGGCGACCTCTCCCACAAGGGGAGAGGTGAATTCACATCACATTTTCTTCTCTCTATTCATTTGAAAAATATACAAAAATGTTCAGCTGCAGGGATACCTCTCCCCTTGTGGGAGAGGTCGCCCGAAGGGCGGGTGAGGGGTACCTGGGGAGTTACTTCCCCAGCCAAACCTGTTTTCAATTAATAAAAAATCAATGGTTATTCTCTATGATAATAATAAATCAGAAAAACTTTTAGGAAATTAAAATGCAATACGCTTTCTTGTTTTTATTCATTGAAATAACAATGCTTTTTTGTAGTGCGCCAGGGAGGGCTGAAATATGCGCCGCGCAAACACACTGTGAGCCCTTTTTGACAAAATGTATCCTGAAGTGTGAGGATACTCCCCTGGGCACCAAAAGAAGCGAATGTCGGCAAAAGTGCAGAAAGTGTGAAAACTATGAGTATAAGAGCTGCATGGAAAGCGCAGGGTGTACCGTACCGCCTTGCCCAATCCCCATCACTCCTCCCAAGCCTTCGCCGCCTCCTCCTCAAATATGCGCCGCGCAAATACACTGTGAGCCCTTTTTGACAAAATGTATACTGAAGTGTGAGGATACTCCCCTAGGCACCAAAAGAAGCGAATGTCGGCAAAAGTGCAGAAAGTGTGAAAACTATGAGTATAGGACTTGCATGGAAAGCGCAGGGTGTACCGTACCGCCTTGCCCAATGCCTAAATCCCCTCTCCCTGGTCAAGGCTACCCGAACTATAAATAAGACTAGGTTCCATCCACATTTGTCATCCCCGCCTTCGCGCACTAGTGTCCGGGGAAAATTATACAATAAAAACAACCGGATGTCGTCATTGCGAGCCCCGCTGAGCGCGGGGCGCAGCAATCCATAATAAAACTTTAACTGCTTCTGATCCTCTCACAACTTTCTGTTTTTATTACATTTTTTTTGCCAAGAACGGCTTTCCCAATTTTTTTCTGGATTGCTTCGCCTTGCTTTATGCAAGGCTCGCAATGACGCCAGCGCATTGTTTTTCCATCAATTTTTTCCCGGACACTAGTGCGCCTTCGCGGGGATGACAAATGTGGATGGAACCCACTAACCCCTATTTTTTTCCATTGCCTTAATGAGGGATGAAAGATTAAACGTCATCATTTTCAAATAAGTCGACGCTTCAGTGCCGGGAGCTGACAGGGCGTCTGAATACAGGACTCCTCCAATATGCGTGTGGGTTTCGCTCGCAATTTGTTCCATTAAGCGGGGATTTGAAATATTTTCAATAAAAATAGTTTGAATCCCTTCCCGTTTAATTTGACGAATGAGCGCAGCCACTCCTTTTGCAGAAGGTTCAGATTCCGTACTAATCCCCAGGGGAGCAGAAAAAATAATCTCAAAATCTCGCCCTAAATACCCAAAAGCCATATGACCCGTTATAACTTTGCGCTTTTCTAAAGGAATGGAAGCCAAACGCCGGCGCATCTCATTTTCTAAAGAGCTCAAAGACTTTTTATACAAATCACCTCGCATTTTAAAAAAGGGCGCCTCTTGGGGTAAAAGCTCACTAAGGCCTTTGACAATATTGTCAATATAGATTTGAGCATTTTTGAGGCTATGCCATGCATGGGGGTCAGGGGTTTCTTCTCCATTCGTGGCATAGATTAAGGGGTTAATCCCGGTTGTAGCCACAAGGATTTTACCCTGAAAGCCAGAGGCTTCTATCAAACGATTCAACCAACCTTCAAATCCCAAGCCATTAACAACAACAAGGTCTGCACGTCCCAGCTCTTTCGCATCTTGAGGTCGAGGCTCAAACACATGAGAATCTTGATCAGACCCCACGAGAGTTTTAACGTCGATCTTATCTTGACCAATTTCATGAACCATATCCCCTAAAATACTGAAAGTGGTTACAACAAGGGGCTTGCCAAAAGACGACGATGTAAAAAGAAAAAAAATAAGAAACAGACGGATTAGACTATTCATTATACCATTCCTTGTTGTTGTTTAAGAGCTCCGAAAGGTGCAAACACAAGAGAAATACCATAGATAAGGCCTGCAACTAAGATAATGGAGGGCCCTGATGGCCACTCAAGATGATAGGAGAGCAAAAGCCCAACATAACCAGAAATCACTGCAAACAAGCTTGAGAGCAAAAAGAGAGACCATACATGATGGGCCCATAGACGTGAAGAAACAGCGGGGAGCATCATCATTCCCAATGCCATCAACGTTCCCAAAGCTTGAAAAGCGGCAACAAGATTAAGGGCCACAAGCACAAGAAAAAGAAAATGATATAAGCTACCCCATCCCCCAATGACACGCAAAAATCCAGGATCAAAACACTCGATCACAAGCGGCCTGTAAATAATAGCCACCATTAAAAGAGTAAAAGAAGTAATTCCACCAACCATTATAAGTGAAGTTCTATCTACTGCAAGAACAGTACCAAAGAGAACATGCATAAGATCAATTTGAGTCCCATGGGTTGAAACGATCAAAACCCCGAGTGCTAAGGAAATCAAGTAAAATCCTGCAAAACTTGCGTCTTCATTTAGGATTGTAAAGCGAGAAATAGCTCCTGCTAAAATGGCCACAAGAAATCCAACCAAAAACCCCCCTAGCCCCATAGCTGGCAAAGAAAGACCGCCAAAAAGAAATCCAAGGGCCGCCCCAGGTAGAATAGCGTGTGCCAAGGCATCTCCCATTAAACTCATGCGTCTTAACACAAGCAGAACCCCTACAGGGCCACATCCCAAAGCTAAAGCCATACAAGCCACAAGAGCACGTCTTAAAAAAACATAGTCTGTAAAAGGAGTAATAAAAAAATCAATCACGATACACCTGCCATTGACTCCCAAGATCGAGACGCTGTAAGAGCTGCACGCATATTCTCTTTTGTTAACACACCTGCTGTTGGTCCCCATTTGAAAAAATGACGCGCAAGCAGAAGAGTCTGGGGAAAGTAGTCCTGAACTAAATCCAAGTCGTGCAGCACTGCTATGACAAGACGACCTTCCTTTACCCACAGCTGTAAAAGCCCCATAAGGTCATTAATCGTCTGAGTATCAACACCCGTAAACGGTTCGTCCAAAAAAATGACAGGGGCATCTTGTAAAATGAGGCGCGCAAAAAGAACCCGCTGAAATTGGCCCCCTGAAAGAGCTTGAAGGGGAGTCTTCGAAAAAGAGGGAAGCCCTACTTGTTCGAGAGCTATTTGCATCTTTTTCCGCTGGATATCTGTATATTTTTGGAAAACACCAACCTCACGGAAGAGCCCCATGGCAATTGTATCCCCAACCGTCAAAGGAAATCTTCTATCTAATTGATTTTGTTGAGCAAGATAGGCTACATCACAGGGGCAAAAGCCATGAAAGGTTATATCCCCCTCCTTAGGCTGCTGAATTCCTAAGAGCGTTTTTAAGAGGGTGCTTTTCCCAGCCCCATTAGGGCCTGCAATACCCCACAGGGCAGGAGCCGCAAAATGGCAAGAAAGTCCAGAAATAATAGGATTTTTGGGGTAGGATACGGAAAGCTTTTCTAAATGAATCGAAATGGGTCCAGGCTGACAATGAATTGGCGTATGACTTTGTGTAAGGTGGTTCCAAAATGTACGAGGACTATATTTCATAGAATTTAAAGTGCCCAGAATATACCCGCCCACAGAGCAAGTAGGACGGCGAAGATCATCATCAACCGGTAAAAAACACCTTGGAGAAGAGGATTTTTATATCCGTGCATTTGCCTACTATCTTACAAGTGAAAAACTGTTCTTAAAAATGAGTTGCCTTCAACATGTCATTAAAAGAGTTTTATAGTCAATAAGAAACGTTATAACCCCCAAGGCCCCAGGGCGATGGCCTAGAAATAAAAATGCAACCGACGGATGTCATTGCGAGGAGCGTCAGCGACGTCGCAATCCATTCTTGTTGCTCGCTTTTTTATGGATCGCGACGCCCTCTTCGAGGGCTCGCGATGACGCTACCGGAGTTATTTTTATTTCTAGGCCTTAGCCTTGCCCAAGGCCCCCTCATACCCCTTGAATTTGCAGGGCGATTGAATCGGGGATTGTTTCGGCATCTAAAAAATGCTTCAACCTCGAAGGTTCCAGGTTTACATGAATACATGTTCTAAATTTATATAGTGATAAAAAGTTGAGAATCGCGTTATATTAGGATAACTTTTTCAAAGCAATCACCCATGCATCGTGAAAATGTGAGGAGAGATAAGGTGCTTTGAGGCAGTGAATGCGTGTTAAAATGAGATTGTCTAAAGAGGTAAATCTAAAGTGTCGGACTTTATTGCACAACTCGTAGACCTAGGTCACCAGTACGAAGGCACACCTGAAATTTTTAAAGGTGTTACCTTGAATATTGAAAAAAGTTCATTTCATTTTCTCACCGGTCCTAGCGGTTCAGGGAAATCATCTCTTCTACGTATGTTGTATTTGAATTTAAAACCAACATGGGGCAGCATTCAACTCTTTGGGGAAGATACCTTAAAGATGAAAACATCGCTGGTTCCTCTTTTGCGGCAAAAAATAGGTGTTGTGTTTCAAGAGTTTAAACTATTGGAGCATTTAAAAGTGGTCGATAACGTCTCTCTTCCTCTTAGGGTACGGGGAATGGATGCACGTCGTGGTCGCAAAGAAGCTCAAGAAATTTTAGAATGGGTCGGTCTTAAGGATAGTTTTGATGTTTATCCCCCTTCTCTTTCTGGAGGGCAAAAGCAACGCGTGGCTATAGCCCGAGCTGTTGTTGCTCGCCCCCAGCTCTTATTAGCAGATGAGCCCACTGGCAATGTGGATGATGAAATGGCCATGAAGCTTCTCTATCTTTTTGAAGAATTGAACAAAATGGGGACCGCGATCATCCTCGCAACGCACAATCCTCGGCTCTTAGAACGATCCCCATACCCTCAGTTAACGCTTACAGAGCAGACAATCCTTAAAATTCCAAAATTTGGGGAGCCTCGAGGGTGATTGAATGCAAATAAAAACAACTCCGGTGCTGTCATCGCGAACCCATCCCCGCGAAAGCGGGGAACTGGGCGTCGCGATCCATAAAAAAGCGAGGAAAAGACTGGATTGCGACGTCGCTTGCGCTCCTCGCAATGACGACTGTGGGGGGGCACAAATTTACTTGAATTCAATCGCCCTGGGGGTGCCTCAATGAAGGGCCAGTATGATCTTCCTTTAAATAACGATATAACGGCTCGTTTTGTTCCTAAGATTGTCGCCTTAATGGTGTATTTAGGGACGCTGTGCTTTGTCTTTACCCTTTTTATGATCCATTCCTCTGCTTCGTGGGAAAAGGAGTTTACCACCCACGTATCCATCGAAATGCCAACACTAACGGGTACCTCAACCAGCTCACTACAATCTAAGGTTTTTAAACTGTTAAGTCAGACGCCTGGTGTTCAGCATGCGGCGGCTGTGTCTCAGAAAGAAATGGCAACCCTCTTTCATTCTCTATTAGGAGAAGAACTTGACGTTGATCTCTTCTCCTTGCCTGTTATTATTGATGTTTCTCTTGATAAAAAGGAACAAGTTGATATTCAGCGCCTTGAAACGTCTTTAAAGCGCATTTCCCCTCACATTCATTTGACAGATCACAGAACTTGGCAACAGCAGGTTTCAAATTTAATTCATACAAGCGTTTTGATTGCATTCTTCATAACGATACTTACTTTGTTCGCAGCTCTGGTAACGGCCACTTTTGCAACAAAAACAAGCTTACTTATTCATCATCAGGTCATTGAAGTTTTAAGTTTAATTGGTGCTACAAACGCTTATATTGCGAAACAATTTCAAATGCATGCCCTTAAACAAGCGTTTATAGCAAGTGTTATTGGATCATCCTTTGCCTTTTTAACTTTTTTTGCCCTTATGACTCTTTTGGAAAAAGCGGATCTTCCCTGCGCTCTTCATTCAGCTTTCTTTTTTCAAACGCTTTGTATTTTTGGACTCGCTCCTTTTCTGACTGCTTTTACCATGATGTTTTCTGTGCGGATGGCCGTTATGAAAGCTTTGCGTCCATGAAGCTTATTCTTCTAGATAGAGATGGGGTTATTCAATGGGTAATGTCCTAACCCCCCTTGTATTGTATGGCTTGAGACTCTTAATCGTTATAGCCATCGGGGGGTGTCTTTGGTGTACTGGACTTATTTTGTTCACGCGTATTATTCCTTCTGCACCTCTCGAGACAATAAGAACTACAGATGGCATCGCCATATTTACAGGTGGAAAAACACGCATTGACGTTGCCTTAGACCTTTTTCAGCAACAAAAAGGTCGATATCTGCTTATTTCAGGTGTTAATCCTGACGCAAATCTATCTATAAGAGTGGCGCAAATAGCGCATCATTCTCGGATTACTCTGGGCTATGATGCTCTTGATACGGTTGGAAATGCCGAGGAAACGGCTGCATGGGCTCGTCTCCATCGTATTCGAACCTTACGGCTTATTACCTCTAATTATCATATGCCTCGCAGTCTTTTTGAGTTGCGCTATCTCCTCCCAATAGTTGACATTATTCCCCATCCCGTGGTTGGACAGAGTTTTCTAAAACCTAAGTGGTGGCTTGATCCTAAAACCTTGTATCTTGTTATCCAAGAATATAACAAGTTTCTTTTTGCCCTTATTCGTCGTCCGATTAAAGACTTACAAGCCATTTTGATCCCTAGGGGGCAAAGGTGATCGTGTTTTTACGCTCCTTTATCTTTAACATAGCCTTTAATGGGTGGACGCTGTTTTGTGCATTTTTATTCTTGCCGGTTCTTGTTTTACCACGCATCTATGTTGTAAGAATTGCAAAGATTTGGATTTATGGCGTGGTGTTTATTTGTGAGCATATATTAGGGTTGCACATTAACATTGTGGGGGAAGAAAAATTTTTAACATCGCCTGTTATTTTTGCTTCAAAACATCAATCTACATGGGAGACAATTATTTTTCACTATTTTCTTAAGGATCCATCCATCGTCTTAAAAAGAGATCTTGTGTGGATTCCTTTTTTTGGATGGTATCTAAAGAAATTACGAATGGTCCCCCTGTCGCGATCCAAAAAAAAGGGAGTTCGGGATCTTAGAAATCTTTTAACAGCAGCAGATAAAGCAATTGCCGAAGGGCGCCCCATTGTCATCTTTCCAGAAGGAACGCGGTCAAAACCAGGTCAACCATCAACTTACCACTCAGGCGTTGCAAGTCTCTATCTTCACCTGAACATCCCTGTCATTCCTATTGCCCATAACTCAGGTCTTTTTTGGCCTCGTCGAGGGTTCTTTAAGTATCCTGGTTGTATAACGTTTGAACTTTTGGAACCTATCCAGCCTGGTTTATCTAGACAAGCCTTCATGCGTACTCTAGAAACTAAAATTGAAACAAAAACAACTGAGCTTATTGATAAAGGAACTCCCCATGTTAAAAAACCATAAGAAGCTGTTCGTTGCTCTTTTGATTTTCTTGCTTCTCGGAACGGCAGGTTGGTTTACATTTGCTTCCTATAGTAAAAAATGGTTGGAGGCGAGGATAAATACGCTTATAAATGATTTCAGAGAAAAAGGCGCTACAATTTCTTATTCTACTGTTAAATTTAAAGTCACCCCTATTTCTGTTAAAGCAATTATTAAAGATATTGATATAAAAGATCCACAGGGATTGTTTGCATGGCAGGGTCAGGAACTAAAGGTTTTTATGCGACCTTTTGACTACTTTACCCTAAACTTTGTTTTCCCAGGCAATCAAAAAGTTGTTGTGCCTCAACATACCTCCCTCCCTCTAGGTGTTCTGCAATTCGAAGGGGCACAAGGTGTCCTGTACCTCTCATCTCATGGTCACCTGGAAAATTTTACGTTTACAGTTGGTCATTTGTCCTCTCTTCTGGGGGATCAGGTCCAACCCATATCTCT
>Ga0207096_1016_pt1 | contig 31197 bp, 18 predicted proteins | sample Alteio_BWMinHeat_86_FD_153547 | JGI IMG/M metagenome (GOLD analysis project Ga0207096, IMG submission 153547) | Enriched cells from forest soil in Barre Woods Harvard Forest LTER site, Petersham, Massachusetts, United States -... | ecosystem: Environmental > Terrestrial > Soil > Temperate forest >...
GAGTTCATGTAGTTATAGATTTCCTGGTCGCTGCCGGCCCCGTCTCCCTGATTCTCAATGTCGTGAAAGAAAGGACCGCCGGAGCTGCTCTCGCGGTTGACGCCATAATACATCCAGGCTCCGACGCCGTTGCCCGAGGCGCCCTGGAAGCTGTTGGTCAGCTCTATGGCGCGGGAATTCCCGTAATACTTCGAGCTGGTCGTCCCGCCCGAATGTCCAAAGACATCCTTGCTTTCGATGGCGCCGGTATTGCCGTTATTGTTGGAATGCGGCGGGCCATTCGGCAGCTCGTCAAATTTCGCGCGGAAGATATAGCGCAACTCTCCGACGGCCGGCTCGGAGGTGGCGTACGTTGCCATATAGATGTTGTTGAACCCGTTCCGCGCAATGTAGTAGTGCGTCAGATTGCTGACAACCGTATTGCTCGAGCTGGTCTGGGCGGTGATCTTGATATACGAACTGCCGAATTGCGTGGCCGTCACCGTCGCCGAGCCCAGGCCTGAAGCAATCCCCGACGCTTTGCTCTGATCGTTGAGTTCAATGCCGTTCAACTGGACCGAGGTCATGTCGCCGTTAGACTGGTTGATCCTGAAAACCAGCCCGCCTCCGGTATCCACGATGTAGAACCCCCCGCTGCTGGTCACGCCGAACGAGGCGTATGCCGGCAGGGGGAGCATCATGGCCGTAATCAATGCAAATAAGCCAATGATGCGCAGCTTGTAATGAGTTTCATTTTGGGACATAAAGTAAAGAGATCCTCTCGTTGAGTTTTAGAATGCTACAGCTTCACACATGGCAAGACCGCCCCGAACACACTGCTGAGCCTCAGCAGCCGTCTCAAGAGAGCGGCCTTGCTTACGGCAGAACCGAATTTTTACTTAAGAATTGACGGTCCGTTGCGGCCGCCGAACCGGGACACCAGGTTTGGCGAGCTTCGGTCTTTTAGCCCGCATCGAAAAAGGTGTCAAGAGCATCATGGTCTTTACTGCAACTTTCGCAATGCAAAACTGCTTCTCAATCGGCGAAACGTGCGGAAGTTAGAGCACAACCCACACAAACTACGGCGCTTCCCTCCACTGTTCCGAAATGGGGATTCTTGACCAGTAAGAGATATCAAAGGAATAGGCTGTTCTGTGTAGTGAAACGCCTTCGATTAGCCAGCACATCGCGCGAATTGGACTCGGAACAGATAGATATCCGGATAGCGTCTTTGAATGGACTGGTTAGCGTGGACGGCAAAGGTGCAGCGAATTGAAAATTGCACCTGGAAGCATATTGTGGCTAATAGCTTGTCCCTCGCCAAAACAAATGTCGCTCATGTTTTTCAAACCGGGAATCGTAGTTGAAAGCGTCGCAAAATATGCTGAGGGCGAGAAGGCAGGAGTGCAAGTGGGAGATGTCCTGCTGAGTTGGAGCCGGGATGATGCCAAAGGCGAAATTCAGTCTCCATCTGACTTATCGGATTGGGTTTGCCGACAATAAAAGTGCGCGGGTGAATTCTGATCTCTCCAAACACACTTTATTTTTGTCTCCCGAATTTCTCGCGCACTGCCGCGCGGAACGTTTCGCCCGCCCGATCTACGGCGTCGCAAATCTCTGAAGGCGATCTGCCTGTGGTGTCACGCGCGGCCACGATTACCGTCTGGCATTCCTTGGCGTCCATGAAACGCGTTGCTTCCAGCAGCCCCGGCTCATCGCCGGGCGGAATGGCGAGGAAGCCGTGTTTATCGGCATGGATCAGTTGCCCGGGCACAATGCGCCGCCCAAAAACCTCGACTTCTCCGCCCCAGCGGACCGGATGTGAATGTGCGCGACCTGCGCACAAAGCCCGCGCCAGCGCCTTGAATCCGGCCTGTCCCATTTCGTCAACATCGCGGATGCCTCCGTCAATGATTGTGCCAACACAGCCAACCGAACGGTGAAAGTTAGCTGTCACCTCACCCCAGAATGCGCCGAGCAGTCGCGGCTTGTCGAGGTCTTGCACCACGACGATTTTTGCACCTGGGACTGAAGCCACATAACGACGGTATTCGCTCCAGGCGCGGGGATTTTTCTGTTTGTGGGTGGGGTCGCTGGGCTGGATCACAACGGTGACCGCGTAACCTATCATCGGTCCGAGAAATGGCATGAAATCTTGCGCCGGCTCGAGATTGATCGCCTCCCCGACGATGTCCCGCTGAGTGATCTGCTCCCACCCATTGCAGACGGCGCCGGTGCTCCACCGCCGCAATTCATTCAATTCGCCATCGGACAATGCGGGTTGCATTTATAGATTCATGGATACTATCATGACCGGCGCAACCTAAGCAGCAACCCAGGAGATTACTAAGAATGATCGCAGTCCTTCGCGAACACAAGCGATGGCTGGTGGCGGGGCTGCTCTTTTTCATTTCGACAATTGCTTTTCTCGACCGGCAGACACTTTCCGTCCTGGAAAAAACGCTGGAAGAGATTCTTGGTTTTTCCGCGGTCGAGTATTCCTATATCGTCCTTGGGTTCCTGATTGCCACCGGACTCGGATATTTATTCGCAGGAGGAATTATTGACCGGTTTGGCGTGCGGTCAAGTTTTGCGGTCGCCTTGACGGTGTGGTCTGTGGCCGCGGTTGCTCACTCCCTGGCGACAGGATGGATTTCATTCCTGGTCCTGCGGATTGTGTTGGGATTGGGGGAGAGTTTCTATACACCTGCCGCCGCCCGGGTATTGAGGGACTGGATTCCACAGCGTGAACGGGGAGTTTGCTGGGCGGTGTTTTCCACCGGGAATTTTATCGGTGCAATGATCGCGCCTCCGCTGGTTGCCTGGTTGGCACTGCACTATCATTGGCAATTCAGCTTCGTCATCACCGGGGCCTCGGGTTTCGTGCTCTTGGGAGTCTGGCTCTGGTTTTACCATTCTCCAGAGCAGCAGCCCTGGTTATCCGCCGCAGAGCGGACGGTTATTTTGCAGGGCCGCGGGTCAAACGCTGTCGTCCAGGAAAACATCTCAATCTTTCGCCTGTTGTCCCAGCCCGCGGTCCGCAGTTTTTTTTTCACACGTTTCCTCACGGATCCCTTTACCTTTTTTTTCCTTTTTTGGCTTCCCGCCTATCTGCAAACCTCCCACGGCTTCTCCCTGGAAAAGACCGGCATGATGGCTTGGATTCCATTTCTCGGGGCCGATCTCGGCGCTTTAACCGGTGGGGCTGTCTCCGACTGGCTGGTTCGCCGTGGAACGGATTCGCGCCTGGCCCGCCGACGCATTCTGTTTGTGGTGGCGTGTCTGACGCCGTTGACTTTGGTGGCTGTTCGAGTTGGCTCGGCCGCGCTTGCGGTCAGCTTGATCACGCTGGTCATGTTCCTGCAAGCCTCCTGGAACACCAACCTGACGACACTCATTATTGAATCCACTCCGCCACAGAACGTTGCCCGGGTGGTGGCGCTGACCCTTATGGGCGGCACCGTGGGAGGCGGCCTTTCAACGCTGCTAGCCGGACACGTAATCAAGAACCTTGGGTATATCCCGGTATTTACGGCGCTTGGATTCACGCATCTGACGGCCTATGCGCTCATGTCCATCAGCTTGCGCGTGCGCGCGAGCCGGGAGGTTGCGAGATAGTCGAGCCATTCCCATGACGGCGATGGCTCTTCCCAGAATTTTCTACTAACATCGCCTTTGCCGTTTTTTATTTCACCGATAGTGGATTGGAGCCGCAAGTTTCGAATTTCACAGCATCAATTGGCCGCCGTTTACTTCGATGGTTTGGCCTACTACATAGCTGGCGGCATCAGAGGCCAGAAAAGCGATCACTTTCGCGCATTCGATGGACGTGCCCACGCGCCCGAGGGGAATCATGGCAACGAAATCGCGCATCATTTCCGGCGTCGAGAACACTTCGTGAAAGGGAGTGTCGATTACACCGGGAGAGATGGCATTCACGCGTACGCCGTGTGGCGCAAGTTCCTTGGCCAGTGATTTGGTGTATGTGATCAGTCCGCCTTTCGCCGTAGCGTATGGACCGGCGCCCGGTCCTCCACCAGTTCGTCCGGCGATGGAGACCACGTTGATGATCGCGCCTCTCCTGCGCTCGATCATGCATGGAGCCACGGCGTGTGAGCAAAGTGCAACGCTGGTGAGGTTGAGATTGAGGATCTCGTTCCACGTCGTTTCATCCAGCTCCACCGTTTTCATGCGGCGCAACAGCGAGCCTGCGTTGTTGACCAGAACATCGATGGGCCCAAGCTGCTCAGTCACGTCCTGCATCATGGACTGAATTTCAGAGTGTTTACGCATATCAGCCTGGATTGAGATCACCTTTCCGCCGGCATCGGCAATTCGACGTTGAACCTGAACAGCGCCTTCGCGATTGCCGTTATACCCAATCGCGACGTTCGCTCCCAGTTCAGCAAACAGTGAAGCCGTTGCCGCGCCTATGCCCGACGATGCGCCAGTAATCAATGCAACTTTTCCGGTTAGATCCAAATAATTCTGCATATCAGTTTGGTCTCTTCGCTTCCTCCAAAATTATCCGGCGGATAGATCCGCCGAGCACAAATAGAGCCACCATGCCCAAACGGGCAGAAGGGCGGCGACAGCGAGGATCGGTATGTAGGAATGAAAATGATCGATGCCCAGAAGGCGAACCAGATCATCAGCCAGCGTCGGGGGAGGGTTGCGTTCGAGATCACCGGCTACCTCAGCGCTTCCCTTGCGGTTTAACCGGCCTGAGCGGGGCCGCCCGCCGCCAAATGCTTCGCGGGCTTGTGATCGGACCCGGAGCTCCGGAAACTCTCCGGCAGGATTGGCGCTCAATCAAGCGGACGCCGATCACCCGGTGCTCCGGTTCGCGAATACCATCTTTCCCCATCATGCTCAACAACATCTCGATGGCAGCCTTACCGATCTCGTATTTCGGCTGATCGATGGTAGTCAGGGGCGGGTTAGTGATCTGAGACATTTCCACGTTGTCGAAGCCAATGATCGAGAGGTCTTCGGGAATACGAATGCCCTTTTCGATCGCGGCGCGAATACATCCGAAGGCAAGCACATCGTTCCCGGCAAAAATTGCGGTAATTTTTCGATCAGCCCGCAACAGTTGATTGGCCGATTTGTAGCCGCCCGCGAACGTGTGTTCCCCACAGATAACCTCAGGTTCCGGGAGGCCCCAATCGTGATAGACCTTGAGGAATCCCTCAGCGCGATCGGTCAAGTTGCCGTGTGTTCGCGGTCCGGTGATGTGGCCGACCTTGGTGTGCCCAAGATCCATCAGGTAGTTCCCGGCGATCTCGCCGCCCTCGACATTGTCTCCTAATACGGTGGAGAAACGCCGATAGACCGAACTGCGATTCAGCAGCACGATCGGCACGCCGGCAGCCCACAATTGGTCTTGCTGAGCACGGCTCAATGCGGCCACTGAGTTCATCACGATACCGTCAACGCGCTTCGCCAAAAGCGAATCGAAGTAGCCCATCTGCTTTTCGGCTTTCAAGTCGCTGTTGCAGAGGACCAGGTCGCGACCGGCACGATACGCGGCGTCCTCGGCGCCGCGGGCAACTTCCGCGAAGAATGGGTTTCGGATATCACTTACGACCAGACCAATGGTCTGCGACCGTCCGGTCACCAAACCGCGCGCCACCTGGTTGGTCCGATAGTTCAGCCGGGTAGCGACCTCCATCACGTGCTTGCGGGTCTTGTGGTTTACGCCGTAACCGTTGTTCAGGGCTCTCGATACGGTGGAAGTATTCACGCCCGATTCCCGGGCAACGTCCTTGATCGTCACTGGCATATGGGTTTATTGCAATCGTTTCCAATTATCTGCGCCTCGAGCAAGTTTTGTCAAACGTTACGTGATTGGCTTGGCGGGCTCTCGACTCGGTGGCGCGATCGGCAAGTAAACGCTCACTGCGCAACGAGCACATTTGACAGGGGAGTCGGCGTGAGAGCAGGCTGCCAATAATTTTCTTGACTCCTCCAAACATCGGTGGTAGCGTCCCATGTTGTTTCGGAAACGTTTGCAATCGAAGACGGCTCCCAGGAGGTGAGATTTGCGCTTAACTTACATAGTCGTGGTCATGTTAGCTCTGAGCTTCGCCGGTTTTGCTCAAACCGTCGGTCAGGTGACAGGCGTAGTCACAGATCCCAGCGGCAGCATGGTCGTGGGCGCTACAGTAACCATAACGAACTCCCAGACCAATGCCACACGCACAACCACTACGAACAGCGCCGGCAATTACGCTTTTCCCGCGCTCCAGCCAGGCGTTTACAACGTGAAGGCGGAGATGCAGGGCTTCCAGGGCCAGGTCCGCGAGGGCATGGAACTACAGGTAGAGCAGATTGCGCGTATTGACTTTCACCTGCAAATCGGGGAAGTCAAACAAACGGTGGAGGTGGCGGGGGGCGGTCCACTGCTCACTACCGAGAGCGCAACCGTGGGAACAGTCATCGACAATAACCGCATTGTAGGCCTGCCGCTGAACGGGCGCAGCTTCACCCAGCTTATCGCTCTTAGCCCCAACGTCGCCGCTAATTTCGTCAACAATGGAGGCCAAGCCAGCGCTCGCCAAGGCGGCGATCGAGCTGCCCAGGAGATCTCTGTCGCCGGTTCGCGCCGCGAGTACATGAACTTTACGCTCGACGGCGTGCAAAATACCGATCCCAACTTCAACACCTATGCCTTGCTTCCCTCGATTGATGCCTTGCAGGAGTTCAAGGTGGCGACCGGGGTTTACCCCGCCGAATTTGGGCGTCTGGCGGCTCAGGTTAACGTATCGACTGCCAGCGGAACAAATGAATACCACGGTACGCTGTTCGATTTCGTACGCAATAACGCCTTTGACGCCCGCCCCTATGGCTTCACTAGCGTCGCGCCGGTTTCCGCGCCATTTAAGTGGAACCAGTATGGCTTCACGGTGGGTGGACCTGTCTGGATCCCTAAGGTCTTCAATGGCAAAAATCGGCTGTTCTTCATGTCCAACTACGAAGGCTTCAGGCTGCGGCAGCAGACCCAGACGGTTTACACTACATTCCCAGCCGCATTTCGAAGCGGCGACTTCTCCCAGTCAGGCCACGTTGTCACCGATCCACTCACCGGCACCCCGTTTCCCAACAATATGATTCCCGCGAACCGCCTGGACCCTCTCGCGATCAAGCTACTGCAGTACTATCCAGCACCCAACATCACGGGCGCAGGCCTGTCCAACAACTACCTCGCGCTGGACAAAGTCACTGAAGACAAATATCAATTTACCCAGCGCGTGGACTTTGCCCAAAGCGCGAAGACGAGTTGGTTTTTCCGCTATAGCATGCAGCATGAAGTCGGCGTTACCCCCGCTTTAGCGCAGAACGGTATGAGCCTTGCCACCGATGCCAAGCAGGCAATGATCAATAACACGTTGATTCTGTCGCCGAACCTGGTAAACGAATTCCGTTTCGGCTACCTGGGGTTCTTCAATAACTTTGCGCCCGAGCTGGCAAACAAAACGGACGTGGTCAAGCAGTTGGGTCTTCCGGGCCTCTTGAGCGACCCGGCGCCCACGGCCTGGGGCATTCCCCAGATCAACCTGGCGGATGGCTTTAGCGGCTTTGGCAACAACGCGGACGGTCCTTACACGAATTGGGATCACATCTTCCAGTGGGTGGACAATGTTTCGTGGACCCACGGGAGCCACTCGATCAAGTTCGGCGTCGACATCGACCGCACCCGTTTCAACGTGACCGGGAACCAATATGCCCGCGGGCAATATAGCATCCAGAATCAGGCCACTGGGTATACTCCTTCCGACTTCATGCTCGGTTATGTGCACGATACTGCGGACGCCGCCGCCCTGGCGATCGCCCGGTTTCGCCAGACGAGCCAGGCTTATTACATCCAGGATAGCTGGAAGGCGAGGCCTAACATCACCATCAGCTACGGCTTACGCTACGAATATGCGCCGGCGTACAGTGACAACGCACCTCTGGTCAATATTTTTATTCCCGACCACAGTCTCTTTACCCAGACCCCCAACGCTCCAGCTGACACCCATCCCTGCTTTGTCCGCTCGGGAAGCGGCGATTTCTATGCCAATACCCCAATTCGCTTTGGTCCGGGCATTTGTACAGCTCGCGATGGGCGGATGGGTTCAAATCTGGTCCAGTCGGACCACAAGAATTTCGCTCCACGCTTGGGAATTGCCTGGAGTCCCACAACCAACTGGACGGTCCGCGCCGGCGCGGGCATTTTCTTCTCCCAAGACACCGGCAATCCCGTTTTCGACATGGCACGCAATCTTTCCGGCCGCGTAAACAATACCGCCAACACGACCACGCATAACCTCACTTTCGAAAATCCCTTCACCACGGTGGCGAACGTCTGTGGCGTCCCCGTGCCTCCGAACGTGTGTATCACTTCACCTTTTGTGCTCGGCAATGACTACCACCGCCGGACGCCCTACGTGGAACAGTACGAATTGAATATCCAACGGCAGTTGGGCAACAATACTGCCCTCGAAATTGGTTACCTGGGAACGCAAGGCCATCGGCTGGGGCGTATTCAGTATTTTAATCAACCGAACCCCGGACCCGGCTCAACTGCCAGCCGCTCACCATGGCCTGAGTTCAGCTTTGTCCAGGAGGTCATTGGGCTTGTGAACTCCAACTACAATTCGCTCGCCGCCAAGCTCACGCGGCGCATGTCCAACGGCTTTACCTATCTGCTTGGCTATACGTTCTCCAAGTCGATCGATGACGGCAGCGGGGAGCGCATTATCGGCACCGATAATATCGATGCGCAGAATGAGTATTGCCTTAGGTGCGAGCGTGCCCTGTCGAGCTTCGATCAGAGACAACGCTTTGTGGCTTCCGCGCTTTACGAATTGCCGTTCGGAAGAGGCCGCGCGTTCGTGAATCACGGATTGGCCGGCGCCCTCGCCGGCGGGTGGGATCTGGGAATGATCTGGACGATGGCCTCCGGTTCCCCTGTCGACATTTACTCCGGCAAGGATCAGTCGAACACCGGCGTGGGCCAGGACCGGCCGAATGTGGTGCCCGGCCAGTCATGGCAGCTCAGCAATCCCACTCCGAAGCAATGGTTTAATACGCAGGCCTTTGCCCTACAACCGCTGTATACATTCGGAAACTTCGGACGGAACGTGGTGATCGGTCCCCCCTTGTTTACTGTGGATGCCTCCGTCAATAAGGATTTCAAATTCACCGAACGGCGATATGTGCAGTTGCGGCTCGATGCTTTCAATGTCTTCAACCATCCCAACTTTGGTGACCCGGGTAATAGGGTGACTGCCGACCGGCTTGATGCATACGGTGTTCCCATCCTGGGAACCGGCGGCTTCGGCCAGATTACCAGCACCAAGGCCGGCGTCGACATGCGAGAGTTGCAGATCAGCCTTAAAGTAGTATTTTGACAGACAAGCAGCTGTCGCGAGAGTGACCTATGACGAGAATGACGAGAAGATCTCTGGCGTCGTCGTTATTTATCTTGCCAGTCGCATCGGCTTGGCAAGCACGGGCCCAGACGCCCCCGACGGACGATCTGACGACCATAGACAGCGACGGCACCGCGCACATCAAACGCTCCGTCCCCGTCCCCAAAACCATCTCTTCCGACGCTTATGCCCTGATGGTAAGCGGAAAAAGATGGACACCCGAGCCCGGAACGAAACAAGCGACAGATTTCGCCGAGAAGTTGCAGGCCACTTATCCGGTTGAAATTACAGAAACAACTTTGGCCGGAGTCGCGAGCAAGGTCGTTATCCCCAAACGCGCCGCGGCTCACAAGCAAGACCGCGTTCTGATCTGTCTGCATGGCGGGGGCTTTACGTCCGATTCCGGATCGACTCTCGAAAGCACTACCATCGCAGCGCTGACCGGCATCAAGGTGATCGCGGTCGAGTACCGGCTGGCTCCACAATATCCGTTTCCGGCGGCAGTGGACGATACGGTCGCGGTATATAAGCACGTCCTTAAGCAGTATGCGCCGAAGAAGATCGGCGTCTATGGCACGTCCGCGGGCGCTGTGCTGGCGGCTCAAATGGCGGTTGAGTCGCGGAGGCTCGGTCTCCCGTTGCCGGCCGTTTTGGGCTTCTTCTCCGGCTATGTCGATCTCGCCCGCTACGGAGACTCCAGGTTTCTCTACGGCACTAATGGCTTTACAAACTTCAGTTCAATGCTTCCTGCCCTGAAGGGCTTGGGAATGGTCCCTTACGTCGGCGGCCACGACCGGCAGGATCAGGTGCTTTCGCCCATGTACGCGGATCTGAAGGGATTCCCGCCGACTCTTTGCATGACTTCGACGCGCGATCACTGTCTCAGCGGTACCGTCGATTTTCATCGAGCATTGTTGAGGGCAGGCGTAGATGCGCGCTTGATGGTCTTTGACGCCATGCCGCACGCCTTCTGGTATTTGTTCGATCTGCCGGAATCCAGGGAGGCGCTTGAAGCACAGGCGAACTTCCTCGATCGTCATTTAGGTGGACACTGATTGAAACAAAGTTAAAGGTGGTCCCACTGTCGCAAGGGAGATGACCAGTTGCCGGGTGGGTCAGTTTGCCACTCTCGAACTCGTTCAGCATCGTCTATGGTTTGGATCATGAAATCTCTCGCCATTTCGATTGTGCTTGTTGTGTTGTTGAGTTCGGCGCTTACAGCGCAGACGAGCTCGTTACTGATAGAAGACATGACATGGACCGAAGTACGTGACGCGATCGCTGCGGGCAAAACCACGGCGATTTACTACGCCGCAAGCACCGAACAAAACGGGCCCGGTATGGCGCTGGGAAGGCATGTGTTCATTGCGCATTACCTCGCCCCCAAAATCGCGGCGCAGCTGGGCAACGCTCTGGTTTACCCCACCATGCCTTTTGCCCCGACTGGAGACTGGGGCCTCACAAGGCCAGGCGTCATCGACCCTGCGAAAAAGACCGATCAGATGCGATATGCCGGCAGCGTGAGCCTCTCGGAAGAGACCTTCGGCGCAGTGGCTCATGACGTAGCCGTTAGCGCCATATCAGCCGGTTTCAAGAACGTTGTGCTGATGTGCGACCACGGCGGCGAAGCCCAATCCCGGCTGGCAAAAGTTGCGGAAGAGATGAACAAGGAGTGGGCACCGAAGGGAATCCACGTGTACTACATTCCGGACCTGTACTACAAAGAAAAAGATGTGATGAAAGAGTACATGCAGAAGCACGGTTTGCCCGTCGATTTACACGCAGGCACGGACGACACCTCGGAGGTGCTGTACGTCGACAAAATGGTAAACGGGGAGTCTTCCAAATGGATCCGTCCGGGCAAACTGGTCAACGCGCGGGAAGGCGATGGCACCGGAGTCAACGGCGATCAGACGAAGGGGACGGTTGATTTGGGCAAAATGTTTACCGACGTCAAGGTTTCTTTGGCGGTACAACAAATCAAACAGTTGATTGCCGCTGGCAAGTAGAACCTGATTTCGGCACAGCAGTTCGAGTCCCTCACCAGGCTCTTCTCCTCAGTTGATGGGCGGTCAGAGATCGCCGCCGTCTTTCATAGTCCGTAAAAACGCATTGCATTGAGTCCGAAAATCTTGTCTCGATCGAGCGGCGTCAGCTTCTGGGTGTAATTTGCCACCAGGTCCAGGACCTGACGGTAGCTGCCGGCCAGCAGGCACACGGGCCAATCGGAGCCGAACATCAGGCGCTCGGCGCCGAAGGTCTCAAACAGCAAATCCAGATAGGGCTTAAAATCATCCGCTCGCCAGTTTTTCCAGTCAGCTTCTGTCACCATGCCGGAAATCTTGCAATAGATATGTGGGTTAGTAGCCAGGGTCCGTATATGCTGCGCCCAGGGCTGAAACTCTTTGGTTTTGATCGGTGGCTTGCCGAGATGATCGAGGACGAAAGGATGGTCGGGATATTTGCTGACCAGTCCAATGGCGGCAGGGAATTGATGCGCAGAGATGAGAACATCGTAGGTAAAACCGAATTCACCCAGATATGCGATGCCTCGCAGGAAAGGTTCACGCAACATAAAGCGAACATCGGGCTCTGCCTGCACGATGTGCCGGAAGCCGCACAGCTGGTCATATACGGAAAAGAATTCCAGACGTTCGGCAACATCGGGGGCGCAAAGATCCACCCAGCCCACAACTCCGCGGACGAACTTGTGTTTGGCCGCCAACTCTAACAGAAAGAGCGTCTCTTTCTCCGACTGGTCGGCCTGCACCGCAATGCAGCCGTCAATGCCGCCGACTTTCAGTTCCGGGGCCAAATCCTGGGGCAGGAAGTCCCTTTTCAGAACCGCCATGGAATCCTTGATCCAGGAATCCCGGACAGGGTCGTAACGCCAGAAATGTTGGTGCGAATCAATCTTCATCTAGATTGTAGAGCCCTGGACAAGCGGGGTCGCGTTCACATCTTTTTCGCACAGACGGAGACGTAGCAAGCCACGTCTCTACGTACGACATGCTTCAACGGATGTTGACACCTCAGTTCCTCACTCCGGCAATTTTCAGCTTGATGCGGTAGATGCTGGTGCTGGCGGTGACGTAGAGCGTCTTGGCGTCTTTGTCGCCCCAGGCCACGTTGGCCACACGCTCCGGCACCTTGATGGTTCCGAGGTGCTTCCCATCCGGGGAAATGATCCAGACACCGCCGGGGCCAGAGCCGTACAGGTTTCCTTTTTTATCCACCCGGATGCCATCCGGCACGTCAGTCGCCTTGGGGTCGGTTGTTTTGTCGGCAAACGGGTCGAGGAAGAGCGCCCCGTCGGTGACCGATCCATCGGGCTGCACGCGATAGCGCAGCCAGACTTTCTTGCCCGATTCAGCAATATATAAATACTTTTCGTCCGGTGAAAACGCAATGCCGTTGGGCCGCGCCAGGTCGCCGATCACAAGCTGCAATTTGTCGCGGGCGGGCGCTGCGCCGGGTTTCTGCTGCAACGCATTCGGAATGCGATACACACCATTGACCTGGAGCTCCTTTGTAGGGTCGGTATCGTCATGCGAGGGCAGGCCGTAAGGCGGGTCGGTGAAGTACAGCGAGCCATCCGATTTATATACGAGATCGTTAGGACTGCTGAGCTTTTTACCCTGATAGGAATCGGCCAGCACGGTGACTTGCGCCTTGGGATCGAGCGACTCCAGCCGCCAGACGGTGCGTCCGGCGTGCCCCGCAACCGTAAGCCTACCCTTGGCGTCAAGGGTCATGCCATTGGAGCCAGGCTCCCGCCCTTTGTATGGCTCTGTTCCTTTGTATCCACTCGGGTGCATGAAAACAGTTGCGCCCTGGCCGGGAACCAGTTTGACGATATTGTTCGCCGGAATTTCTGCGAACATCAAGCTGCCTTCGCGCGTCCAGGCAGGACCCTCGGTCCACTTGTTGAAGCCGGTGGCGACGCGCTCAAGCGTTGCTTTTGTGGGTACGATCTGATCGAGAGCCGGGTCAAGTTTCTGGATCTCCTGTGAGATTCCGGAAATGGCTGCGGTCATGAGCATCAATCCTATAAACAAGCGTGGTAGGCAGGTTTTCATGCGACGTCCTTAGATTGTCATGGGAATATGGAGTTATTGCAATCGTTTCCAATTATCTTCTCCTCGATCAAGTTTTGTCAAACGTTACGGGATCGGCTTGGCGGGCATCTCGACCCGGCGGTGGGATCGACAGCTGAGCGTTCTCTGCGCAATGAGCGCATTTTAACAGGGGGTCGGCGTGAAAGCGGGCTCCCAATAATTTTCTTGACTCTTCCAAACCTCCGTGTTAGCGTCCCATGTTGTTTCGGAAACGTTTGCAATCGCAGGCGGCTCCCAGGAGGTGAGATTTGCGCTTAACTTACATAGTCGCGGTCATGTTAGCTCTGAGCTTCGCCGCTTTCGCTCAAACCGTCGGTCAGGTGACTGGCGTAGTCACGGATCCCAACGGCAGCATAGTCGTGGGCGCCACAGTAGCCATAACGAACTCCCAGACGAATGCCACACGCACGACCACTACGAACAACGCCGGGGATTACGCTTTTCCCGCGCTCCAGCCGGGCGTTTACAACGTAAAAGCGGAGATGCAGGGCTTCGAGGGCGAGGTCCGCAAAGGCGTGGAACTACATGTCGAGCAGATTGCGCGCATTGACTTTCATCTGAAAATCGGGGCAGTCGCACAAACCGTGGAAGTGACGGGTGGCGCTCCCTTGCTCACGACCGAGAGCACAACCGTTGGAACGGTCATCGACAATGACCGCATTGTAGGGCTGCCCCTAAACGGGCGCAGCTTCACCCAGTTGATCGCTCTTACCCCCAACGTCTCCTACAATAGCGTCTCCAGTGGAGGCCAAGCCAGCGCTCGCCAGGGCGGCGATCGATCTACGCAGGAAATCTTTGTCGCCGGCGCGCGCCGCGAGTACACGAACTTTACGCTCGACGGCGTGGAAAATACCGATCCCGGCTTCAACACCTATGCCTTGCTTCCCTCGATTGACGCCTTGCAGGAATTCAAGGTGCAGACCGGCGTTTACCCGGCCGAATTTGGGCACCTGCAGATTCAGGTAAATGTGTCCACGCTCAGCGGAACCAATCAATTCCACGGCGCGCTGTTCGATTTCGTACGCAACAACGCCTTTGACGCCCGCCCCTATGGCTTCACTTCCGTCGTGCCGGTTTCCGCGCCATTTAAGTGGAACCAGTATGGCTACACTCTGGGGGGACCTGTCCGCATCCCCAAGCTCTTCAATGGCAAGGATCGGCTGTTCTTCATGTCCAACTACGAAGCCTTCAGGCTGCGTCAGCAGACCCAAACGGTTTACACGACATTTCCAGCCGCATTCCGAACCGGTGACTTCTCCTCAGTCCTGGGGACCCACGTCATCATCGATCCGACGACCAGCCTGCCGTTCCCCGGCAATATGATTCCCGGGAACCGTCTGGACACGATCGCCAAAGGGTTCCTGCAGTACTTTCCCGCACCCAACATCCCGAACGCACCGAACAACGGCCTGTCCAACAACTACCTCGCAAAGGACAACATCACACAAAACAAATGGCAGATAACCGAGCGCGTGGACTTTGTGCAAAGCGCGAAATCAAGTTGGTTTGCCCGTTTTAGCATGCAGGATGAAAGCGGGGTCCAGCCAGCTTTGGCTCAGAACGGCATGAGCCTGATCACCAACGCCAAGCAGACGGCGATCGGTCACACGTTCATTTTGTCGCCGACCATTCTGAACGAATTCCGTTTCGGCTTTCTGAACTTCTACAATAACTTTGCGCCCGAACTGGCAGGCATAACAAACGTCAACACGCAGTTGAATCTTCCGGGCCTCTTGAGCACTCCGGCGTCCCCGGCCTGGGGCGTTCCCAATGTCACCCTGGCAGATGGCTTTAGCGGTTTTGGCAACAATACGGACGGTCCTTACACGACCTCGGATCACATCTTACAGGTCGTGGACAATATTTCCTGGACCCGCGGGACCCACTCGTTCAAGTTCGGCGCCGAAGTTGACCGCACAGATTTCAACGAAACTGGGAACCAATACGCCCGCGCGCAATATAACTTCTCGAATAAAGCCACCGGATATGGTCCTGCAGACTTCATGCTCGGTTATGTCAACAGTACAGTAGACGCCGTCGCTCTGGCGGTCGCGCGGTTCCGTATGACGAGCCAGTTCTATTACATCCAGGATAGCTGGAAGATCCGGCCAAACGTCACCATCAGCTACGGCCTGCGCTACGAATACGTGCCGGCCTGGAGTGACAGAGTGCCTCTGGTCAATGTTTGGTTTCCCAACGGCAATTTCAACCTCCAGGGCGACCCCAACGGTCTCAATCCACAGCCAGTGGACACCCGGCCCTGCATTATCGAAAACGGAAGCGGCAGTTTTAATGGTGGCAATGTTGTCTTTCCGACGGTCGCTCAGGGGGGCGTTTGTACTGCCCGCGATGGGCGGCTGGGTTCCAATCTCGTCCAGTCGGATAAGACGAATTTCGCTCCGCGCTTTGGGGTTGCGTGGAGTCCCACAAGCAATTGGACGGTGCGCGTGGGCGCGGGCGTTTTCTACACACAAGACACCGGCAATCCCGTATTCGATATGTCGCGCAGTCTTTCCGGAAAATTTCAGGTTACCGAGACCAATAACAACCTCACGTTCGAAAACCCCTTCGCCGCCAACGGGGCCGCAAACGCCTGTGGTGTCTCCGCTCCGCAGGTGTGTGTCCCTACGCCCACTCTAGTCAGCACCTTTTACCGCCACCGAACGCCCTCTGTGGAAGAGTACGAAATGAATGTCCAACGGCAGTTTGGCAGCAACATGGCCCTCGAAGTTGGTTACCTGGGAACGCAAGGCCATCACCTGCCGCGTTACGTATATTTTAACGCTGCGGCGCCCGGACCGGGCTCACAACTCAGCCGCGAAGCCTGGCCGAACTTCAACAATACCGTGGAGAACATTGGTAATGTGAACTCCAACTACAACGCGCTCTCCGGTAAACTCACGCGGCGCATGTCCAGCGGCCTTACCTTCCTGCTCGGCTATACGTACTCGAAGTCGATCGACGACGGCAGCGGGCTGCGCACACTCGGCACCGATCAGATCGGTGCTCAGAATTCGTATTGCCTTAAGTGCGAGCGTGGCCTGTCGATCTTCGACCAGAAACAGCGCTTTGTGGCTTCAGCTCTTTACCAATTGCCGTTCGGAAAAGGCCGCTCGCACATGAATCACGGGCTGGCCGGTACCCTCATCGGCGGGTGGGATCTCGGGATGATTTATTCCATGGCCTCCGGTTCCCCTGTCGACATCATGGACGGCACATGTCAATCCAATATCGGTGCCAGCTGCATGGACCGGCCGAATGCGGTGCCCGGCGTGTCATCGCAGCTCAGCAATCCCACTAAATTGGAGTGGTTTAATGTGCAAGCCTTTGCTCTGCAACCGCGGTACACGTTCGGAAACTTGGGACGGAACACGGTGATCGGCCCGCCATTGTTCAGTGTCGATACCACCCTCGATAAGGATTTTAAATTCACCGAGCGGCAATATTTCCAATTGCGGCTCGATGCTTTCAATGTCTTCAATCATCCCAACTTTGGCAGCCCGGGCAATGGCCTGACTGCCGACCATTTGGATGCCAACGGTGTGCCCATTCCGGGCAGCGGCGGCTTCGGCACGATTACCAGCCTCAACCCCGGCGTAAGCATGCGACAGTTGCAGATTAGCCTTAAGTTCGTATTCTGATAGGCAAGTAGCTGTCGCGAGAGTGACTTATGACGGGGCGATCTCTGGGGTCAGTCGCATGGGCTCGGCAGGTACGGGCCCAGACGCCCCCGGCGGACGGATTGCTGAGGCTAGTATGGCTGATAAGTCGCGGAACCTCGCTGCACTTGCGCCCTGGCTTGCTCTGCTGGCTATCTCACTTCTAATCAACTACGTCGACCGCGGCAATGTCTCAATTGCCGCGCCCCTGCTTAAAGATGAGTTACATCTTAATCCATGGCAACTTGGCATTCTGTTCTCCGCTTTCTTTTGGACATACACCGCTCTTCAGTTCGTGATGGGCTGGTTCGTAGACCGGTTTGAAGTAAATGTGGTGATCGCGGTCGGGTACCTGGTCTGGTCACTTGCGACTGTGACGACCGGCTTTGTTCATGGATTCATGATGCTGCTGGTGATGCGGTTGATGCTCGGCATCGGCGAGTCTGTGGCAGTTCCGGCATGCTCGAAAATTCTCGCGCACCATGTGCCCGAATACTATCGCGGGTTCGCCAACGGCATCGTCATTGCCGGAGTGAAGTGCGGACCTGCAGTCGGCACTCTTGGGGCTGGACTCCTGATGGCAAAGTACGGCTGGCGACCGGTTTTCATCGGCATAGGGCTGGTCAGCCTTGCGTGGCTACCCGCGTGGTGGAAATGGATGCCACGGGGGAAAGCAGAGGCCGGACCGGCGGTAACAGGGGCTGCGCTTATCGCCGCCATCTTGCGACAGCGCTCGTTTTGGGGTGCTTCTGCAGGCCACTTTTGTACCAACTACCTGCTCTATGTCATGATCACTTGGCTTCCGTTCTATCTCGTGCGCGAGCGCCATCTTTCCATTGAGGCGATGGCAAAAACCGCGGGTTTATATTTCCTGGTAGAGGCTGCAGCCGCCATTTCGTGCGGTTGGCTCTCGGACTCGTTTATCCGCCGTCGTTACACCACAACCCTCGTGCGTAAATCAGCCATGGCCCTCGGACATACGATCGCAGGCATTGCAATTGCGGCTTGTGTCGTAGCCGGTCCGCATACATACCTGGCTTGGCTTATGGCCGCAGCGGTGGGAAGCGGAATGATAAGCTCTGGTGTCTACGCGTTTTCCCAAACCCTCGCCGGCCCGCAAGCAGCGGGAACATGGACCGGTTTTCAAAGCGGCTTCGCAAACCTTGCGGGCGTGGTCGCACCGGCGCTCACCGGATTCTTAGTGAATCGAACCGGGAACTTTCTAGCGGCCCTCGCGGTCACAGCTTCGGTGTCGATGGTTGGCAGCCTCGCGTGGGTCCTCGCGGTCGGCAGACTCGAGCAGGTGACTTGGGCACCAAAACGTGGAGGTCTGCCCACCTGTGATGCGCAAAAAACGCCATCGGTTTTGAATTCAACCGTCTCGTAACATTTAAGCGTCAGTTCTTACGAGTTATAGAGAAGGACCAATGAATAAATTGTGGTGCCCGGGGACGGAATCGAACCGTCACGCCCCTTTCGGGGCCCGGGATTTTAAGTCCCGTGCGTCTGCCAGTTTCGCCACCCGGGCAAGAGGTAAATAATTGCGGTTCTTCTGCATTTTCTCACAAGCTCAGGGTAAGTAGCGACGAGGAGGCGAATCTGGAAGTATTTGGAAACTTAACACTTAGCTATGAACTAGCTATGAAGTACTTGGCGACGAAGTCCTGAGACCGCAAGACCACACCTGTGACAGGGATTCCAGGCAAAAGTTCAACCAGTAGTACAAAAACCTCAGGTTAATGAAAATTCGCGACGTAACGGTTCCAAACTGGGAAAAATATCAAATTATTTCCCAAAATGAAACGTCCTGTAAATTTATTGATTCGCTCCGTGGAGTGAAGTAGTATCGGAACCTTTGTGCATTCCCAAAATTGTTTTTCGTAGAAATGGTTCGTACGTCGCAAACAAAGTCCGGCGAAGTTTAAAACGCGAAATCGCAGATTTCTATTGCACTCCATGGCATCCGTGAGATGTGAATCCTGGGGCGTAACCGCGTCAAGAGAGATGAGGAGGGAAGTCTTTGCTTGTAACCCAGAAAAAAGCCATATGCCGTGCTGCACTCGTGAATCTCGATGATAGCAATGCTGCAATTCTTCGTGAGTGTTTCAATCAGTTCCGTATTCATACTGTGAACCTCTCTTTGCAGGATGGCAAGATTTTTGATCAGGAAAAGTACGATGCCGCCGTTCTACACCTGCAGCCCGGCTGTGAAGCTCTATTGTCGGCGGTGCGCCAATCTCCCAGGAACCGCAGCATGATGCTCTACGCCATCTACACACCGGGCCAGGATTTGCGGCAGTTCTCCTCGTATGCCATCAACGTCATGATGAAAAGCCCCTTAGACCGGCAGGGCGCCTTGAGGACTGTACGCTCCACGCACCTCCTGGTCTTGCATGAATTTCGCCGTTACGTGCGCGTACCCGTGATTACCGAGGTGCAGATTGAATATGAACATGATCGCTACATTGGAACCAGCGTTGAGATAAGTGGTGGTGGCTTGTCTCTCCAGGCCAAAGTGCCAGCCAAGCTAGGTACTGCTGCAGCGATCTACTTCAGTCTGCCGGGCGCAGACCGGCTCGCTTGCAACGTGACCATCTCGTGGATGGATGTCGGCGAAGGCACCCTTGGCGTGCGCTTTGATCCTGAAGATAAACGCCGGGTCGAGATCAGAAACTGGATTGAAGGCTACCTGGAAGATTGATGCAGCGCAGCTTTTATCTAAGGGCTTCGCAGCCAAACAAGGCTGCTCCGCCCTCGCGCTACGCTCGCGCGATCCGGCGCTCGCTTCGCACTCACCCACGCGCGGCTTCGGCCGGGATGACAAAAGTGGAATAGAGAGTTAAGGATGTCAACAGAGCCGACTGGTTTCATGAATACCTTTTTGGAACTCCGCCCTGTTGTCTCAGAAGGCTGAAATCCAAGCTTATAGCTGACTTTAACAAATCAGTACTGCCTTTCATTACGAAAGTATCGTCCTAAATCCAGGCTGCACCCATGCCCTAAGACTCAAACTGCCCTTATCCCAAATTCGAACTGCACTTACTACTAAAAGCCAATTGACATGCTTTTCTCGATAGCATAGATTAGCGCTCCTAAGTGCTGATGCTTGTAGATGTATAAGGCTAGTAGACGCTGGATTAAACGGTTTTAGGTGGAAGTACTTTTCCGGCAGAGCAAGCAAATTGTGGAATGCCGGAAGCAAACAATTCTAAAGGCGGTTTTTAGGGGCTGGCGTCGCAAGTCTGGACCAAAAATCAGACATCGGTCTGAAGTATTACCTTTACAACGGCAATCCCAAGCCATGTGGTAGCAGCGGGGCTTTGCTTCATCCCTCGGCCAAAATGTAAGTTCCGCAAGAACTTTGTCTTTTTTCTCAAACGGCGTATCGGACGTTGAGCGAACCAACGGTTAGGGTCCGTGCGTTTATTCGCACAACGGTGTGCCTTTGCATGCCTTATAAGGAGGGAATTGAAGCACCACTCTTAAATCTTTTCCGCAGGCGGTCGTTCCTTTTTGGGAAAAACCTCTTGCGGGTGACCTCTCTCTGTGTGTCCTCTCTCTCAGGCCACACAAGCACCCAACGAAGAGAAGTAGGAGGAACTTTTAGAAATGAAGCATCGAACATCAACAAAGCTAGAAATTCTGCAACTATTAGCGCTGTGCCTGACGGTGGTTCTCTGTACGGGAATACTACAGGCCCAGCATGATCCCGGGCCGCGTGGCGGTCCTAAAGGGGCCGGTGGCGGGTTCCCAACTCTCAACGCCGACGAGAAGGTGATGTTTGCCACGGCGCTGAATACCTTCAATGAAGTCCAGTCGGTGTCGGGAACTATCGAGAACGGCAACGGCCTGGGACCAACCTTTAACGGCAATAGCTGTGCACAATGTCATGCCGAGCCTGAAGTTGGCGGCACCAGCCCAGGCTTCACCAGTAAGATCAATCCTCGGCCTAACCCGCAGGTAGCGCTGGCCACGCTCGATGGCGCGACCAACACCGTGCCCTCGTTCGTCAATGCCAACGGTCCGGTGCGCGAGGCGCGGTTCATCTCCACCAACCCTGCCAATCCCTTTGCCGCACTTGATGGTGGTGTGCACGGTTTGTACACCATCGCAGGCCGCTCGGATGCACCCGGTTGCACTCTTGCACAACCCAACTTCTCCACGCAGCTTGCTAACCACAACGTGATCTTCCGCATTCCCACGCCGCTATTCGGGCTTGGTTTGGTTGAGAACACTCCAGACGCTGTGTTGGAGGCCAACCTGGCTGCCAACAAATCGCTGAAAGCTGCGATGGGGATCGGTGGCAAGCTGAACCGAAGCGGCAATGACGGGACCGTAACCCGTTTCGGGTGGAAGGCCCAAAACAAGTCGTTGCTGATCTTCACCGGCGAAGCCTATAACGTGGAGCAGGGAGTCTCGAACGAGGGCTTCCCCAACGAACGCGCTGCCGTGCCTGGTTGCGTGTTCAACGCAACACCAGAAGACGCTACGCCAACCCCTCCTAACACTTCCGACACCGGTAGTGCAAACTCGGATGTCACCAACTTCGCCATATTCATGCGCCTGTCAGCTCCGCCCACCCCGACCACGAGTACGCCCTCGGAGTTGAATGGCCAGAAGTTGTTCAGTAGTACCGGCTGCGTTTTGTGCCATAGCGACACACTCAAGACAGCCCAATCGCAGTTCACGGGCATGTCGGGCTTTGTCTACAGTCCGCTCTCGGATTTCGCTGTCCACCACATGGGATCGAATTTGGCGGATGGCGTGAACCAGGGAGCGGCGGGTCCCGATGAGTTCCGTACGGCGCCGCTATGGGGTGTTGGCCAGCGATTGTTCTTCCTGCACGATGGCCGCACCAACGACCTGTTGCAGGCTATCGAGGCCCACTTCACTCCCGGCAACGTCTGCGTGACCACCGCGGACCTCCAGCAATTCCGCGCTAATGGCAAGGCCTTCGAACCCTTCTCCGTGAATCAGTCGTGCGGTTCGGAAGCCAACCGGGTCATTCAGGAATTCAATGAGCTCAGCCCGTCGCAGAAGCAAGACATTTTGAACTTCCTGCGTTCGCTGTAGCGTCTTCTTTTTTACCTTGAACCGGAATGCGGAGGGCGACATAAAGCCCTCCGCAATTCCGCCCGTTCCAGCTTCTGCGTCTCTATTGTTTGTTTCTAATCGCCAGTACTTTCAGGCTACTTGCGCCGCGGGCTTCGAGACGATACATTTCGTCCATCCATGTTTTCCCAACGCACCCAATGGAACCTCGAGGCCAATCGCTTCAGCCAGGTTATTGAACAGCACCGTAAATCGGGAAGGGAACTGCTCAACCTTTCTGTCTCGAATCCGACGGCGGTCGGGTTAGAAATGAACTCGGCACAAATCCTGAGTGCATTCAACCAACCAGGCGCGCTGGAATACCATCCCGATCCGAAAGGAATGCTACTCGCCCGCAATGCAGTTGCGGAATATTACCGCGAGCGCGACACCGAAAAATCTGTCATTGATCCGGAAAGAATCATTCTTACCACCAGCACCAGCGAGGGCTATTCTTTTGTGTTTCGGCTCTTGTGCGATCCCGGAGACGAAGTTCTGGTTCCGCAACCCAGCTATCCTCTCTTCGAATTTCTCGCCGATCTTCAGGATGTCCGCCTGGTTCCCTACGCTCTTTTTTACGACCATGGCTGGCATATTGATTTGTCTTCGGTCCACTCCGCTGTCAATGACCGCACCCGGGCCGTGATTGTGGTGCATCCCAATAACCCTACCGGTTCGTATCTTCATGAACCTGAGCTGCAAAAGCTGAATGAATTATGTGCAGAGCGAGATTTAGCCCTGATCGCAGATGAAGTCTTTTGGGATTACGCTCATGGGCAGGGGTCAAAAATTTCGTTGGCCCACAATCAGGCCGCGTTGACTTTTACGTTGAGTGGCGTCTCCAAGATCTCCTGTCTGCCGCAAATGAAATTGGCTTGGATTGTGGCCAGCGGCCCCCAGGGTATTCTTAAAGACGCGGAGCAGCGGCTTGAAGTAATTGCCGATACGTATCTTTCCATGAGTACACCGGTGCAGCTCGCTACTCCTGTGCTTCTGGAGCAGCGCAAGCAAGTTCAACCGCAATTGCTTGCGCGTGTGCTGGAAAATTTGCGTGTACTTGACGCTCAGCTTGCGCAGTCCCCTGCGATCAGCAGGCTCCAAATCGAAGCCGGATGGTATGCCATCTTGCGGGTGCCGGTTGTCGGCTCCGATGAAGTTCTGGCCATTCAGTTGTTGCAATCGCGTTCTGTGTTGGTACATCCCGGTCATTTTTATGACTTTCCCGGCGAGGGCCATTTAATCCTGAGCCTGATTACTCCAGAGCGGGAGTTTACCGAAGGGGTGGCCAGAATTCTGGCTGAAATTACCAGAATCTCGGTATAACCCCCCTCCCCCCTTGCTAGCAGGTGGTTGAAGCGTAAAAGCAGTTTCAGGTTTCAAGTTTCGAGTTTCAAAAAACAGCCGCAAAACCTTTGCCGCAGATGAACGGGGATCAACGCAGATTTTCGGATTTGTGGGGGGCCCCCACCCCACTTGCTAGCAGGTGTTTGGAGTGTCCGAAATCGCGTCTGACCCGCGTCATTACTGGCGAAAATCGAGCGGGGGTGGGGGACTTGCTGGAAAGCAGTTTCAAGTTTCGAGCTTCAAAAAACAACCACAAAATCTTTTACCGCGGATGAACGGGGATCAACGCCGATTTTCAGGGGATTTGTGTGGCCCCCACCCCACTTGCTGGCAGGTGTTTTTGAGTCCAAAAATCGCGTCTGACCCGCGTCATTATTGGCGAAAATCGAGCTGGGGCGGGGGACTTGCTGAAGCAGTTCTCGGTTCCCAGTTCCCAGCAAAGCAACCGTAAAACCTTTCGCTGCGGATGAACGCGGATCAGCGCTCGCTGCTCCACGAATTTTCAAAGACCTAAAGGGTACAAAAATCCCCCGCATTCTGGAACGCGTAAACACACGTCTAGCACAATGGTGGCCCTTAGTTTCCAAGGAAGCAAGGTTTTGATACCAGGGTGATACCATCTTTGAACTAAACAAAAACCCACCCCCGCTCTTCCACGGTAGTGGATACAGCAATTGTGGAATCGCTATAAACCAGGAAAACTATTTATCGCGAATTTTCAAAGAACTACTTTCCAAAGCCCCATCCTGACGCGGACATTCTAATGATGTCCTGATTTCCTGAAGGAATCAATGGTTTGATATCACCCTCCGAAACGTGGGCCCGCTATCCATTGATTAGTTTTTCTAAACATACAGTTTATTTATCTAAGCTTGACACCGCTGCCCAAAGGGATATTGTGCAGAGGGCAGTGGTGCGATCAAAGCAAGGCAATGCTAATTTTGCCTCCCATAATCGGAAGCGGGAGTTGGTGTTGGCTTGTTGAATCCTGGCTGCTGATTCTGCTGCAGATTGCAAGGCTTGCAGAAAAACTCGAGCGCCAATCGAAGACTCTCGAGAATTCGTTGCGCTAAATCAATTTGGGTCAGTTCACAGTGGAGGAGAGTATGAAAAAAATTCTTTTAACAGTCGTTGCGCTTTGTATCATTTCGGCGTTTTCCCACGCACAAGGCCAAGGCAGTATTGGCGGAACGGTTACGGACCCTACAGGGGCCGTGGTTGCGTCAGCCCAGGTCAAAGCAACGCAGAGCGGTACGGGGCTTATACGCACCGCCACCAGCGACGCTCAAGGATATTACGTCATCAACTCGCTTCGGCCGGCGGAATACACCGTGAGCGTGGAAGCCTCGGGCTTTCGCACGTTCACACAAACAAAAGTTACATTGCTTGCCGATCAAGCCCTTACATTCAATGCAAAGCTTACCGTGGGTAACCCGACTGAAGTGGTGGAGGTGACTGGGAGCGCACTCGCGGTTGACGTCTCGACCCCAACCATCAAGCAGGTGATCGAGCAGGAGCGCATTTCGGAACTGCCTCTCAACGGCCGCAACGCGGCAACCCTAACACTGTTGGTGCCCGGCGCCGTCAACTCGCCTAACGGGGGCGCGGACCAGGGAGCGACCAAGACGTTTCCCGGCGGGGTGACCTACGCGGTCAACGGTGCCCGCCAGAATACGATCAGCTACCAGCTTGACGGCGGCAACTATATAGATGAGTACACCAACGTTAACCAGCCGTTTCCGTTTCCGGATGCTCTGCAGGAATTCAGCGTGCAGACCACCAACTACAGCGCGCAATATGGGGAAAACGCCGGCGGCGTGGTCAACGTAGTCACCAAGTCCGGCACCAATAGCCTCCACGGCGATCTATTTGAATTCGTCCGCAATCCCGCCTTCAACGCACAGAATTTCTTTGCCACGCCGACTGCGCAGGACTCGGTCAAGCGCAATCAGTTTGGCGGCACTATCGGCGGACCGATCCTCCACAACAGGACATACTTCTTTGCGGGGTACCAGCGCACGAATTTTCGCAACCTTGCGTTAGGAAGCCAGAAGGTGCCCGGGCAGACCGATATTTCTCGCTTTCTGACACCGAAGACAGCAGCGTGTCCGACTTGTGGGGCTCCGACCGTTGCGGCAGCGGGACCTGCAGGGGTTATTGATCCGGCTGTGGCGACGATGCTGGGAATTGATCCAGTAACCGGGGCGTATTTAGGTTCGGCTGCGAAATTTAGCTTGTCTGGTGGCATACCCGCAGGTTCAAACCCAACTTTCGCCTTCTCCAAGCCCGACAGCGAAAGTTTTGATGCTGGAATGGGCAGGCTAGACCACACCATCGGCAAGAACGATAACCTCACGCTTCGCTATGAATTTGACCGCTTTATCAAGAAGCCGGTTTTCAACCCGCTGCTGCTCGCGGCCTATACCGATGCTACCTTCGATATCACGGCACAGAATGCCTTGATTCACGAGACCCACATCTTCTCGCCGCGTTTCATCAACGACGCGCGCATGAGCTTCTCGCGCGAAGTCGCCGACAGAGGGCCTTCTCCCAATGCAGTCAACGTGACCGCCTTTGGAGTGGCGCTTCCATTCCAGCCCAAGCCGAGCGCAATTCAAGGAGTTGGAGTGCAAGGAGGGTTCACCTTCGGAGATAATCCGCAGGCGGCCTTTACGCGAAACAACTTCGCTTGGGCCGATGATGTTAGCTACGAGTGGGGAAAGCACGACATACACTTAGGGGGCTCGATTGAGAAGAGCCAAGTGGACCTTAATAATCAATTCAATCAGCCGGGACTATTTGGTTTTGGAAACCAGGATTTTTTTGGATTTAAGACACCTACCGGCTCAGCTTTTACTTTCCCTGGCACTTACACGCTCTTTCTGGCGGGTATCCTGTCAGATGGCAGCGGCGTGGGCAATGGTTTTGCCTTGCAGCAGGGAGCGGGAGAGTTTAAGGCGAACCGTAATACCTTTCTAGGCTTGTACGTCCAGGATAATTACCGCATTACCCCACGCCTGACCTTGAACCTTGGGCTGCGCTGGGAGCCGGCCTTTCCATGGAGTGATAAAGGAAACCGTTGGGCGCAGGTCAATCTCACTGCCATGGCAGCGGGTACAGTGTCCAAGGTTTATCCCAATGCGCCTCCGGGCATATTCTTCTCCGGACAGAATGGCATCGCCAGCGATCCCGGAATGCCCAAGAATGCCCTCCGAGCCAACCTCAAGGGTTGGGCACCTCGGGTTGGCTTTGCCTACGACGTTTTTGGCGACGGCAAGACCAGTCTCCGCGGTGGGGCGGGTATCTTCTACGACAGCCGGGTGATGGGTATGCTCAGCAACCGCTATGTTGATGAGTGGCCCTTCAGCCCTCAGTTCATACTCTCCACGGCCAGCAATAGCTCCCCTACTGCTGGTTCAACGGCTGGTTCCTTCAGCGATCCGCTATGCGCGCTGGCAACGACAAAGGCTGCCCTGGGTTGCAATGGGGCGCAGGCTGCTTCGTATCCCAGTTTTCCTAGCCCCTTCCCAGCGCCAACCAACTTCGCTTACAACCCGCCGTTTAATGAGATCGCAGTCACCTACGATCCCAGCGGCAACTACAAGGTGCCGACTATTTATGAGTGGAACTTGACCTTGGAGCACCAACTACCGTGGAACGTTCTGGGGCGCGCGGGATACGTTGGCTCGCACAGCATCCACATACTGGAGACACAGTTCCTGAACTTTTCGAATCCCGCCGCCAGTGGCGCCACGCAGCAGCCTTTCAACCCTCTTTGCAAGGCTTCAACCGGACTGGCAAACTGTACGGTGTTCGTAGGCAGCAACAAAACATTCAAGGAAAACACATTTTCAAATACCGTGCAGGCGGATATCAACGATATCAATGCAAACTATAATGCGCTCCAGTTTTCCGTAGAAAAGCGCATGTCGAAAGGACTCACCGTTCTGGCTAATTACACGTGGTCGAGAAGCCTGGACGACCTGCCTTTTGGCGAAGGCGTCTCCGGCTTTGACACCGGATACTCAGCATTGCCCATTAACAATCCCAACCGTCACCGCTTCGACTACGGTCCGTCGGGCTTTGATCACACCCATGTCTTTACCGCCTCTTATGTCTGGCGGGCTCCCGATGTCTTCAAGAGCAACGGGATATTGCACCAGGTGCTCGGTGGTTGGGAGTTCGGTGGCGTCTTTTCTGCAGCCAGCGGGCGGCCCATCACAGTTCTGCAAGGTACAAATATTTCTAACACTGGCATAGGACAGGACCGGGGCACGTTGATCCCAGGTGTCAACCCTTACAGTTCGACTGCCTGTGCCGGCGTGACCGTGGCTTGCAAGAGCTGGCTCAATCCGGCAGCATTTCAGCCTACACAGGTAGGTGGAGTCAACAACCCCGCGATATTTGGGACGTTCGGAAATGTCAGCAAGAATTTCCTTCGTCTGCCAAGCACGTGGAACTCGGATATGTCGGCCTCCAAGTACTTCAACATTACCGAACGATATAAGCTTCAATTCCGGGTGGAGTACTTCAATGTCTTTAATCACCCCAACTTTGCACCAGAGAGTACCAGTACCGGGACGGTCAACGGCACAGATCAAATCAGCGCCTTTGACAAGATCAATGGCAACTCTAGTTTTGGCACCTTTAGAGTTGGCCAGGCTGCCGACCCTCGGGTCGCCCAGTTCGCGGTGAAACTACACTTCTAACCTCAACCAGTTCTACCTGAGTTTGGGCACTCTCTTGATGAGGGTGCCCAGTTTTTGTGGGATATGTACTAGCATTCTTCTCTTCGCTCCACTCACTTTGGCCGCGCTATAGCGTCGTCCCTACGGGACTATGAATCGTTTCCCACGACACCCAGCGCTGAAGCGCTGGGCTATAATACGTCACCCCTTCGGGGTTGTTCGCCTTTCAGGGGCCCACACAATTGAGCTCCCACACAGACTTCTAAATCCCGCGAGTTTATTGAGCTTGCGGGCGCGGATCGATCCGTACCCTGATACAAAGCAATACAAAGCAAAGAACGTTTATCGTCATTTCGCATACTGAAATTGCATATCCGTGCGAAACCTTGAGACAAAAACCGACCCAAGGGACAAAACTTGACAATCTAGTGCAAAAGCAGTCTTGCACGGGACTTTGCCGGCCTTTTAGGGTTTATAGTATCGAGAACATTACCTTTATAAGGGTGGGCTTTCCGTGATAACTTACACGCATATAGCTGTAATGTTGCGGCACTCCCCGGCCAGCAAAACGAGAGGTGTTTGGGCCCTAAAATATGCGAATTTCTGCCTCTCAAAGTGTGGCAGAAGGCCCCTTTGCGAGGGGAAGGGGTCGGTGTGTCATCGCTGGAAAAACAGGCGAGCAGCAGCAGTGCAGCCGTGAATGGAAACATGCAAGCGAATAGCGTTACACAAATCATCCAGGCATCGCGTGGGAACAACCAGCTACTGGCTGAGTTGGAAAAATTTCGCCGCTCCATCACGGTGATGTTCACCGATATCAAAGGGTCCACAGCCTATTTTGAAAAATATGGCGATGTGGCCGGCATGATGATGGTCCATCAGTGCAATGACTCGCTGCGGCAAATCGTAGAAAGCCACGGCGGCCGGGTGGTCAAGACCATCGGCGACGCCATCATGGCGACCTTTGAAGATTGCAAAGAGTCGGTGCTGGCTTCGGTGGAAATGCAAAAGGCGTTGATTGAGTTCAACGCCCCTAAGCCCGAGCAGGACCATGTATTTATCCGCATCGGCCTGAACTACGGGCAGGGAATCGTAAAATCCAATGATGTCTTTGGAGACGTAGTTAATGTAGCGTCGCGTGTCGAGAGCGTGGCGTCAGCGGAACAGATTGTGATCTCCGACTCGGTGTATGAGCAGATCAAGCCCCTGAATATGTTCAAGACCTTCAGCCTGGGGCGCTTTTCGCTCAAGGGCAAGGAGGGCGACCGCGACCTATACGAGGTCGAATGGGCGCCTAAGGATAAGAATAAGAAAGAAACGCACGCCCCGGTTGCCCACACTATTATGATGGGGCCGCCCAAAGCGGCGCGGGTAGCACCACATTTCAAGCTGCAGCACATCAAGAAGGACGGCACCTCGGGTGAGCTTTATGAGATGAAAGAAGGGCGCTTGAGCCTGGGCCGCAGCCAGGGCGATCTTCAGTACGCAACCGATGCCACCCTGGCGGCCCTGCACGCGCGCTTTTACATTGAGAACGGACAATTGTTGGTAGAAGATTTGAGCGACGGCAAGGGCGTATTCGTACGCCTGATTGCCACGTATACGCTTCAGGATGGTGATGCGGTACTGATGGGCAAACAGCTTTTGCTTTTCCGCGAGAAGTCCGAAGCCGTGGCCGCTGCTGCCGCAACTGGAACCAGTGTGATGGATATCTCCACCATGATCCAGGAGCCCGTAGCTGAGTTTGTGCGGTTGACCGTCCAGGGCGCCGATAATTCCGCGCGCTTTCCGCTGCTTGAGGAAGAGATCACCTGGGGACGCAACAAGGGGACCTACATCTTCCCCGAAGACGGATTCATGAGCCGGGCCCACGCCAAGGTTTATCAGCGTGGGGAAAACTATTTTCTGGAAGATTTAGGCAGCCGCAACGGGACATTTATTAAGGTCCGGGGAAAGACCCCGGTTCCAGTTGGAGCCATGGTGCTGGCAGGAGGCCAGCTCCTGAAGATAATGCAGTAGGCAGCTTTTGAAGTAAAACGCTGGCACAGAGTTAAGGACCCAAGGGCTAGATGGCGCAGAACACACTGACAAAAATTGGGAAATACGACGTTGTAGAGATCATCGGCAAAGGTGGCATGGGCGTCGTCTACAAGGCCATGGACAACCTGATTGAGCGCCTGGTTGCCATCAAAATGATGACCGGCGCCTTCGCCGAAAATCCTGATCTGCTGAAGCGTTTCTACCGTGAAGCCAAATCCACGGGAATGCTGCAGCATCCTAACATCGTCATCATCTATGAGTTGGGCGACCACGAGGGCAACCCTTACCTGGTCATGGAATACCTCGAGGGCGATCCCCTCGACAAAATCATCGCTGCGCGCCGTGAAGTCTCGATGGTAGAGAAGCTCGGCTATATCATCCAGTGCTGCAGTGGGCTGGCGTTTGCTCATCAGCGTGGCATCGTCCACCGTGACATCAAGCCGGCCAACCTGATGGTACTTAAAGACGGCAACTGCAAGCTGGTGGATTTTGGCATTGCCCGCATCGGCGACAATTCCATGACGCGCACCGGCCAGGTGGTCGGCACCATCAGCTACATGTCACCCGAGCAGATCAATGCCCAGGTGGTGGATGGCCGCGCCGACATCTTCTCTGCCGGGGTGATGCTGTATGAGTTGCTCACCGGGTCGCTGCCGTTTGATGGCAAAGATACGGCTTCGACACTGTTGAAGATCATCCATGAAGATCCGCCGCCGCTGAAAAATTACATTCAGAATTACCCGCCCGACCTTGATGAGGTCATGAAAAAAGCCCTGGCCAAAGACCGTGAAGACCGTTACGCCACGGCCGATGATTTTGCCTTTGATCTCTCGCGTGTGCAGGAGCAGTTGAAACGCCT
>Ga0207096_1017_pt1 | contig 31176 bp, 34 predicted proteins | sample Alteio_BWMinHeat_86_FD_153547 | JGI IMG/M metagenome (GOLD analysis project Ga0207096, IMG submission 153547) | Enriched cells from forest soil in Barre Woods Harvard Forest LTER site, Petersham, Massachusetts, United States -... | ecosystem: Environmental > Terrestrial > Soil > Temperate forest >...
TAGCCACCCTAAGGTCGTCATCACGAGGAGCGGAGCGACGTCGTGATCCATTTTACAACTGCGAAGCAGTTTTCGCAAATCTACACATGTAATTATTGCTTCGCAACAAAAATGGATTGCGACGTCGCCTTCGGCTCCTCGCAATGACGACTATTATGTTATATCAATAGGTTAACAATTTAAGTTCATTAAGAGCCCTCGAAGAGGGCGTCGCGATCCATAAAAAAGCGAGCAAAAGAGTGGATCACGACGTCGCTCCGCTCCTCGTGATGACGGCTGGGGGTGGCTACCAGCTAAGTTCATTACTTACTTTTCCACCTCTAGGTGGTGGGTTGCTCGCAATGACGACTGTGGATGGGCAAATTACTTGTATCAAATCGCCCTGCTTTTTTTCAAATGTACACAAAAGATTACTTCCCAGAACCCCTTTTATTGTGTACGGTACCGCAAATAAGTCGTTTTCCCAAAAAGGACATAAAAAATGTTAAGATTTCTCGTGGTCACTCTTGCTCTTTTGTCCACTCCTTACGCAAAAGCAGATGAGCAACCCCAAGCTGTTGTCACGATCCGCGTACAAGAAAGTTCCTTAACCCCAACCTTAAACAGTGTGGGAACTTTTACAGCTTATGCGGATACGATTTTAAAATCTGAGACCGCAGGTCGTATAGAGGCCATCCACTTTAAAGAAGGGGACAGCATCAAGGCGAAGGAAAAACTATTTACGCTTTATAATAAAGAACAAACCGCCAAAGTTAAAAAAGCAGAAGCGGCTTTGGCCTTAAGCCAAGGTATTTTGCAACGAAAACAAGAACTTCTTAAGAAAAAATTTGTTTGCCCCCAAGTGCTTGAAACGGCAAAGGCACAGACTTGTTCTGATGAAGCCGATCTTGAACTTGCTCAAGAAGCTTTGAATCAAACAATTATTACCGCACCTTTTGAAGGGGTGCTTTCTGAAAGAAAACAATCAAAGGGCGCCTATGTGGCAGCAGGTGATGAACTCGTGCGCATCCAGGATCTAACACCCATTCGTCTGACTTTCCACATTCCAGAGAAAGACCTCACGGCCATAAAAATCGATGATCCAGTGAAGGCAACGACCGATGCTTATGCTGACAAGATTTTTGAGGGAAAGATTGAAGCCATTGAACCGTCTATAAATGAAAAAACTCGAAGTGTGACCGTTCATGCTCGGTTTGAGAATAAGGATAAACAATTGCTTCCTGGTCTTTATGGTCGTGTGTCCATAAGGTTAGCTGCTCAAAAAGCACTCTCCCTTGTTGTGCCAGAGAAAGCGCTCGTCTTTCAGCAAAATGCGACGTACGTCTATAAAAAAGTTGGGGATAAGGCTGTTTTAACAAAAATTACCCTAGGGATGCGAACTGCGGATCAGGTTGAAATACTTTCTGGGCTTCAAAAAGGTGATGAAATCGTCCTTGAAGGGCTGTATAAGTTGCATGATGGGTCTTTATTGGCGCCTGCTGCTGGGACGTAACCCCTCACCCGCCCTACGGGCGACCTCTCCCACAAGGGGAGAGGTAATGCTTCGTTTGGCACAGTAAGGATCACCTCTCCCCTTGTGGGAGAGGTCGCCCGTAGGGCGGGTGAGGGGTACATCTAATATTACGCACTACTTAAACGAACAACCGGACTATATTTAAATGTTTATTACTGATCTCGCTATAAAACGTCCTGTCTTTTCAGTTGCGCTTAGCCTCATGATCATGATTGTGGGTTTGTTATCGTATATGAACCTCAGCCTACAACAGTATCCTGATGTAGAAGAGCCTGTTTTTACTGTAGAAACCCTTTATCCAGGAGCCGCATCACCCATCGTTGAATCACGCGTCACAACCATTTTAGAAGATGCTCTTTCTGGTATATCCGATCTTGATTACATGGAATCTTTGAGCGCCACGGGAAAAAGCCAAATTACACTAAACTTTAGGGGGAGCACTTCTCCTAGTGTAGCAGCATCCGATATTCGAGAGCGGCTCAGTCAAGTGAGCAGTAATTTACCAGACGAATGCAACGACCCCACCGTTCAGAAAAGTAGAGCAGGAAATGATGCCTTTACCTATCTGATGTTAACAAGTCCCAACCACAATGAGTTGGAACTTTATGATTATGCGGTTCGTAACCTCAAAGATTCATTTGAATCCTTACCAGGTGTAGGAGGCGTAACTGTCTATGGTAATGAAATCACCATGCAGATCCGCCTCGATCGGGACAAACTAAAAGCCTACAACTTGAGCGTGATGGATATTCTGGCAATGCTGGAAGAAAACAGCCAAGAGTTGCCAGCAGGAAATGTTATTAAAGGAAAACGACATGTTAACATTATAGCTGCAACGGCTCTGAATACCCCCCAAGAAATGGGAGAGATGGTCCTTTCAAATGCAGAAGGCCATGTGGTTCACCTGAAGGATGTGGCGACAATTACCCTTGATAAGGATACGGGTGAGAGCCAGTGGATGCCTCGTTTTAACAACAAGCCAGCTGTCTTTATTGCCATCAAAAAAACGTCGGAAGGAAACATTCTAGCCATTTCCGCTGCTATTCAACAACTCATTGAGAGCTTCACGAAAACCCTTCCCAAGGGAATGCATCTTGAGGAAGGGTATAATTTTTCAATGTTTATTGAAGCCTCTATTAAGGCTGTAAAAATAACTATTTTTGAAGCTATTATCCTTGTCCTTTTAATTATTTTATTCTTTTTGCATTCGCCTCGAGCAGCGATTATTCCTCTTTTGACCATTCCTGTATCATTGATCGGCTCGTTTGCCTTTTTGTACATGTTTCATTGTTCGATCAATACAATCACCCTCTTGGCTATGGTGTTAGCCATTGGCCTTGTGGTCGATGATGCGATCGTCGTTTTGGAAAACATTCACCGACATATCGAAGAAGGCCTCACCCCCTTAGAAGCCGCGTTTAAAGGCTCACGAGAAGTCGGTTTTGCAGTCATTGCTATGACCCTAACTCTGGCGAGCGTTTATGCGCCTATCGCCTTTGTACAGGGGCTCACAGGAAAACTATTTGCAGAATTTGCCGTATCTCTCTCGGGTGCTGTTTTGATTTCAGGCCTTGTGGCCTTAACCCTTTCTCCCATGATGTGTTCCAAGCTTTTGCGCAAAAAAAACATGGAAAAAGACAGCTGGATCTCAAGGCGCATTGAAGCCTTTTTGCACAGGGTAGAAGTATCCTATCAACATGCGCTCCAAAAAACTCTTTCTTTTCCTAAATTACTATCGGGTGCTTTAATCTTGATATTAGGGGCGGGAATTTTATTGTTTTACAAGATTCCTTCTGAGCTCGCCCCTCAGGAAGACCAAGGGATTGTTTTCGGCAGTGTGGCTGGCGCCCAAGGGGCAACCTTTGAATCTATGGTGCCCTACTCGCAAAAGCTTGAAGAACTCTTTACTGCTGTTCCTGAACATAGGGGTGTGTTTTCTGTCACGGAGCGTTCGGGGGTTTTTGGTGGTATTACATTAGCGCCCTGGAATGAGCGTAAGCGTAGCCAATCTCAGATTATTGATGAGCTCCGTAAAAAAGCCAACGCAATTGCTGGCGATCAAATTTCAATTTTTCCCATGCAAGGACTGCTTTCGGGAGGGAAATCAGGCTTTAAAATGGCTATTAAGACGACGGGATCTTATGCAAGTTTGGAAAAAGACGCAGATAAGCTTGTCAAAACACTGAAAGGATCTTCTTGTTTTGAATCGGTGAGTCACGACCTTTCCTTAGGAACTCCTCAATTGAATATTCAAGTTGATCGCAATAAAGCAGCGCTTTTAGGGTTGAAGGTAAAAGATATCGCCCGCACCTTAGAAGTGATGCTAAGTGGTGCCCGTCCCACCACTTTTGAAAAAGAAGGAAGGCATTACGATGTTGTCTTACAAGCTAAAGAAGCACATAAAAAAGATCTGAGTGATGTGGGGAATTTTTATGTAAAAGCTGAAGGTGGTGCAGAAAAAGATACGGGTAAAAACGACCTTATTCCTCTTAGCAACCTTATTACGATTAAGGAAGTGGCCGTACCACCAAGCCTTGTTCATTTAAATAAAATGAAATCGACCACCCTTAATGCGGATCTTGCACCAAATTGCCGTACGGAGGAAGCCCTTACGTTGTTCAAGACCGTTGTTAAAGAGACTCTGCCACCCTCTATGCAAACAGAACCTGTGGGAAATTTACGCAAATTTATGGATTCTCAAGGCGAAATGTATCTGATATTTGTGGCGGCTCTCCTCTTTATTTACCTAGTCCTGGCCATTCAATTTGAAAGTCTTCTCGATCCCCTGCTGATTATGGTGACCGTACCTCTTTCCATGACAGGGGCCCTTCTTGCCCTTTATCTTACAGGAGGAACCCTCAATATTTTCAGCCAGGTAGGGCTTATTACCTTGGTAGGGCTTATTACCAAGCATGGCATTTTAATTGTGGAGTTTGCCAACAAGCAAAAGGAACTGGGCCTTTCTACCCGTGATGCTGTGTTAAAAGCAACCTCGCTCCGTCTCCGCCCCATTCTGATGACAACGGGCGCCATGGTTTTAGGAGCTGTGCCATTGGCCTTTGCGATGGGAGCAGGCGCTGAAAGCCGCCAACCCATCGGTTGGGTTTTGGTCGGAGGATTATTGGGGGGAACCTTCTTTACCCTTTTTGCCATTCCCTTTGTTTATATGGTTGCGAAAGGGTTGAGAAAATAAAAGTCCCAAACATGCAGATCAAGAAACACATGATAATCGCCGCACACAAGTTCTTGAAAAGGATGAATTTAAAGTTATGCGTTTCTGGAATAATGATGTGTTGAGTAACTTAGAAGGAGTCTTAGAAATGCTTTTAAATACCCCTTGTACGCCCCTTCGGGCGACCTCTCCCGTCACGCGGGAGAGGTGAAAAACCTTGACTTTCTCACAAATTTTCATGAGGGAGCCCTGCCACGGAGCTAGGTTCTATCGTATTAATTTTTTAAATGAGATATCTTATTGAAATTTCATGGGAATATTTTGTTTGAATGTTTTGCCCTTTTTTGTCTAGACTGGGCGCACGTTTATAAAAGATCAGGATGGTTTAATGACTTTTGACAAAGTAACAAGGGAAAAGAAATTTTCTCAAGGTATGCTAGGCAAATTTGAGCAAGTATTTTGTGCAGAGAGGGGTAGTTTTTCTTATTGGCGGACTCGTATGTTATACGCCACCATTATTGGGTATGCGGCTTTTTATCTCGTGCGACAGAATCTTGCCATGGCGATGCCCGGCATTGGCGAAGAATTTGGTTATTCTAAATATGATCTTGGATGGATAACATCTGTTTTTTCAATCAGTTATGGTGTTGGGAAGCTTGTTAATGGCTATTTTAGTGACCGATCGGATGCGCGTTATTTTATGTCTATTGGGCTGTTCCTCTCAGCGGTGATTAGTTTTTGCATGGGATTTGGTTCAAGCCTTTTCTTTTTTATTTTATTCATGGGATTCAATGGGTGTTTTCAGTCTATGGGGTGGCCTGCTTGTGCTCGGCTTATTACACATTGGTTTAGCCCCACAGAACTTGGTTCAAAATGGGCCCTTTGGGCTTCATCTCATCAAATCGGAGCTATGGCGATTTTTGGATTAGGGGGCTTTCTTATCGACCACTTTGGGTGGCGCTCAGCTTTTATCGTACCTGCATTTGTGTCTATGGGGCTTGCATTCTTTTTGTTTAACCGTCTGCGAGATACACCCAAGGAGGTGGGACTCCCTCCTGTTGAAGAGTACAAGGGGGATGTCATCCACGTTGCTAATTACTTTGATGAACGTATTACGCTCAAAGAAGTGATTGCAACCGTTCTTGCAAATAAGCTTGTATGGTATATGGCTATTGCTAACATGTGCCTTTATATTCCTAGGATTGGGATTTTCTTTTGGGCGCCCTTTTTTTTAAAAGAATATAAAGGCGTGACTCTTGTCATTGCTGGGATGCAGCTCGTCTCCTTTGAAATTGCTAGTTTTATAGGGGGTATTGTCGCTGGTTGGGTTTCAGATAAGGTGTTTAATGGGCGACGAGGGCCCGTTGGAACATTTTGTTTAATTGGTGGTGCCTTGGCTTTTTATATTTTGTTAAAAGTTCCAGCAGGATATTTTCTCCTTGATACATCCGTTCTTATGATTATCGGTTTTCTTCTTAATGGTTCTCAAGTGCTCAATGGTGTTGCAACGGCGGATTTTGCTTCCAAAAGGGCTGTTGGTGTTGCGACAGGTATTACGGGTAGCGTTGCCTATGGAGGGGCCGCAATTGCCTCTGGTGCCGTGTTTGGAAAAATAGTGGAAACCTATGGATGGGAGGGAGGCTTTATGGTTTTTATCGTCACCTCACTTGTTGGTGCCTTTTTCTTTGCCCTCACATGGAATAACCGAGCAAAAGTTCTTGAAGAAAGCACAGTTAGTGCTTAGGTTCCATCCACATTTGTCATCCCCGCGAAGGCGGGGATGACAACCGAGAGAGAATAAAGCGACTTTTATCAAATATGGATGGAACCTAGACAGAAAATGAATTCCCGCACCCGCATGCGGTACTCGCATTGGGGTTTTTGACAATAAATGAAGATCCTATAAGCTCTTCTACATAATCAATTTGGGCCCCTTCTACAAGAGGAAGGGAGGATCCATCAATGACAACATTTATCCCACCTTTTTCAAAGATATGGTCATCTTCATTTGAGTGATGATCCAGAGAAAAACCATATTGAAAGCCGGCACATCCTCCTCCCGAAATCGTGATGCGGAACATCAAAGGGATGGCGCTATTTTCTTCCTTTATAAGACTTAAAATTTTTCGTGTCGCGTTTTCTGTTAGTGTCATTTTCAGATCATCCATAACTTAGATTGGCAAAATAATACCGTCACTCGTCATACTCACAAAATTAACCTATCATCCTTCAAAAAGATAGTCTGTTGGACGAAACGGTCTGCATATGCTAAAACTCTTTCATAATATTTCACATATGGTGATAGAATGAATTTTTTCCATAGTTTTCGCGATAAAATCGTTGAGGCCCTTGAGCTCCTTGTGCAAAGGCGTCTTCTATCCGATGGCCTTACGTTTGAAAAAATTACAACTGAACCCCCTCGAGACCCAACTCATGGGGATTTATCAACTAATGCGGCTATGATTGTGGCAAGTCTTGCCAATAAAAATCCACGTGAGCTTGCTCAACTGATTGGGGAAGAGTTAAAAAAACTTCCTTTTGTAGAAGATGTTTCTGTTGCTGGCCCTGGTTTTATTAACATTAAACTTTCTTCAGAATTCTGGTATCAGCAGCTTCTTACGATTTTAGAGGAAAAGACAGACTATGGGGCTTCTTCTATAGGTCTTGGGGAGAAAATAAATCTTGAATATGTTTCAGCTAATCCAACGGGCCCTATGCATGCGGGACACGGGCGTGTTGCTGTCGTTGCGGATGTTCTTGCAAACCTTTTGGAAAAGGTGGGATATCGTGTCTTACGGGAATATTATGTCAATGATGCTGGTGGTCAAGCAGAAACCTTGGCAAAATCCACTTATCTTCGTTATCGGGAAGCTTTAGGTGAAACAATTGGTGACATTCCTGTAGGTTATTATCCTGGTGATTATCTAAAAGAGGTGGGGCAAGCGTTGGCTGAACGGGATGGTTCTAAATGGCTGACAAAAGAAGAAAAAGAATGGTTAGAATCTTTTCGAGAATTTGCCGTTAATGCTATGATGAATAAAATTCGTGGGGATTTAGAACGGATAGGGATTACCCATGAGGTCTTTACATCTGAAGCTGAATTATGTGCCACTGGAGCTGTCGAGGAAGCGGTTCATTTTCTGGAAGAGAGGGGGGTTGTTTACGAAGGGTTTCTTCCGCCTCCAAGAGGAAAAACTTCCGAAGAGTGGGAATCTCGTCTTCAACTTCTCTTTCGTTCTACTCAATTTGGTGATGATATGGATAGATCTCTTCAAAAGGCTGATGGGTCTTGGACCTATTTTGCGAGAGATATTGCCTATCATTATGACAAATTCCGTCGTGGGTATACGCAAATGATTAATGTGTGGGGGGCAGACCATGTGGGGACTGTCAAGCGCGTGACCGCAGCCGTAAAGGCGATTACGGAGGAAAAAGGCCATCTAGATATCATTTTATGCCAAATCGTAAATTTTATGGAAGGGGGCCAGCCTGTTAAAATGTCAAAACGGGCAGGAACTTTTATTGAAATTCGGGATGTCGTTGAAAAAGTTGGGAAAGATGCGTTTCGCTTTATGATGATTAGCCGAAAAAGTGATGCCCATCTTGAGTTTGACTTTCAAAAAGTTCTCGAAAAAACGAGGGACAACCCAGTTTTTTATATTCAATATGCTCATGCACGCTGTCACTCGGTTATGCGTATAGCCCAAGACCTTATGGTTGAATGGAAGGGCATATCTGACAAATCTCTGGCTTTACTGACAGATAAGGATGAATTAAAGCTTATCAAACTGCTTGCAGGTTGGCCTCGACAGGTCGAAATTGCAGCTCTTGCTCGTGAACCCCATCGTCTATGTTATTACCTCTATGAAATTGCGCAGCAATTTCATATGCTCTGGAATAAGGGAAAGGAAAATACTCTTTTGCGTTTTATTGTAACTCAAAATCTAGAACTTACGCGGTCGCGCTTGGCCATGATTCAAGGTGTGGCTCATGTCATTGCTTCAGGGCTCAATCTTTTTGGGGTTACTCCTGTTGAGGAGATGAGAGAATGAAATTATCACCTAATGATGATGATCGCTTATGGAAAGAATCTGAAAAAACTCCTTGGTTCCGATTTTCCAGCCCTTTGCGGTACGTCTTGTTCCTTATCCTTTTGATTTGTCTTCTGATTGGATTGTGGTATGTGATTGCCCCAACGCGCCAACGGTATAATACGGCAGATCTTGCATTTATTCGAGCGGATCAAATGCCTTATAAAGTAAAAGCTGAAAGTCAAGGTGTACCCAGCGTAAAGCACCAAGATAAGTTGGTTTATGGGCGTATTCGTTCAGATAGCAATCAACCTGCTGCTGAGCATATTCTGCCTGATCCGGAAGCTCCCTTGCCTCAAATTAAAGAACAGGGTGCAACCATCAAAATGGTTGAAGAATATGCACCAGCAGACATAGATCCTGATAAAGTGATAGAACCAATACAAAAAGAACCTGCGGTAAGTCCTTTGTCTTATACCTCGATTGAAGATTTAATTGAGGAAGATTCTAATGAAACACAAGGAACCGAGAAAAAACATGTTAAAGGAAAAATATTTATTCAATTGGGTTCACTTAAAAGCTACGATCTGGCTGAATCCGAGTGGGAACGACTTTCAAAGAAGCATCAGGACATTTTGAAAGGATTAGAGCCTGTTATTCAAAAAGTTGATTTGGGAGAAGATCAAGGCATTTACTATCGTTTACGCACAGGTCCTTTTGATAATGTTGGGAAAGCCAATGAAGTCGCGGCAGATCTAAAAAAACAGAAAGTAGAGTGTCTTGTTATTCCATAGTATACCCCGTCCTTCCCCGCCTTCGCGAGGACGCGACCTCTCCCCTCACGCGGGAGCGGTTATCCCTCGTTTGACACATTACAAATATGATGAGTAAACCAGCTCCTGTCATCTTTGGGTGTTCAGGTCTTACTTTGACCTCCCAAGAAATAAATTTTTTTCAAAAGAACCAGCCTCTCGGTTTTATTCTTTTTAAACGTAATATTCACAATAAACATCAAATTAAACTTTTAATTGAAGATTTAAAATCAACCCTTAACCATACGGCCCCCCCTATTCTCGTTGATCAAGAGGGGGGACGCGTTGCCCGTCTCACAGGTCCCCATTGGTTTCATCCCCCTGCAACGGCTCAGCTCGTAGGACAAGATATAAAGGAATCAAAAAGGCGTGTTTATGAAACTTACGAGAAAATAGCACAAGATTTAATTGACGTTGGTATTACGGTTAATTGTGCCCCTCTTTTAGATCTTCATGTACCAGAGGCAGATCCAATCATGGGTGATCGGACCTTTAGCGCTGATCCCTCTCTTGTGGCAGAATTAGGAGCGGTTGCGATTCAAGCTCTTCAAGAGAGGGGCATTACCCCTATTATGAAGCATATCCCAGGCCATGGGGCAGCTACTTGTGATAGTCATGAAGCCTTACCTATTGTAAACCTTCCTTACCGAGAGCTAGAGCCTCATTTTGCGCCCTTTAGAGCCAATGCGCATTGCCCTTGGGCAATGACCGCACATATTGTTTATGCGGCGATTGATCCTCACTATCCAGCAACCCAATCTTCTCTCGTCATTCAAAGTATTATTCGAGAAAAAATTGGTTTTCAAGGGTTTCTCATTAGTGATGATTTGGGAATGAAGGCCTTAACCGGCTCTTTTGCAGAGAGAGCCCACACATCCCTTAAAGCGGGTTGTGACGCGGTTTTACATTGCTCTGGAAGTATGGTAGAAATGATAGAAGTCATGAAAGGGGTGGCTCTCTTCTCAACAACTATTAAAAAAGAGGCCGTATAGTGGAAACTCTGCTCCGTGTTCTTATTTATGGTATTCCGATTCTTTTGGCTATTACGCTTCATGAGGCTGCTCATGGGTTTGTTGCTTTGCACTATGGGGATGATACAGCTAAACGTTTGGGGAGAGTATCGCTAAACCCTTTACGTCACATAGATCCTATAGGCACAATTCTTTTACCTGGCTTTTTGCTTTTGGTAGGATCCCCCATTTTATTTGGCTATGCGAAGCCAGTTCCTGTAATTTTTTCTCGCCTAAAAAATCCTCGTAGGGATAGTATTTACGTTGCTGGCGCTGGACCTGCAATGAATATATTATTGGCTTTTATTTCAGCTCTTCTTATGCATTTCCTGATCTTTTTCCCTGCAGGGATAGTGCCTGTTTTGACAGAAATGCTGGCTCTATCCCTGTTCATCAATGTAACCCTTGCCGTTTTTAATATGCTGCCGCTCCTTCCTCTAGATGGAGGACGGGTTGTGGCTGGACTTTTACCTATCCCATGGGCCGCGTCCTTTTCGCGCCTTGAACCTTATGGGCTTATTATTATTTTGGGGATTCTTCTTATTCCTCCTCTTTTCGGATTTAATTTTATCACATGGCTTATTTTACATCCGATTACGTTCATCATAGAAATAATTTCATTTTTAACTGGATTATCGTGAAAGAGAAGGTATATTAAGGGATGAGTTTGATTGAAGAGGAGTAATTCAAATGGGATTAAGTTTAAGCCATCTTCTTCTCGTGCTTGTAGCGGTATTAGTCATATTTGGGGCAAGGCGACTTCCCTCTATTATGACTGACTTGGCAAAGGGCTTGAAGGCCTTTAAGCATGGGCTCAAAGACGGGGAAGAAAGGCCACCTCTTCTTGCCGACAAGTCAAAGCCTGAGAACGAGTCATGAGCCTTGCGGGTTGGGCTGAAATTCTTGTCATCGCCCTTCTTACGTTTGTCATTATTGGGCCCAAAGATTTACCCAAGCTTCTGTTTAAATTGGGGAGGTTTGTTAAGGGTATGCGCCATCTTTCTGAAGAGTTTATGTTAGAATTTGAAGCTCTTGATCCTATAAATAAGGGCGAGGAAAATAAAAAGCCGTCAAAAAAGCGTGTTGACTGAATTTATCCTTTCTTCCGATTTAACAGTATATCACGAGCTTGGGAAAGGCGATCATGGTCAGTAGAGTCTTTTGGCTTTAGTTTCTTAAAAGCCGCTTCAATTTCTTCAGAACTTGCATTTAAATCAACTTTTAAAAGGGCAGCGGCTTCCTTTACTGTCATGGGATGGGGCAGAGAAAGGAAGGGTCGTTTTTTCTGTACCCAAGAATGCATGTCTTTTCTAAGCAAGATGACGAGTAGCACACCAATAGCTGCGACATGCAAAAGACGACCGACTAAAGTCAGGTAAAAGGCAGCGAGCAGCAAGACAGCGACCATCGTCCACTTTAAGGTCTTCACAAGCAGCCTTGTGTCTGCGTATTCTAGCTTTTGCAAGAGAAGGATGAGGAAAATAAGACCGAGGGCTGCGAGAAAAAGGTAAGGCATGATTTTTTCTCTATTTCTTTAGGCCGCAAGTCTTTCCACATCGGGGAGTTGAATCATGTGGATGAGGTTGCGCAACTCTTGTTTAGCCGAGACATGAGAAAGTGTTAGAGGTATCTTGCAGTCCTCTAGATCTAGAACCGTAAGTCCGGATAAAAAAAGCTCACGGAAAATCACTCGTTCTCCGAAGCCGGGTATATACCGAAATCCAATGCGTTTAGAGAGGACCTTCACGATGTCTTCCATTTGCTCTTTATTACGTGCATTGATGCTACTTAGGCGGTTTCTTAAAACAATCCACTCAATAGATCCTTGGTCCCGGATGGCGCGCTGTTTTTTCTGTTCCCAAACCATTTCAGCATAGGTGCTGGGGCGTAGGATATCTAATGTATCACTCTTGAGCCTGACAAGCATATCCAGATCAATGAAGCTGTCATTTAAAGGCGTAATGAGTGTGTCAGCCATACTGTGAGCAGCTCGAGAAAGGGGGGAATCACTTCCAGGTGTATCGATCAGGATAAACCGTTTAGAGGAAAGCTGCAGAAGGGCTTTTTCTAGATTTTCTTTGTCCTCCTTAGCGGCTTCTTCTCTTAAGGGATGTTGACTAGATAACAGGGGAATATGTTCGGAAAGGGGCAAGGGCTTTTCCATTTTATCTGCAGTTTCCTTGCGGTTATCCAGATAACGAGAGAGCGTCCCTTGACGGGCATCCACGTCAATACTGCCAACAGAAAAATCCATGCGCAGTAAACTGACGATCACATGCATGCTAACCGTTGATTTTCCCGTGCCTCCCTTTTCATTTCCAAGAACAATAATGTAAGGTTTTTTTGTCATAATTCTTTCCTTTTGAGCGCTAAAGAATTGAAGCTATCTTACCGGGATTTCAAATTTATGACTAGAGATATAATCATAACTCGCCAATTAGCAGCATTTGCTGGATTAAATCCTTACCAACGGCAGTCGGGCAGCTCAGTGAATGGACAAAGTCGTCTTTCAAAAATAGGCTCCAAGTATTTGAGAAAAGCCTTATATATGCCAGCCATTGTTGCGACCCGTTGGAATCCAGTGATTGCAAAATTTGCAGCTAATCTCCTTCAAAGGGGAAAATGTAAAATGTCTGCTCTTGGAGCTGCTATGAGGAAGCTGCTGCACATTGTGTTTGGGGTCTTAAAAACTCAACAACCTTTTAGAGAAAAAAATGTATAAAATTATAAAAAACTATTGACCTCCAAGACGGTATCTCGGGGACGACCGGGGGATATCTCAATAAGGTATCTTCATGTCCGATGAGTATAACATGCCCATCAAGACAAAAAATTGTTAATTCAGCCAAAGGCCAGGGCGATTGGATTCATGTAAAAACGTGATGGTTTCTATCTCCGCTCTCCTTCGACTTCGCTCCTTTGGAGCTACGCTCAGGACGAACGGAGATGGGTCCTACCTATTTGATCTTGCTTAATTTATTTCTCCAAGAGCCGTTCGTCCTGAGCGTAGCTCCAAAGGAGCGAAGTCGAAGGATTAACGGCGGAGAACAAATAATTTTTATTTTACTTTTACATGAATCCAATCGCCCTGAGGGGCGCGGGCACAAAGTATAATTCTTATTGAACTTATCCACAGGACGTGTTAGATCAGGGCAGACCTGCGAATAGAGAGACTCTGATGTTACAACGCACTTATGCCTGGATTTTAAGTTTTGCGAACCATCCCTATGCTGTATGGATTTTAGGTGCTGTCTCCTTTGCGGAAAGTTCTTTTTTTCCTATTCCTCCCGATCCTCTGTATGTTGCTATGCTTCTTGCCCGCAGGGAAAAAACGTGGCAGTTAGCGGCCATCTGCACGCTTTCCTCTGTTGTAGGAGGATGGCTGGGATATGGCATTGGTTATGGTCTTTACGAAACATTGGGTGAATTCATTCTTCACACATATGGCCTCCAATCTGCCTTTGACCGATTTCAGAATAGCTTTAATGAGTGGGGGTTTTGGATTGTTGCTTTGAAAGGTTTAACGCCTATTCCTTACAAGGTGGTAACCATTGCCTGTGGTGTCACGGGTCTAGATTTTTCTACCTTTACGTTTGCCTCTCTTATTGCTCGCAGTTTTCGCTTTTTTACTCTCGCTCTTTTATTCTGGTATTGTGGTCCTTCTATTAAAGAATACATTGATAAAAATCTTACGTTTGTTGCTCTTTCTTCGCTTGCTGCTCTTTTAGGTGGATTTGGGATTGTCTATGCGTTAGGATAATCAAAAAGTAAGGTGAAAAATGATGTATAAAACCCGCTTTAATAATAAATCATCTGAGAAAATTCTGTTAGGCTTTACCTTTATTTGTGTCAGTGTTTTAATCACTGCGTATTGCATGGAACATTATTTTGGTATTCTCCCCTGCCAAATGTGTCTTTATGAAAGAAATGTCTTTATGGCAGTCGGTGCATTCTCTTTCCTAAGTTTCTTTCTGATCCCTGCTCGGCTCCATTCTATTGCCCTGATTATTTTAGGATTTGTTTTTATGGGCGGAGCAATTCTTGCAGGGTATCATGTGGCCGTACAACAGCATTGGGTGGCTCTTCCATCGTTTTGTGCATCTAATGATTTTAGTGCTCTTGATTCTGTTGAATCTTTACGGGAACAAATGTTACAAACCCCCCTTGTACGATGTGACCAAGTGACCTGGAGCCTTTTTGGCCTTTCTCTTGCAGCCTATAACGTGATCCTATCTTTTTTCCTCTCCATTACGTGTTGGGTATGGGTGGCCAAAAAAAAATGACGCCTGCCCCTGGCCAACCGCCTTCAAAAGCGCAAGTAGCTGCTATGTTACGTGTGAATTTAGCAGGCGAATATGGCGCTAAACGCATTTATGAAGGACAGTTGGCTATTTTAAAGAACAGCTCATCTGCTCCCCTTATTGAGCATATGAAGGAACAGGAATTGAACCATCTGAAAGCATTTGAAGACTGGGTTGTGAAAGATCGTGTACGTCCCACCCTGTTTCAGCCCCTTTGGCACATCGCTGGGTACGCTTTGGGTGTGGGGACGGCTTTATTGGGTGAAAAGGCTGCAATGGCTTGTACGGTGGCTGTTGAGGAAGTTATTGACCAGCATTATGACCACCAACTTGCACGCTTAGGATCAGAAAATTCAGAACTCTCTCATCTTATTCAAACGTGTCAAGCGGAAGAGAGAGAGCATCGAGATCTGGCTCTCAAAGAGGGAGCTCAAGAAACACCTGTTTATCCTATCCTCTCCCACGCCATTAAAACAGCCTCGCGGTTAGCGATATGGCTTTCAGAGAGGGTTTAACGCCAGAGGAGGGATTATGAATTTTATAAAAAATATGTTTTTCGTTCTTTTATGTCCTTTATTCATGAATTCAAATTTACAAGCAATGGATGCAGCTGAGGACCTTAGTGGTACATATATTATTCGTTCGAGGGCTCCAGCTCCGAAACAGCCATTGGAAGCATGCCCTTTATCGAAGAAGGTTTGCATATCAAACTCAGTAAATCCAAGAGATATTATTTGGAATGTAGTTCGCACTATAGATGGATACTATACAATTTCTTGTGATACGTATGCTTGTGGACATCGGTATTTGGAAGCTTGTCCTTCCTCAAGGACGGTGCAATTAACGAAACAATACCCTCCATCTGAAACGCACCACAATAATCAAAAATGGGTGATAACAACAGCGGGCCTCGAGCCATACATAACAGTAGCCAATAAATTTAAGGACGTTGTGAAGGAAATGAACGCAAACGGTGAAGTTTCGAAGAATGTAGTTTGTAACACTACCCGTATGCTTGAAATTTGGCAGAATAATCTTTATACCAACCGGGTTTGTCGAATTATGAATTATGATCAAACAAAATGTTTAAAGCCTTTGAATACGCAAAACTGGGGTGTTTATATTCAGTCAGATGTAGGTTTGCTAGATTGTCCACTAGATGAAGCTAAGGAGTGGACTTTGGAGCTTTACGAACAACCAAAGGATGAGGATCACTAGGAGGACAAGGCTATGGACGGTACCTCTGGAACCATTGCGTTGAAAGGGCTCATACAAAAGGATGGGCAGAATTTACCTTTTGGTCTGAGCCCCATTCCTTAGGGTTTTATGAGCATATGGGAGCAGTTAAAATTGATGAACGACCTATGGTGACACTATACCTTCCTCATACGCCCATTTCTCCAACCGTTGCGAATTAATCGAATTTCCCTCTATCCAGTTCCTGTAGCTTACAGACGCTTCTTTTTTGGCATGTCAAAGGCAACAAAATGTGTTGTGCGGGGTGGATTTTTGCCTTGGTGATAGGCAGATGCTTTTTGTTGAATGTCACGGTCAGTAACGGCTATTCTCTCATGTTGACGTAAATGATCTAACCAAGATTCAACCATAAAACACTCAACAAATTTTTTTCTCTCTTCGATATCTTGAAACAATGCCCAAAAGAATGCGCCCTCTCGCAAACGAATAAGCCGTAATTCTTGCATAACAAGATAAAATTCTTCAGCTTGTTGCTGATGAATAGAATATTCAATTGTAACCATGACAGGGCCTTGACCATGTTTTGGTTTCTCTTCCGTGAGAGGGGCTGGTAAATGGCCAGTTGGTGTAAGGTCGGTAATTAATTGTTGTCCGGAAGTAAAGACATAGGTTAAAAAATTTGCGATCACTAGACCAAGAGCGGCTACAAAAAGCGAGAGTGAAATCGTAAAATGAGAGGCGATCCATCCCCATAAAATGCTTCCCATAGCCATGCCCCCAAAGAAAACGGCTAGAAAAATGGCTAAGGCACGCGCTCGAACCCACGCAGAAACAACTTGCTGGATTAGGGTTGTGAGAGTGACTAATACAAGTGTCCAGGATATTCCCCCAAGTACCATCCCCCCGCATGCAAAATAAAAAATGCTGGAAAGAGAGAGAATAAAAGTTGTCACAGCAAAACCCATAGCCCCTATAACAATGAGCTGATCACAAATCAGTTTTTCACGAAACTTAGGAAGGATAACAGTACCAAGGACCGCACCACTCCCAAAGCATGCAAATAAAACTCCATATCCCATGGGGCCGCTGTGTAAGGTAGATCGAGCGACTAAAGGGAGTAAGGCCCAAACACTACTTGCAAAAATAAAAAAAGCCGATGATTTAAGCAAAAGCGTTTGGAAAGCAGGGGAGCCCCTAACATAGCGAATACCAGCTCGCATAGCACCAAATAGCCGTTCAGCAGGCAACATGCTTTCGCTAGGAGGGCGCTGCCAACCAAAGAGGGATATAATGATAGCAAAAAAGGAGAGAGCATTGAGGGCAAATACAGCTGCCGGCCCTGCGGCTGCTATGATGATACCTCCCAAAGCTGGGCCAATAGCACGTGAAAGATTAATGCTAAGGCTGACAAGCGTTACAGCAGGGGGCAACTCTGTAGAAGGTACAAGCTCTGACATAAGGGCTAACCATGTAGGTGTGCTCAATGCCGCTCCTATCCCTAGGAAAAAAGTCAGAAATAATAATAACTCTGGTGAAGTCTTTCCATAAAAAGTTGTCAAAGCTAAGGCCCCAGCTACAGTCATCATAAAAGTTTGTAAGGAAATGAGGTAAATACGCCTGTCCAGGATGTCAGCTAAAGCACCACCAGGTAAGGCCAATAAAAAGATTGAAAGGGAAGTGGCAACCTGAATTAAAGCCACCCACATTGGATTATTGGTTAAGATGGTCATCAACCAAGCAGCGCCAACGTCATGGAGCCATGTTCCGATATTAGAGATGGTGGATGATATCCAAAGTATTTTGAAAATAGGATATTGAAAGGGTGACCAGGGAGAAGTCGTTATGATTTTTCTTTCTTTGTTCTCAGGGCGCATGCAGTCTTAGTCCCTTTATGAAAAGGAAACATCAGACGAAAGATCAAAAATAAGAATTTCCGCCTTTTCTTGAGCCTTGAACTCAAGTGTCTTTTCATCGCTCAATGCGATTCCATCTCCCTGAGTTATGTGTTGCCCATTAAGAAATGCATCCCCGCGAGCAATTTGCACCCAGACCATGCGATTATCCTTTACAGCGTATTTAAATGACTGCGCAGGCGCCAAATCGAGCACATATAGGGAAACATCCTGATGAATGGTTAGGCTATCGCTAGAGCCATCCTGAGAGGCAAGAAGCGTTAGTTCCCCAGGCTTACGTTTTGCAGTAAAATTCTTTTGTTCATACGAGGGAGACAAGCCGTTTGTTTCAGGAATAATCCACATTTGCAGTAAATGGACGTGACTATCCTCTGAGGCGTTATACTCGCTGTGATAGATCCCTGTGCCTGCTGACATACGTTGCACATCACCCGGCTTAATGATTGAACCAGTGCCAAGCGTATCCTTGTGCTCGAGTGCCCCCTCCAGCACATAGGTAAGAATTTCCATATCACGATGGGGGTGGGTACCAAATCCAGTTGAAGGGTCCACACGATCCTCATTAATAACCCTTAATACCCCAAAACCCATGTGTTCAGGATCATAATAATCCCCGAAGCTGAAAGTATGCTTGCTATCAAGCCAGTCCCATTGAGTTGTGGCTCGATCTTCAGATTTACGAATTTTTATCATGAATGAATTCCTTACTGTTGATGGTCTGTCTTTCCTTTATTAGAATTGTTCTATCTTACCTGAATATTAATGCGTGTAGAACCAGTTAATATCTCTGAGTCAATTTTTACATAAGCGCACAGAACCTAAATATTCTTACGGCAATATCTTCCGTAAAGTATCGTCTTTGTAAATAAAATGATGTATAAAGGCTGCACCGATATGAACACAGATAGTGGCAATCAACCCATAAGCTAACCATTCATGGATCTCACTAAATAAGTGTGCCCTATGGACATTGGGAGAAATAAGAGCCGGCAATTCAAATAATCCAAAAAAAGACACAGAAAATCCAGCGGCAGAAGACATGAGCCATCCTGTAATAGGCTGGGCAAACATGAAACCATAAAGAACCCCATGGACGGTATGTGAGGCAAATTTTTGCCAAGGTGGAATATGGGGAGGTAGAACAGGAGCAACATTACAAAAACGCCATATAAGTCTGAATGCCACGAGAGTAAGCACCAAAACTCCAAGCTCCTTATGAATGAAAATGAGCTTCATTTTCAAAGCATCAAACCCTACATCAGGGAGCGAAGCCATATAAAATCCTAAGGCCAGAAGGGTAATAATCAGAACAGCCATCAACCAATGGAGAAAAATTGAGACGAGGCCATAACGGCGCTCTGTGTTTTTAATGTGTTGCATTCTTATTCTTTTAAACGTTGATGCGTAAGTTATGTGCTACAGGATCGCAGAAATTTCTTAAAAGTTAATTAATAGAGCTCTTGCATAACCGAATTTAAACGTCCCATACTATAGTGCATTGACTTTAAAACGTTACAAAAACCGCCGTTTGTTGTCATCCTGGACCCTGTCCCCTGCTGTGGCGGGGATTGTTTCAGGATCTAAAGAGATGCTGAAACAAGTTCCAATACTGTTCATTTAAGAAAACATAGCAATGATTATCCCCCTTTATTGTCATCCCCGCGAAGGCGGGGATCCAACATAACCATCTGGAATCAATCAATTTTCCTATGGATTCCCGCCTTCGCGGGGACAGGGCCCAGCATGACAGTTTGGGGCGATTAGATTCAGTGTCGAAAGAGGTCCATTGTTTCAAAAAAGTCGCAATTTTTATTTTGCTTTAAGATTTTTTTAAAGAAGTATTTGACATTTGTTAAAAATTCAGTCTTTAAGATGAGTATGCTGGAGAAGTATTTCAAAAAAATGGAAGTAAATGTCATTTGAGCACTTAGGTTTGAACACGAAAACACTGCAAGCGATTGCTGAAGTGGGTTATGAATCCCCAACGCCCATTCAAGAAAAAGCCGTTCCTTATCTGCTAGAAGGTCGGGATGTGATTGCTCTCGCCCAAACGGGGTCGGGAAAAACGGCGTCGTTTATTTGGCCTCTTCTTGAATTGTTGAGTCGTGGACGGGCAAAAGCACGCATGCCACGATCTTTGATTATTGAACCGACCAGAGAGCTTGCGAGTCAAGTTGCCGAAGATTTTGCTGTTTATGGAAAATATTATAATTTTACTGTTGCGGTCTTAATTGGTGGTGAATCTTTTGTCGAACAAGAAAAAAAACTAACGAAAGGGGTGGATGTTCTCATTGTAACCCCAGGGCGTCTTTTGGATTTGTATGATCGGGGGAAAATTCTTCTCAATGATGTCAAAATGTTTGTTATTGATGAAGCTGATCGCATGTTGGATATGGGGTTTATTCCAGATATTGAAAGGGTTGCTTCTTTGCTGCCGCCTCATCAAACTGCTCTTTTTTCAGCAACAATGGTACCACCCATTCAAATTCTCACCCAAAGGTTTTTAAAAAATCCTGAGCAAATAACAATTGTTCCATCAACAACAGATGCAATAAATATTGAGCAGTATATTGTGCGTGTTTTGGAAAAAAATAAAATAAAGGCCGTAGAAGCTATTTTAGAGGAACAGAAGCTTGTCCAAGCGATCGTGTTTTGTAATCGTAAAAGGGAAGTCAATGATGTTTATAATGACATGCGAAAAAATGGATTTAAGGTTGCTGCTTTCCATGGGGATTTAACACAAGCTTCCCGTAATAGCACCCTGAAGGCATTTAAAGAAGGGAAAATCGATTTCCTTATCGCAAGTGATGTCGCCGCAAGAGGCATTGATATTGAAGATTTACCTGCTGTCATTAACTTTCATGTTCCTGCCAATCCTGAGGATTATATTCATCGTATCGGGCGTACAGGTCGAGCTGGTAAGGTAGGAAAAGCATTTACACTTGTTTCGCATGTGGAAGAAAAAAAACTCTCTTTAATTTTTAATAGCTTAAAAAAAACGATTGAAGAATATGTGATTGAAAAATATGCGATTGTTGTTGAGGATAAAGGGAAAAAGCCAAAAGCAAAACCCGTTACTCAACCGAAAAAAACGGCTTCTTTAGAGCCTCAAAAGAAGCCAACGTCTCCTCCAAAAGCGAGACCTAAGAAACCCGCACCATCCATAGAAAATGTCGTAGGGTTTGGTGAGCATATTCCCTCCTTTATGCGTACCCCCGAAAAGGAGACTTGAATTTCCTGCTTGATTTTGCAGAGGAGAGCCTGTAAAAGTGTTCCACACAAGGTCCCCATCGTCTAGAGGCCTAGGACGCCGCCCTTTCACGGCGGCAACGCGGGTTCGAATCCCGCTGGGGACGCCACTTCAAACACTTATACCAAATCCGTGAATGATCAAATGTAGCGTTTTTACGCACCCGGTGTCATTCCCGCGAAGGCGGGAATCCATGGATAAGTTGATTGATTCCAGATAGTTGAGTTGGATCCCCGCTTGCGCGGGGATGACAATTATGATAATGATACAATAATTTAATCAATAAAAATTGTACAATTAAATATGGAATTTGGTATTATTTCTCATTGAATTTGATTGAAAATTCTTAGAATGACTCATTCAACTGGGGAATTGGTATTGGGATTTTTGGAAGTGCTCAATTGACGAAAACCTCTAAAAGCTTTACAATGCCTTTAAAGATAATAGAAAATTGAAAGAGAGGGCGCCAATGCAAGTGCAAATTACAGGAAAGAAAATCGAGATTAGTGAATCTTTACGCACTCAGACAGAAAATAAAGTTCGGGAGATCAGTGAGAAGTACGCCTTAAATCCGCTTGAATGTTCGGTAACATTTTCAAAAGCTGGGCATATGATAAAGTGTGATATCGAAATGCACCTGGGTCGGGAAATATATGTACGTGCTCATGAAGAAACCCTCGATGCTTATTTGAGCGTTGAACAAGCCATAGAAACTTTTGAAAAACGCCTGAGACGTCACAAAAAAAGGCTTATTGATCATTATAAAAAGAGGGATACAAAGTATGAAAAGGTATCAGGCTCCCAATATGTGATTAACGCTCAGGTAGAGCAAGAGGTTGAGACAGATAATCCCCTTGTTATTGCAGAAATGAAAACAGATATTCCTACGTTAACAGTGAGTGACGCTGTCATGCATTTAGATCTTTCTGATGAGCAAGCTATTCTTTTTAATAATGAAGCGCGGAATCAGCTTAACGTTGTCTATCGTCGTCCTGATGGTAATATTGGTTGGATTGCGCCTTCTCTTAACTCTCACGTGTAAAAGGAGAAAGGTGAGATGAAGCCAATTCTCTTTGTGTTAGGGAGCCTACTGATGAGCCTAGCAAATGGAATAGCTGCAGAAGCTAAGGATAACGCAGCTAATAAAACGGTAATTATAGATATTCCCTCAGATATGCCAGTGCCTCCGTCTGCCGAGAAAGTGCTGCCGACCCATCCGTTTTTTAATGAATCCCCCGCCAATGAGGTTATGGAGACAATCCAAGAACTGGAAGATCGGATCGAGAAACTTGACAAGAGAGTCTCGCTGCTCGAAAAAGGAAAAACGGAATAGGTTTTGTGGGTGCCGCTTAACTAACCCGATCATAGCTGGTGTGTTTACTGTGTGCTTGGCACCAGACGAATTTCGCAAAATCTTTTAAATCAATAGGATCGTTTTAAGTTTAAGAATTAATCTTTCTCTTATTCACTCCAACACTACCCGTCACTTTTTGAGGAGTGTGTCATCCTTGGACTAGAAAAGGTTTGTTTTTCGAAGAAAAACAATGACTTTTCTTGATCCGAGGATCTCTTAAGGGATGAGATGCTCGGGTCAAGAAGTTCTTTGATTTGTTATACAAATCAAGAACTTCTAGCCCAAGCATGACACGAATGGGGAAAAGTGACGGGTAGTGAGATCCACTCCTTTAAAATTCTTACGATGATGTTTATCTACAAATATAAAAGTTGATAGAGAATGAATATTGATTTAAGGTAAAGAAATGGTGCATTCTATTTTTCATCATATAAATGGAGAAGCTCTCCAAGACTATATCGCTGCTCTTGATTTGGGGACGAATACTTGTCGTTTATTAATTGCTGCTAAAACCCGCAATGGACCTCAAGTTGTAAATTCTTTTGTCAAGGTTGTTCGACTTGGGGACGAACTTGCGACTAAAGGTCATATTTCTAACGGTGCCATGGCAAGGGCGCTTTCTGCACTTACAATTTGTGCAAAAAAACTTAAAGAGTATCCTTTGACGCGCGGACGTTATGTGACGACAGCAGTGTGTCGAGAGGCTTCAAATAGAGATGACTTTCTAGACTTAATCCATCTTAAAACGGGACTTAAACTAGAAATTATTTCCACAGCAGAAGAAGCTCGTCTAGCGATTGTAGGTTGTGCAGATTTGTTGGATACAAGCACGCGCTATGCTATTGCCTTTGATATTGGAGGGGGCAGCACAGAAGTTATGTGGATGGAATTATTTCCCGATAAGCTTCCTGAAATTATTCAATGGACATCTTTACCCTTAGGTGTTGTAACGGTTGCAGAGACTTTAAGGACCGAAGCTTCTCCATTTGCGTTTCTCCAAAAAATTCGTAGAGCTGTGGCAGAGGAAATGAAGATTTTTTGTGATAGGGCTTATATATATCCTCAGTTGAAAAAGAATAATATTCAACTGATAGGGACAAGTGGAACGGTGACAACGTTGGCTGCACTCCATATGAATTTGGAACGTTATGATCGAACACAAGTCAATGGTCTTCATCTTACGCCGGAAACCATTAAACGAACTGTCTCATCTCTTTATGCTATGACACCAGAGAGGCAGTTGCTGCATCCCTGTATTGGCCCGATGAGAGCAGACTTAGTTATGGGTGGTGTCGCTATTTTTGAAGGGATTTACGATGTGTTTCCTATTAACCCTGTGCGTGTGGCAGATCGAGGTGTGCGTGAGGGTATTCTTTTGGATTTGATGCGGTAAGGGTGATAACAAATGACAGCTAAAAAATTATCTTCTGCTCGCCCTTTATTTGTGCGCCTCAAAACGGCGAGAGGGAGAACGGTTTCTTCTCAAAGGTGGCTGATGCGCCAATTAAATGATCCTTATGTGCACAGGTCGAAGGTCGATGGCTATCGTTCCCGGTCCGCTTACAAGCTTCTAGAAATTGATGAAAAGTTTAAAATTTTAAAATCAGGATCAAAAGTGGTAGATTTGGGGGCTGCCCCTGGGGGGTGGACCCAAGTCTCTCTTGAGCGGGTAGGACTTAAGGGGTGTGTTGTGGGGATTGATTTGACACCTATGGAACCTCTTGAAAGAGCCCAATTGATTTGTGGGGATTTTTGCGATCCTACAAAAGGAGAAGAAATTAAGGCATACTTGAAAGGGCCTGTGAATGTTGTGTTAAGTGATATGGCTGCGCCGAGTACGGGTCATCCTCAAACGGACCATATGCGTATTATGACTTTGGCTGAAGAGGCCTTTCTTTTTGCCCAAGATGTTTTGGAAAGAGGAGGTTCTTTTGTCGCAAAAGTTTTGCAAGGGGGAACGGAAAAAGAGCTCTTACAGCTTTTAAAAAAACATTTTGAAAAAGTGTGTCATTTCAAGCCTTCGGCTAGTCGTTCTGATTCCGCAGAGATGTATGTTGTGGCCCTAGGGTTTCGCCCATGAAAGATTCTGCACGTCTTGACAGTACGCTTGAAATTCTGGCCCTCCATGGTGCGAGTAAAAAACCCTTGGACCAAATCTCCCATGGCTACTTTAAAACCCGTCGTTATATTGGTTCAAAAGACCGCCAAGCCATTTCTGCCTATGTTTATGGCGTTATGCGTCATAGGGCGTCCTGTGATTGGTGGGCGCTTGAGCGTGGGTTGTCCCCCCTTCTGATGGGGCCTGTTGAAGCAGCACGGATTCGCTTGCTTGCCTATTTATGGATTTTTGAGAAAGTCAAAAGAGAGATAATTGGGATTTTATTTTCAGGAGAGAAATATGCCCCGGATAAGCTTTCAGACAGAGAAGATTCAATATTTCAGAAACTTCCAGAGCTTGAGAAACAAGCTCCTTGGGTTGAGGGAGAATTTCCTGAATGGCTTTATCCCTTTTTAAAGCGTAGATTTGGAGAGAATTTGCGAGAGGAGATGGAGGCTTTTTTGAAACAAGCGCCTCTTGATTTAAGAGTAAATACGCTTAAATCGACACGAGAGAAAGCTCTGGAGAGCTTAAAACAAACTGGGCTCGCTGTAACAGTTTCTCCCCTCTCTCCCTGGGGATTGCGTTGTGAGGAACGGGAAAATATTACACAAACAAAAGCGTTTCAAAATGGGCTTATCGAAGTTCAAGATGAGGGATCCCAGCTTGTTGTCAATCTTATGGACGTTTGTCCAGGACAAGCTATTTTAGATTTATGTGCCGGAGCTGGTGGAAAAACCCTTGCTCTTGCAGCTCTTCTGGAAAACAAGGGGAGAGTTGTAGCAAGTGATACGGCCGCATGGCGCTTGAAACGAACTAAAGAACGACTTAAAAGGGCTGGTGCATTTAATGTAGAGTTGAGAGAGCTTACAGGTCTTCATGATAAATGGTTAAAACGACAAAAAGAAAGATTTGATCGGGTTCTGATTGATGCTCCCTGCTCTGGTAGCGGGACGTGGCGGCGGAATCCAGACCAAAAGTGGAATATTACGCCACAGGATATTAGAGAGCTCTGTGAGCTTCAAAAAAGCCTTCTTGAAATGGCAGCATCTATGGTTAAGAGAGGAGGATATCTTGTCTATGCCACTTGTTCTTTGTTATGGGAAGAAAATCAAGACATAGCGACGTCATTTCTTGAAAAAAATCCGGGGTTTTCTCTTGTTCCCTGTGGTCTTGATGGGGCAACCTATTTGTCATTGTCTCCTTTGCAAAATGGAACGGATGGCTTTTTTGCAGCAAAATTTGAGAGGGGAGATGAGGGGTACTCATGATGACAAAGAGCGGGCTGGCTGTTCATGGTACATGCGTTGATATCAAAGGGACCGGTGTTTTGATTTGCGGAAAGTCAGGGGCGGGGAAGTCTTCTTTAGCTTTACAACTTATTGATCGAGGCGCTACTCTTGTTGCTGATGATCAAACTCTCTTAAGCTTTGAGAGAGGAGGTCTGGTGGCTCAATGTCCCGTTTCTCTAAGAGGAGTCATGGAAGTTAGAGGGATAGGTCTTTGTGCTTTTCCATTTCAACAAAAGTCTTATCTGCGACTATGTATTGAAATATGTGAGAAACAAGACCTTGAAAGATTGCCAGATTCTTTATTTGTTGAGTATTATGAAATAAAGGTACCCTTATTAAAGCTCAAGAAGGCGGATCCTTTGGGAGCCATTAAAGTTGAATTGAAACTGTGTCATAAGGACAAGTCCAATGTTCTCTCCTCATGAACTTAAATGCAACTGCAGAGTGCACCGTTCGATCCTTCGACTTCGGCACTTCGTGCCTACGCTCAGGACGCACGGTGTCGAGAAAGCTCCCCCTCTTCCGTTTATCCTGAGCGTAGCTGCGGAGCAGCGAAGTCGAAGGATAAAAGGAAGCGGGGGGATTACTTGCAATGGCTACGCTGAGGAGATGATCTGGTGGTGGTAAGCTCTGACTCTTTAAAAAGTTCTGTTCTTTTGATCACTGGCATGTCAGGGTCGGGGCGTTCATTTGCCTTGAAAACTTTAGAAGATATGGGCTATGAAACTATTGATAACTTACCCCTCCCTTTTCTTGAACCTGTGGTATCAACCTATAATAATGCTTCCCGCCCTTTAGCCATTTCTATCGATGTAAGAACGCGTGATTTTTCTTCAGACAACTTTTTGAAAGAGCTAGAAAAGCTTACACGAAACACACGCCTCAATACGCAAGTGATTTTCTTTGATTGTGATGATGAGATCCTTGCGCGTCGCTATAATGAATCTCGTCATATTCACCCCCTGGCTCAAGAACGCCCCCTCCTTGATGGTATTCATCTTGAGCGACACTTGATGTCTGTGATTAGGGAATATTCCGATCATATTATTGATACAAGTATTACATCAACTGTTGAATTAATGGGACACCTAAGACGGCTTTTTTTGCAAAAAAAAGGGCCCGGGGTTAGTATGTTTATTACATCTTTTTCCTTTCGGCATGGATTGCCGAGAGAAGCGGATATGGTTTTTGATGCTCGGCTTTTGAAAAATCCCTTTTATGTAGAGAGCCTCCGTTTGTTGTCAGGAGAGGATGGGGAAGTAGCCGAATTTATTCAAAAAGATACAGTATTCCCCTCGTTTATTAATGCAATAAAATCTATCATTTCTTCTTCTCTTCCATGTTTTGAAGAACAGGGAAGGGGGTATTTAACCCTTGCTGTGGGGTGTACGGGGGGACAACACCGCTCAGTTTATATAGCAAAAATACTCGCAGAGTGGTTACAAACAACAAAAAATCAGGTAAAATTAAGACATAGAGATTTAAAAAGAGGCACTAAAACATGATAGGGATTGTACTTGTTAGTCATGCTCGTTTAGCTCAAGAGCTTGCTGAGATTCTTGAACACGTGGTGGGAGAGCAAGAGCAGCTTGCAGTGGTTAGTTTGTTTCCAAATGACGATATTGAGACAAAAAGAGAAGAAATTTTAGAGGCTGTTCATACTGTTGAAAAGGGCCAAGGGGTGGTCATTTTAACCGATATGTTTGGGGGAACCCCCTCTAATCTTGCCCACTCCTTGCTCAATGGAAGCAATGTGGAGATTGTGGCAGGTATGAACCTTCCTCTCCTCATAAAACTTGCGAGTGTTCGAAAAAACACCTCACTACACGAAGCTGTTCTTTTAGCTCAAGAGGCTGGACGGAAGTATATTCAAATTGCCTCTCACATTTTAAATGAGGCTCATGCTGACAGTCATTAAGCAAAAAGTTCTTATTCAAAACCGGAGAGGCCTTCATGCTCGTGCTTCTGCACAAGTCGTCAAAGTCGCTGAACGCTATGAAGCTGTCGCGTATATCTCCTATCAAGACATGAGGGTTTCTGCCCAATCCATTATGGGACTTTTAATGTTAGGAGCTGGACAAGGAGCGCATATTTTTATAGAGGCTGAAGGAGCAGATGCGGCAGAAGTGGTTTCTTCTTTAGCTGATCTTATCAAAAATAAATTTGGAGAAGGATAAATGGAAAACCCAGTTATGGTTGAAGCAACCCGAGGAAATCAGCAAGAATCCCGTCATCGAGGAGTTGCTGCAGTTGTGGATTCTTTGGGACATATCGTAAGAAGCTGGGGCAATATTTATGATCCGATTTTTGGTAGGTCGGCTCTTAAATTTATTCAAGCACTTCCCCTTATTGAAAGTGGTGCTGCCGATGCTTTTAATCTTTCTCCTCAAGAAATTGCCCTTGCCTGTGCGTCTCATAGTGGGGAAGAAATGCATGTAAAGGCTTTAGAAATCTGGCTTCACAAAATCGGAAAAAATGAACGAATTTTAGATTGCGGAATTCCTCAATATTTTAGTTCTTCTCCGACGGCTTCTGTTTTGCAGAATGCTTGTTCGGGCAAGCATTTAGGTTTTCTCACAACGGCCCTTTATCGCAAAGAACCGTTAGCAGGTTACTCCCTAATTGATCATCCCGTTCAACAACGGGTAGAGAGAGCGCTAAGCGACTTAACGGATGTGGATCATATCCATGCGCCCCATGGTATAGATGGGTGTGGAATCCCTGCCTTTGCCATTCCTCTTTATAATATTGCTTTAGGCATGGCTCGCTTTGCAGATCCGTCCCATCTCCATTATCCACGTCAAAAGGCAATTTATCGTATTCTTTCAGCTGTGGCAGCTCATCCTGAAATGATTTCTGGAAGTACTGGTTTTGATACAAAAGTGATTAAACTCACCCATGGTCAAGTCATCTGTAAAATGGGGGCATGTGGTGTACAGGTAGGCATTATTCCGTCTTTAGGTCTGGGCATTGCTCTAAAAATTGAGGATGGACATCCTAAAGCTGTAGAGCTGGCTTTTTTGGCAATTTTAAAATCTTTGGGTTTATTAGATCCAGATCTCTATGACATGCTCACTCCCCGCATTCCTATTCTTTCTCATAAAGGGAAAACGGTTGGTTTTTTGCAGCCAACCAATTTTACGACTTTGCCTCTTGAAACGGGTTGGCATTAAGGCTTAGGAACGGATTCTGCGCTTTCTTGCCTGAGCAGCTCTTTCTTTACGGACAATAGCTTGTCTTTGCACTCTTCGCTGCGGCGCTTTCCTTACAGTCGCGCGTCCTTTACGGACGGTGGCTGGTCTTTGCACTCTTCGCTGCGGCGCTTTCCCTACAGTCGCGCGTCCTTTACGGACAATAGCTTGTCTCTGTACTTTTCGTTGCGGCGCTTTTCTTACAGTCGCGCGTCCTTTACGGATGGTGGCTTGTCTTTGTGCTTTGTGATGAGCCATTCTCTTTGCCACAGCAGCTTTTTGATTTGCACGTGTCGGTTTTACTGTTTTAGGAGCAGGTGGGTTCGCAAGTGCGTCAATGTATACTTTTGCGTTCTCCAAATTTAAAACTTTGTAGGTTTTAAAGGGCGTTCCTGGGATGCTATGGATTAAATCATGGCCTGAATGGTGTAGGATTCTCAACAGTTCTTCTCTAGAGAGAATCAATCCCTTGGCTTTTGAGTATTGTTTTAAGAGGCCGTACCCTGCTGCTACAGCTGGTGCTGAAAGAGACGTTCCACTGGCCCAGACGGCTTCATTATTGGTTTCTATATAAACATGCTCGCCAGGGGCTAAAAGATAGTGCATGAGCGTATCTTGAGGAGGATGTGCAGAAAAATCAGAAAAGGATTCCCCCCCGGCTTTGCTGTACTCCAGAGATCCAGCAAACAGCATTCCTTGCCCTTTTAAATCTTCAAAGGCTTGCCTAGTGCTCTTTTTGAAGCGTCCACCGTTTGGATATTTGCCTGTATCAAGATAGGTCGCCTGTTGTCTGGTTGAATCATTCCCTGCAGCAGAAATAATGGCAATTCCTTTTTGAGCGGCTTCTCTAAGTGCATGAATAACCTCTCCATTTTTGTCATCTACTACCCACAGACTCAAGCTAATAGCATCTACTTGATTATGTATAGCTTCATAAATTGCCGAGGCAAAGCACGTTGCCTGCTCTGAATCTGAGATTGCTTCAGGAAATACTTTATCCCACGCTCTTATTAGTGTGCAGTTGAGATCTATTGGAAGGAGTTGGACCTCTGGGGCCATTGAGTGAAGAGTTCGCATCACACGACTTCCATGGCCTGAAATATCTGCTGCAAAAGCCTCATCAAAGTATTCTTTTCTCAAAACCAATTCTTTGTAGTCGGGAATGGTGTTGAATGCGACCTGATTTGCCTTGAGTTGGGCCAGGTTGAGTTGGTTAAGGTTTTCATCGGGGGTAAGGACCAGCTTTTTTTGAATAACTGAGGGAAGAAGACAGGCCTTTTTATTTAAGAAATCAATATCGTTTGGATGAAAGTTGATATCAATAACCGCGATTTTGATGCCTTTTCCCCTAATATTGTTTCCATGCAAGATATCTGCTTTTGTTGCGCGATGAGCAAATGTGGCGGGTTGGTCAGATGAAGGATTGAAAAATATATGACGAGGATTGTGCCTAACCCCACCGCAATGTACTGGAGATAAAGAAGAAATAAGAAAAAAAGATAACGTTAATTTTACTAACAGCTTTTTTAACATAAAAGACCTCATAACAGATTATTTTTCGTGTTTATTGGTAACGTTTTCTATTCTAAAATGCAATAAAAAAAGGCTTATAGTGCATTGACTTTAAGGGCAGTTTGATACAAGTAATTTGCCCATCCACAGTCGTCATTGCGAGGAGCGTTAGCGACGTCGCAATCCACTCTTTTGCTCGCTTTTTTATGGATCGCGACGCCCTCTTCGAGGGCTTGCGATGACAACACCAGAGTTGTTTTTACTTGTATCAAATCGCCCTGCATTGACTTTAAAACGTTACAAAAACCGAGTGTGGGTCACATCCAGTTTCGAAAGAGGTTCAGTGTCGTTCGGTCCTTCGACTTCGGTCCCCTTCGACAAGCTCAGGGGACCTACGCTCAGGACAAACGGAGGAGAGAGAGATAAACTGAATAATCTCAATGAAATATCCTCTCTCTCCGTTCATCCTGAGCGTAGCTGCGAAGCAGCGAAGTCGAAGGACCGAATGGTATAATGTAGTAACGCATCCT
>Ga0207096_1018_pt1 | contig 30844 bp, 25 predicted proteins | sample Alteio_BWMinHeat_86_FD_153547 | JGI IMG/M metagenome (GOLD analysis project Ga0207096, IMG submission 153547) | Enriched cells from forest soil in Barre Woods Harvard Forest LTER site, Petersham, Massachusetts, United States -... | ecosystem: Environmental > Terrestrial > Soil > Temperate forest >...
GAAAATATCGTCGGCAAAGCCATTGTCGTTTGGATGAGTTGGAATTCTGCCGCTTCCCATTGGCTGGATAAAATCCGCTGGCAGCGCATTGGGACACAGCCTAATAAAAACTCAGGAAACAACATCGGATGAACCTCGAACCCTTGGCGCAACAATTAAATTACGCCTTTCAAGATATGCGCTTCTTGCAAATTGCGCTCACTCATCGAAGCTATCAAGATGAAAACAATGAGCGCATGGAGTTTTTAGGAGATGGCGTGCTAAATTTCATTATCGCAGAGGCGTTATATCAACAATTCCCAACGGCACAAGAAGGGGCGTTAAGCCGTTTTCGCGCGACCCTCATTAATCGGACGACACTCGCTGAGTTGGCGCGTCGCTTTGATCTCGGTACTTATTTATTTTTAGGCCAAGGCGAATTAAAAATGGGCGGGAGACAGCGTGAATCCATTCTTTCTTGTGGCATGGAAGCGGTCATTGGTGCCATTTATTTAGACGGTGGATTTGAAAAATTGCGCACGTGTTTGTTGCGGTGGTATGAACCACTCTTAAGCAATTTATCGGATGCGGCAAGCCACAAAGATCCCAAGTCACAATTGCAAGAACATTTGCAAAGTCATCATGGCGTTCTGCCTGTTTATCAGATTGATGCCGTCGAAGGCCAAAGACATCAACAAATTTTTGTGGTCAGTTGTTCTGTGCCTAACACAAAAAAAATCACTATAGGTCGTGGCTCTAGTCGTCGTCGTGCTGAGCAAGAGGCGGCGGAAGCGATGTTGGAGAAACTCAAACATGAATGAACAACAGCGTTGTGGCTATATTGCTATTATCGGTCGTCCCAATGTAGGAAAGTCCACTTTGTTAAATGGGATTCTGGGACAAAAAATCAGTATTACTTCTCCCAAGCCACAAACGACACGTAGCCAAATTTTAGGGATTAAAACCGTCGACTCGACCCAAGCCATTTATATTGACACGCCGGGATGGCATGATAATCAAAAGGGAGCAATGAATCGTTATCTCAATCGTTTGGCCACCTCTGTCATTATGGATGCGAATGTCATTTTATTCATGATTACTGCGACACAGTTCACCGCGGAAGATGAAAAAGTGTTGTCGCACTTAGAAAAAGTCTCATGTCCTGTGATTTTGCTTATCAATAAAGTCGACACGCTCAAAGACAAAAGTCGTTTGCTTCCTTTTATGGAAAAAATGCGAGAAAAATACGATTTCGCTGCGATGATTCCTTTGTCTGCCAAGAAAAAGGATAATGTGGTGGAATTACAACAAACCGTGTCGACTCTACTGCCGGAGGGCCCGCATTTATTTCCCGAGGAGCAGGTCACCGATAAATCCGTTCGTTTTCAAATAGCAGAACTCATACGCGAAAAAGTGATTCAGGCGACGGAGCAAGAATTACCCTATAGCACTACCGTTGAAATTGAGCATGTCCAAACCAAGGAAAAAATGATGGACATTAGCGCCATTATTTGGGTGGAACGAGAAGGCCAAAAGCCCATCGTGATCGGCAAAAATGGTGCGCGATTAAAAAAAATCGGCACAGCGGCGAGGAAAGATATTCAAATTTTAGTAAAACAAAAAGTTTTTTTACGTTTATGGGTCAAGGTAAAAGCACATTGGACGGAAGACGAGAGAACACTGAATAGCACCTTGCCGCATTGAAAGGACTTAATAACCCATGCGCATCCTGCTCCAACCCGCATACATCCTCCATCATCGCCCCTACCGCGAAACCAGCGTATTGCTCGAATTGTTCACCCGCGACCACGGTCGACTGTCCGCGGTCGCACGCGGGGTGCGTCAACCGCGTTCCCGTCTACGAGCATTATTGCAACCCTTTTTACCCTTGCTTGTCTCCTGGCAGCAAGGGCAAAGCGAGCTCGTGACATTAACAGCTGCTGAATCGCCTATGGCCACAAAATGGCTACAGGGGGAGTGTTTATTGTCGGGGTTTTATTTGAATGAATTATTAATTCGGACAGTAGCGAAACACGATCCGCATCCTGAACTCTATACCATTTATCAAAATACATTGTTAGAATTGCAAGAGAGATCTGCCCTGAAAAAATCCTTGCGCTTATTTGAAAAAAAGCTACTCGAACAGATAGGCTATGGGTTGACGGCAGAAGCATTTGAAGACCATGCTTATTACCAGTTTCATCCCGAAACCGGGTTTAAACGCTACCAAGGTGATCAAGACCCGGCAGCGATTCCCACCCTTTTTTCGGGCAAAAATTTGGCTGCATTTTTTGCAGAAAAAGACTGGGATGAAAAAGATTTACAAATGGCCAAACGATTAATGCGTTTGGTGCTGGCCCCTTTGCTAGGCCCGCCCTTAAAAAGCCGACAATTGTTTATAAGAGGTTAACGATGTACCCATTTCGCCCCATTTTGCTAGGAGTCAATCTCGATCATGTGGCAACGATACGGCAAGCACGCCACACTCGCTATCCCGATCCCATTGAAGCACTATTCGCTGCAGAGCAGGGTGGAGCAGACGGCATTACTGTGCATTTACGCGAAGACCGCCGGCATATCCAAGAACGAGATGTTTTATTGATGCAAGAAACCTTGTCCACACGCTTAAACTTGGAAATGGCGGTCACAGACGCCATGCTCGCTTTCGCTGAAAAAATACGTCCCGCCCACTGTTGTCTAGTGCCGGAAAAACGTGCTGAGCTCACCACGGAAGGAGGATTAAATGTGTTAGGACAAGAATCACTCGTGAGTGATGCCTGTCAACGTTTAGCTGCCGCCAATATCGCCGTTTCGCTTTTTATTGACCCGGAGCCTAAACAAATCGAAGCCGCCCTAAAATGTGGTGCATCGACCATTGAAATCCACACCGGACAATATGCCGATGCAAAAACCTCAGCAGAACAACAGGCGGAATGGCAGCGCATCGTCCAAGCCGTGCATTTTGCTGCAGAAGCAGAGCTCATCGTGAATGCCGGCCACGGCTTACATTATCAAAATGTCCAAGCCATTGCCGCCATTCCACAAATCAATGAATTAAATATAGGTCACGGTATCATCGCGCGTGCTCTTTTTACCGGCATAGAAAATGCAGTCCGTGAGATGAAACGTTTAATGAGGGAAGCACGTCAATGATACGAACCCGATTTTCACCCAGCCCCACTGGATTATTACATCTTGGTAATGTGCGCACAGCCTTATTCAGCGCCTTGTTTGCCGCACATCATCAAGGGCATTTTGTTTTGCGCATTGAAGACACAGATGCGGCACGCTCGGAAGAGAAATATTCTCATCAATTGCAACACGATTTGCAGTGGCTAGGATTAGCCTGGCAAGAAGGTCCTGATGTGGGGGGTCCGCATGCGCCTTATTATCAATCCGAACGGCATGCGATTTATGACAAATATTATCGCAAATTAGAAGAACAAGGCCTCGCTTATCCTTGTTTTTGCACGGACCAAGAGCTTGCTCTCAATCGTAAATTGCAACTGGCCCGTGGACGACCGCCACGTTATCCCGGCACCTGTCGACAGTTAAGTGCAGAAGATATCGCTGAACGTATTGCCGCGGGTAAAAAACCCGCATTGCGTTTTCATGTCCCTGTTAAAAAATCCATTGAATTTGTCGATTTGGTCAAAGGGACGCAACGTTTTAATAGCGATGACATTGGCGATTTCATCATTCGTCGTGCAGAGGGAACGGCTTCTTTCATGTTTTGTAATGCCATCGATGATGCCTTGATGGGTATTACTCATGTGTTACGTGGCGACGATCATTTGGCCAATACTCCGCGACAATTGATGATATTGCAGGCACTCAATTTACATGTGCCGCAATACGGGCATTTAGCGTTGATCACCGGTGAAGATGGAAGCTCGCTTTCCAAACGACACGGCAGTTTCAGTTTGCATGATTTACGCGAACGGGGTTTTTTACATCTTGCCGTATTAAATTATTTGGCGCGTCTGGGGCACGCTTGCGAAGAACAATGTTTGCTGCATTTTCCTGAATTGGCTGCTCACTTTCATATAGAAAAATTAAGCCGTAGCTCCGCTCGTTTTGATCAGAATCAGTTATTACATTGGCAAAAAGAAGCCGTCATGGCATTGGATGCGACAGCGCTCTGGAAATGGTTGGGAGATGACATCAAACAGATGATTCCTGCTTCTTTGACCGATCTTTTCGTCCAAGTGATTCGTCCCAACATTTATTTTCCCATCGAAGCCAAAAACTGGGTTAACATTTTATTTTCCGATAAATTATCTTTCGATGAAGAGCAAATGGTCATTTTAAAAGAGGCGGGCGAACCTTTCTTTGTCGCATTAAAAAACGCCATGGCACAGCACGGCACAGATTTGCAATGTATTCTTGCTGAGTTAAAAACAACATTAAATGTTTCTGGAAAAAAACTATTTATGCCAGTCCGCGTCGCCTTGACGGCACAACAACACGGTCCCGAGTTGGCGCATATTGTGACATTGATAGGCCAAGAACGCATGCAACAACGTTTTGAAGACGCGCTGCAGGTAGTGAGGAAAAACGCATGTTAAAAATTTATAACAGTATGACACGAAAAAAAGAAATCTTTACGCCTTTGCAACCAGGCAAAGTCAAAATGTATATTTGCGGGCCGACGGTCTACGATTATTGTCACCTCGGCAATGCCCGTACTTATGCCGCATTTGATGTGGTTATTCGTTGTTTGCGCTGGATGGGATACGATGTTGAGTACGTGCGTAATATTACTGATGTCGACGATAAAATTATTAATCGTGCGCGTGAAAACAACGTGACCTTCAAAGAGGTCGTTGAGCAATTTACGCAGGCGATGCAAGAGGACTTTGCCGCTTTGGGTCTTTTGCAGCCGACGGTCGAGCCGCGTGCCACGGAATTTATTCCACCGATCATTGCCTTGATTGAAAAATTGATTGCCAATGATCACGCTTATGTCGCTCGGAATGGCGATGTTTATTATGACGTGCGTCATTTTAAAACGTATGGTTGCCTATCGCATCGTAATATCGAACACTTAAAAAGTGGGGCACGCGTTGAAATTAACGATGTGAAACGCGATCCTCTGGATTTTGTGCTCTGGAAACTGGCCAAGCCCGGCGAGCCCCATTGGCCTTCGCCGTGGGGAGAAGGCCGACCGGGTTGGCATATTGAATGTTCCGCTATGGCCACGCGTACGTTGGGTGATACGTTTGATATTCACGGTGGCGGAAAAGATTTAATTTTTCCACATCATGAAAATGAAATTGCGCAGTCTGAAGGAGCCACCGAGAAAAAATTTGTCCGTGTGTGGATGCATGCGGGATATTTGCAAATGGAAAAAGAAAAAATGTCAAAATCGCTGGGTAATTTCCTCACGGTTCGTGCTTTGCTTCTGGATCATCCGCCGGAGGTGTTGCGATTCTTTTTGATGACCAGTCATTATCGTAGTCCCCTGCAATATTCCTCTGATGCGTTAATACAAGCGCGTCATGCATTAGAACGATTTTACACGGCATTGCGTGACTTGCCTATCGTGGATAAGAATGTTTGCTCAGCAGAGAATGATTTTTCTCAGCGATTTCAGTCTGCCATGGAAGATGATTTTAATACACCGGTGGGACTGTCGATATTATTTGAGTTAGCCCATGACATTCAGCGTTTACGCGAAAATGATTTGACATTGGCAGCCGAACAAGGCGCTTTGCTCCGTCAGTTGGGAGGGGTGCTGGGCATTTTACAAGATGATCCAGAAACATTTTTGCGTACACGCAAAGAAGCGTTAGCCATTGATGCTGAAAAAATTGACGCATTGATTGTTTTGCGCAACGAAGCCCGTGCGCAAAAAAACTGGGCGGAAGCCGACCGTGTCCGCGCGGAACTCGCCGCCCTGTCCATCATTTTAGAAGACAATGCGGCGGGAACCACGTGGCGAGTGGGTGAACCCTAAGGCTCTGTCAAACAGACCCTAAGGATGCGGTGAATCCGTCGTCTTTCGCGCAGAAGGTTCCGATGAGGTCGCCGGAGAAACGGAGCTCGCGGGTGGTGAATAGAAAGCGAATCGAACGGGTGATGCTGTCGCAGTTGTTGATGCAGGTGCTGGTGCTTCAACCCTGGGCAGTGTCTGATTGAGTAAGACAGCAAGGCCTTCTGCTGCGATGGCTTTTCCTTGCTTATCATCATCCGGAATACGACGTAACCAATTCCCCACGTTTCTGATAATATTTGCGTTTCGGGAATAGGCTGGATTGCTTCTCATCTGTTCCGTTATCCAAGACGTTGCACCGGTCATTTGGCTCAAATCGCGAGCAATTTCCTCGGCTGTTGGATTGACGGGGGAGGGTTGTAAAGAGTCGAATTCGAGACTGGGACTGGGACTGGAATAGTTTGAGATTTCTTTATCATTGTCTGCAGTACTTGATGTTCCATTTTCATTAGAGGTTGTACTACGTTGTTGTGATAACGCCATATCCTATTCTCCAAAAGGGTTTAACATTAACGGCTTCATTTTTACCATATCACTCCAAGCTTAAGGATTTCTTAAGGAGACTTGATGTTAGGATATTATTAGATAATACTAATGCTGCTAATATAAAAAATGCTTTTGGCTCATCAGGCCGATAGGCCTGAGTGCTTCACCAGCCCAGGCTAAGGCGCGCTTTTTGCGCCGCAGGCCTGGGGTAAAGATGTAAAAATAGGATAAAGCCCTGAAAGGGCGTAACAAAAACTCTCGCGTTTTCAGCGTTTGATAATGAGAATAAAGGATGTTGCATTGAAAAACCAGCGCGGCTTTACTTTGCTAGAACTCGTTATCATCCTTGGTATCCTCGCCATTATAAGTGTTTATGTTTTTTCCTCTTTACCCAACACCACGCTCAGCCTCTCTGGCCAAGCGCAGCAACTCGCAAACGACATCCGTTATACACAGAGTTTAGCCATGACCAAAGGTCAACGTTATCGCTGGGTTAAAAAATCATCCACCACCTATCAAATCCAAAATAATTCAGGGACACCCATTATTCTTTCTCAAGGCAATACAACAGTCACATTTGGCACCGGTATTACATTCGGAACATTAACAAACTTGCCCAACAACCTAGTCAATTTTGATGGCAGAGGAACGCCTTATTCCGATACGGCTTCACCTGGGACAGCGCTGTCTTCCAATGCAACGATTCCCATCACTGCGGGAGGTGAGACCCATACGATTACCATTGCCATCGAAACAGGTGGGGTGACATTACAATGAAAAAACAGACAGGGTTTTCACTCATTGAGCTCGTTATGTTTATTACCGTCATCAGTGTGATGGGGAGCGGGATATTTCTTGCCTACACGACGGGATTATTAAAAACACCGACACTCCTACAAAATACGATTGCAGAACAAACCGCCCAAGCCTGTATGGAATGGTTCATCGGCCAACGGCGTCTCAATGGTTACAGTAGCATTACTTGTCCTAGCACGACGGTTCCCGGCTTCTGTACTGCACCATCCGGTTATACACTGGCTGTTAATATTACTTGTACAACGATTAATAGCGATGCGAATTATCAAACGATTGTTGTCACGGTAAGTGGCAAAGGCGATGCTAAATTAACTTCTTTAATTGCGAATTACTGATATGAACAAGCAGCGTGGTTTTACACTGATTGAACTGGTTTTAGTGATTCTATTGATTAGCATTCTTGCTGCAGTAGGGAGTCGAATGCTAGCCCAAGGGTTAAACTCCTTTCTCAATGAACAAAATGTGATAAATGCTTACTGGCAAGGGCAACTCGCCATCGAAAGAATGGCGCGCGAGATACGCTATGTTCGTTCAGCCGTGGATATTCTTACAAACACCAGCACAGAATTTCAATTTGTTGATATTTATGGTAATACAATCGATTATAAAAAAAGCGGAACCAATCTTGTGCGCAACACAGAGGTGCTTGCGTCGGGGGTTAATACATTGACGTTTAGTTATCAAGATAAAAATGGTAACACTGTTGCTGGAACCACCAATGTGCATTACGTAGGGATTACGCTGAATATGACTCTTAATAACGCCAATTATAATGCAAAAACCTCGATTTTTCTGGATGACTTATCCTCATGAGAAGAGACATAAAAACATCTTTGCATAGACAACGTGGTTATTTAATGATTGTTGCTGTCATCCTGATTTTGTTGGTAGGAACCTTGAGTGCCACCATGGTGTCGCTTTTTGTGGGAAGTGCCACTGCAACCAATAATTTTACGCAATCCAATAATACTTATTATCTTGCAGAAGCCGGATTTGAAGAGACAGCAAGATTGTTATTGACGCCGACTCTCACTGGCTCTAACGGACGCATCGCTTGTGCGTCCATATCGAGTAATAGCAATTTGACGAATACTTCCTTTGGATCAGGAACATTTACCGCAACCACCGTGTCGGGCTCACCTGTTTATGTCAGCACAACGCTGAGCAGTGCCATTAACAGCTCGGTCACCACTATTCCAGTAGCGAGCACGTCTGGATTTGCTGCTGCGGGGCGTATTGTGATTGATGGTGAAGTGATTAATTATGGTGGAACCTCCGGGGGGAATAGTTTTATTGGCGTCCAGCGGGGTGCGAATGAAAACTATAATACTCCCCATGCCAGTGGTGCGCCGGTGGCTCAATACCAATGTAATGTGAATGTCACTGCGGGAATTCCCAATTTAACTTCCCCATTATATCAACGCACCATACAACAATCTTTACAATTACAAGAAGGCTGGGCAGCTGGGGCTGTCTCAGGGTCTAATTTTGTATTTACTCGTTGGAATAGGCCGACGGAAGTCAGTTGGAGTAGCAGTTTAGTCTCCAATAGTTCAGCGGCAACTATCAATAGTATTTCTATGCTCTCGAATGCCGATGGCTGGGCAGTGGGTAATGTCGTCGGCTCAGCATTTACATTACTCAATTGGAATGGAAGCAGTTGGACGTTGGCCGCATCCCCCAGCGCTTGTTCGGGCCAAAACTTAACCGGCGTTTCTGCTGTATATCATCAGGAAGCGTGGGCGGTAGGTCCAACAACGAAATCAAACGGCAGTTGTACCAGCGGTGGACAAAGACGTTATACCGTGTTGTATTGGAATGGCACGAGTTGGACGACCTTAACTCCCTCAACGACACCCTCTATTCCTGCGGATAGTAATTCTAATCAAAATTTAAATGCTGTTGCTGTCATTGATGCCACGCAGAGTGGAGCAGGAACTTTAGGTTTTGCTGTCGGCAACAGCGGAACTATTTTGCAATACAATGGTTCAAATTGGGTCAGTGTTAGCAGCCCAACCACAAATAACTTATTCGGTGTTTACGTTGTCTCGGGAAGCGAGGCATGGGCTGTGGGGAGTAGTGGAACGATTATCGAATGGAATGGGAGCACTTGGAGTACGGTGAGTTCTCCTACTGCAACACAATTAAATAGTATTGCGATGTTAGATGATACTCTCAGTGGCCATGCGGAAACCGGTTGGGCGGTGGGTAATAGTGGAGTCGCTATTTCATATAATGGATCATCGTGGTCATCGAACAACACAGGAAGCGCATCGAACTTATACGGCGTCGCATTATTTTTCACCAATCCCGATCAAGACATCTGGGCAGTTGGCGCCGGTGGCACCATTATGCATTACAATGGAACCTCATGGGCCAGTGTAACCTCTAACGTAACTCAGCAATTAAACGGAATCTCGTTGATTGCCCCACAGCAATATGCATTTGCGGAGGAGGAAATATTCCCGTAGGGTGGAAGTGTCCTGCGGTTGCAGCTGGCCCAATCGTGAACGCGCCCGCGTGCGTGTGCGCGTTCACGATTGGGCCAGTGGCAACCGCTGAATAGTTAATTATTTTAACAACCCCCTCAACACATACTGCAAAATCCCCCCATGTCGGTAATACTCCGCCTCATTCACCGTATCAATCCGACACACCAAATCACATTCCATTTTATCCTGACCCCCACGGTGTATCACCGCACGTACCGTCATCCGCGGTTCAATTTTTCCCGTCAATCCCAAAAGATCTATCGTTTCCTTCCCCGTCAGCAGCAAGGTTTTTCGCGTTGTCCCTGGTTTAAATTCCAAAGGCAAAATACCCATGCCAATCAGATTAGAACGATGAATACGCTCAAAACTTTCGGCAATAACCGCCTTAACCCCTAATAACTTAGGCCCTTTAGCCGCCCAATCACGCGATGAACCCGTGCCATATTCTTTCCCTGCAATCACAATTAAGGGCACTCCATCCTGTTGATAACGCATGGCGGCATCAAAAATCGTCATGGTTTCTTGTGTGGGGACATATTGCGTGAATCCTCCTTCCACACCCGGAACCATTTCATTTCGGATGCGAATATTCGCAAACGTTCCCCGCATCATCACTTCATGATTGCCACGTCTTGCTCCCAAAGAATTAAAATCTTTTTCAGCAACCCCTTTCGCCAGTAAATATTGCCCCGCTGGGCTATTGGCTTTAATCGAACCCGCAGGAGAAATGTGATCCGTGGTAATACTGTCACCCAATAAGGCCAGTATGCGCGCACCGGTTATATCGGTGATCGGGGCGGGTTTTGCCGGCATATCAGCAAAAAAAGGCGGATGTTGGATGTAAGTGGAATCCGCTTGCCAAGCATAGGTTTCACTGTGGGTGATAGGCATGTTTTGCCAAGTGGGCGTCCCTTTAAAAATAGGAGCATATTGTTCTTGGAACATTTGACGCGTGATTTTATTGATCTCTGCCGCAATCTCCGTTTGTGTCGGCCAAATATCCCGTAGATAAATGGCTTCACCTTGTTCATTATGAGCCAGAGGATCTTGCTCGAGATTGATGCGTGTCGTTCCCGCCAAAGCGAAAGCCACCACCAAAGGAGGCGAGGCTAACCAGTTGGCTTTGACCAGCGGATGAATACGTCCTTCAAAATTGCGATTGCCCGATAAAACCGCCGCAACCACTAAATCATTTTGTGTCACCGCTCGAGCGACCGCTTCCGGCAAAGGGCCAGAATTGCCAATGCATGTTGTACAACCATAACCCACCAACGAAAATCCGAGATGATCGAGATAAGGCTGTAACTGGGATTCTGCTAAATAACGTGTCACCACGGGCGAACCCGGAGCGAGGGACGCCTTTACCCAAGGTTTGGGTTTTAAGCCTTTCTCTACGGCTTTTTTAGCCAGCAATCCCGCGGCCATTAATACACTGGGGTTGGAGGTATTGGTGCAACTGGTGATGGCAGCAATGACAACATCACCGTGCTGACGATCGCCGGTTACCGGCTGATCTTGATGAGAGTCTTTCAGCATCTGATCAAATACCTTGCTTATCTCCCCCAAGGGAACACGATCTTGTGGTCTTTTGGGGCCGGCCAAACACGGTTCTATGGTGGATAAATCCAACTGCAGCGTATCCGTAAAAACGGGGTCTGGGGTATTTTTATCATGCCATAGCCCTTGCGTTTTGGCGTACGTTTCAACGAGTGCGATTGTTTCGGGATCACGACTAGTCAAGGTAAGATAATTCAACGTCATTTGATCAATGGGAAAATAAGCGCAAGTGGCCCCATATTCCGGTGCCATATTGGCAATGGTCGCACGATCGGCCAGCGGAAGATCGGCTAAACCAGCCCCGTAAAATTCCACAAATTTTCCAACCACCCCTTTTTTACGTAACACAGAGGTAAGCGTCAGTACTAAATCGGTGGCAGTGATGCCCGTGTTTAACTTGCCAATCAATTTGACTCCCAGCACTTCTGGAATGAGCATGGAAATGGGTTGCCCTAGCATAGCGGCTTCTGCTTCAATCCCGCCGACCCCCCAGCCCAATACGCCCAACCCATTGATCATGGTGGTATGACTATCGGTGCCGACAAGGGTGTCGGGATAAAGGGTTTTAACGCCATTTTTTTCCTGCATCCAAACCGTCTTAGCAAGAAATTCTAAATTCACCTGATGACAAATTCCCGCATCCGGTGGGACAACACGAAAATGATCAAACGCATTTTGTCCCCAGCGTAAAAAAGCGTAACGCTCATAGTTGCGTTGCATTTCAATGTCGGCATTCTGCTGTAATGCTTCTTTTGTGCCGTAATAATCCACTTGCACGGAATGATCAATGACCAAATCAACGGGAGACAAGGGATTGATGCAGAGAGGATCCCCCCCTAATTTTTGCATGGCGGAACGCATAGCCGCCAAATCGACAATGGCAGGTACGCCGGTAAAATCTTGCATTAAAACACGCGCGGGGCGATAAGCAATTTCTCGCGGAGACGAACGCGTCTTCGTCCAATCAGCCAAGGCTTGAATGTCATCGAGTGTGACGCTTTCTCCATCCTCATGGCGCAAGAGATTTTCCAACAAAATTTTTAAGGAATAGGGCAGTTTCGCTAGCGCAGGGAACGCTTGTTCCGCCTGAGATAAACTGAAATAATGGTAATGATTGTTATTAACAGACAATGTTTTTTGCGTTTTTAATGTATCAACGGTGGTTATCATAATATAATTATTCCTCAAGGTTATCTAAAAAACAACGGAGCCGCGCGCGTGAGCAAGCGGCTGTGTCTCTGCAAAAAACACTGCTGGTGCTGTGATTCTCATTACCGCCCGTGTTCTTTGCAGAGTTCCGACTGCTTGCTCACGCGCGCGGCTCCGTTGTTTTTTAGGCGGTGAGTTTCGCACCAGCGACTAATTATAGGATAAATTCATGTCCCCAGAAACAAGCAAAATCAAAAACTACTTACAGAATTTGCAAGATCGCATATGCACTTTTGTATCCGAGGAAGAAGGCCAATCTTCGTTTAGCGAAGATCTCTGGCAGCATCCCGAGGGAGGAGGAGGGCGCACTCGTCTATTGGCTGACGGAAAACACATAGAAAAAGCCGGGGTCAATTTTTCGCATATCTTTGGTCAACGCTTACCCAGCGCGGCCACCCTCAAACGTCCCGATTTAACCGATCGCCATTTCCAAGCAATGGGAGTTTCTGTTGTGATTCATCCCAGAAATCCTTTTGCCCCCACCTCGCATTGCAATGTTCGATTTATTCTCGCCGAAAAAGACGATGCTCCCGCCTTATGGTGGTTTGGCGGTGGATTTGATTTAACGCCGTATTATGGTTTTCAGGCGGATTGTCAGCATTGGCACACCCTGGCAAAAGCGGCTTGCGATCCTTTTGGCCATGATGTGTACACACGTTACAAAGAATGGTGCGACCGCTATTTTTACTTACCCCACCGCCAGGAACCGCGAGGCATTGGGGGATTATTTTTTGATGATCTCAATGAATGGGATTTTGAAACCTGTTTTGCTTTTATGCAAAGCGTAGGAAATCATTATATCAACGCCTACCACCCGATTCTTGCACGCCGCAAACAACATCCCTATGGCGAACGCGAACGCGATTTCCAGTGCTATCGCCGTGGCCGCTACGTGGAGTTTAATTTGCTTTACGATAGAGGCACCTTATTTGGCCTACAATCCGGCGGACGCACCGAATCCATCTTAGTCTCACTCCCCCCTCAAGTGGCGTGGAAATACAATTGGCAGCCGGAAAAAGGGAGTGAAGAGGCTAAATTGTATGAGGAGTTTTTGGTAAAAAAGGATTGGGTGTAAGGAATATCCTATGGGGACTATTAAGAAAACAGTTTTTATTGATGAGAACATAGCAAAAGAAGCAAGGGCCTGTTTACAATTGGTTTGCTAGGTTTAAAAAGCGGTAGAATCGGTCAAAATCGTCGAAAATTTGAGGCGAATAGCACCGCTATTTAACGAAAATTTTCGACGATTTTGACCGATTCTACTGCTTTTTAAACACTATAAACTAATTGATGACAGGCCCTAGGGTTTCATTCTATTTTTTGTGCTTAAGCTTTGCAAGAAAATCGTGAACGAGCCCGAGCCCGCGTGCGCGCCCGTCTTTGTTTTAATGCCGATATCTTCTATTGATTTCTGTTTTGATCCGAACGGCCAGCTCCTCTCGCGGGTAAGTCGAGCAATAATCATTCGCTATCCTGCCTCGGCCTTCATCGGTCAACGTCGAATCTTGTAATTTTCTTATCGTTTGTTCCGCATGAGAAGTACATTCTTCTTTAAGAAAATTCCAAAAAGAATGATATTTATAATCGTTATAATTTCTCACTGCATCGAATACTTGCTGACCCGCCACCTTTCGAGCACCCAAACAATGCGATTTAAGATTTTTTCTCAGTAACGTATCGAGACCGTTCGCACGAGCACCATGAAATCCAAGATTGTAATCACCTCCATCGATTATTTTATCCACTTGATTTCTGATGTTTAACACGTGTCTAGTCAACCAACCGCGCTTGATTCTATTTAGACTCCAAGAATCATACCCGTTGCACATCAATGCATCATTAATGTTTTTTTGTAAGCGCATGACTCTTCTTTTACCGACATTCGTGATCTCTTTTCCTGGATTTTTATTTTCATATTCCTCACACGCCGCTGTCACTTGTCTTAGATAAGCAATCTCTCTTAACATCCCAGGAATCCACGCGCGATAATGCGGAATTTCTTTATATGCGCAAAATAACTCTTCAATCCAAGGCAAAAACAACGGATGCTCTTCATGACAATTCAGATTGAACTCAGCGCATAAATCAATTAACTGTGATTCTGCTTCAGTCAGCGCGGGGATTGTTTGCGTCAGGGTATTTTCCGTGCTACTGCTACTGCTACTGCTACTGCTACTGCTACTGCTACTGCTACTGCTACTGCTACTGCTACTGCTATTGTTATTGTTATTGTTGTTGTTATTTGATCCCAGAGAAAAATGAAAAGAAGGTGCTAGAGACTCTTGCATTGAAATCGGCTTCACTCTTAAACGGGACCAGTCATTTTTATAATGATCACTACACCGCACACCGATTTGATTAAATACACGTATGGCACCATGCAATATTTCTCTCAATTGACTAACAAATCGCTCCGGGTAGTAACAATAATGAGCAAGATAGTTTTGCGCCCGAATAAGATATTCCCTCCGTTGATGTAGCTGTGCGCAATGCTCATCAGGACTTGAATGCGGCTGCTGCGAATTCTGCAATAAAGCATTTGTAACACGGAGCAGTTCTTCAAATTTATTTAAAATGGTCAGACTATTATCGAACTGCTGATAACTGATTTTTTCACAAAATTGAGCAAATGGCCGAGAAAGCTCATCTAAAGCCAACGGATGCAAATCATCGTGGAAAGAAGTGTTTCTGAATAACGAACAAAGTTGGTGAAAACACTCCAAAGAAATTTCTATCGCTTGAACATCCAACCCACCGTACGAATCCATCCCTGCCGACAAGAACGAATCAAATTCCGTTTTTAACTGCCACAATAATTGATGTCTTCTTCTGACAGCATCCGCCTCCCCATTATTAATGTATTCTTCCAGTAGAAAAATAATATTGTATGCTGCCTGGATCACTTTTTCCGCGCACTTTCGACTTGCTGCTTGCTGCTTCATTGAAATGTCTTCAAATTGCAGAATCAAATCACAAGAGCAGACACGGACTACTTTACTTTTTAATTCAACAAGTTGCCGCTTTGCCAACTGCAAATGATCGATAATCGTACTTATTTCGTTACGAGCGCCACTCATGCATATCTTTCCTCTAATTTGAGCAAAACTGTATCAGATATGCTTATTAAATGCAAATTATGGGTAAAATTGATTGTACGCCACACTCTCTGCGCACGGCGGTGTCTCTATCCCAACGCGAGGAGCGCTTTGATTTAAGCCAACCACACAATTGTCCCCAAAAAACAGAAATGCTGTCCGATGTTCCTCATTAAGCTCTGGGGAACCTTGCATAATAGGTTGTTGCTGCACAGGCTGCACTGCCTTCGGAGCGGGGGCGGCAGGGGGAGCAGCAGAAGTGGTAGTCAAGGTGGTGGTTTTTGAAGCCTGAGAAAGCAGAGCATTCGTGATAGCCGTGGTGTTATTTTGTTGCGACACCAGCAAGCTTCTAATCGTTCGAGGAAGCATGGGATTTCATTCCTTATATTCGTTAACAGTTACATTTTTAGGGTCTGTCAAAGAATAACTTTCACTTCTAGCGCCCAGATGGAGGTCAGATTTGAAAGCTTTATTATGCGAAAAAATGCGCGCATAGTTGCGCTATGTAAGCGTTTTTTCGCATAATAAAGCTTTCAAAGATGGCCTCCAGATGGGATGCTAGAAGTGAAAGTTATTCTTTGACAGACCCTTAGTATAATATACATTCGTACAAAGGAAATAAACAATGATGCGAACCATTTTGCTAATAAGTTTAATCGCTTTTTCTACTCTCTGTCATAGCACAACAACTCTCCCCATTCATGTTGTCGCCGCAGAAAATATTTACGGCTCCGTCGCCAAAGAATTAGGGGGTAACTATGTGGTGGTAACCAGTTTACTGAACAACCCCACCTCTGATCCCCATTTATTCAGCATAACCCCCAGCACGGCAAAAGCCATGACTGAAGCGGATATCATTATTTACAATGGCGCAGATTATGACCCATGGATACAACCTTTGCTCACCATGGCCACCCCCTCACAGCGAAAAGTCATTGAAGTCGCCTCCCTTACCCTCGTTCACTCCGGCGACAATCCACATATTTGGTATTCACCTGAAACCATGCCCCTATTTGCAAAAGCATTTGTTGCGGCACTGATACAAACAGACCCCGCGCATAAACTCTATTATCAATCACAGTTACAGCAGTTTAACAATCGGTATCAACGCATTTTTAAAACCGTCTCTTCGTTAAAAAAACGTTTCCAAAACATTGACGTCATCGCAACCGAACCCATCTTTGGCTATATGGCGCACAGCATTGGTTTAAAAATGCACGGCGACGATTTTCAAATCAAGATCATGAATGACGTCCCCCCAACCATATCGCAGATTAAACAATTTGAAGATGACATCCGTTCCCATCATATTCGCGTGCTGATTTATAACAATCAGGTGATCAATCCTTTTACACAGCGTATGCGTTCTTTAGCCATCGCCGAAGGTATTCCTGTTATCGGCGTCAATGAAATCATGCCAAACCACGTGACGTATATTGAATGGATGATGACCCAACTTCAGCGCTTGGAAACCGCCTTATCCGAAAAAAATAAGGCAAAATCACCTTGAATTTTTCTAAAATTTAGCCGAGAGTATGCACCTTACGCGCCCGTAGCTCAGCTGGATAGAGTACCTGGCTTCGAACCAGGGTGTCGGGAGTTCGAATCTCTCCGGGCGCGCTAAAATTTAAAGTTAATTCTTAAGGGTCTGCCAAAGAATAACTTTCACTTCTAGCGCCCAGATGGAGGTCAGATTTGAAAGCTTTATTATGCGAAAAAATGCGCGCATAGTTGCGCTATGTAAGCGTTTTTTCGCATAATAAAGCTTTCAAAGATGGCCTCCAGATGGGATGCTAGAAGTGAAAGTTATTCTTTGACAGACCCTAAGGGTCTGTCAAACACCCGTGTTTTAGAAATAAAAAAGCTGTCCAAAATCAATCAGGTTAGAAAAAAATCGACTGTCAATAACATCATCATGTACCCCATTCACATGGATCAATACTGCACGGCGAGAGACATGTCTTGGTGCTTTTAATCGTCGCATTTTTTCCTGCACTTCAGCAATAATATCCGTTCTAATGGGATGCTTTGAAAATTTTATTTCGCAAACATATAAGGTATCAAATCGAGTTTGAATAAGATAATCAATCTGACAACCCTCTTGTCGAATTGTTTTGTGCTGGAAAAACGGATTGTCATATATGACGTCATCTGGATTAATCCGAAGTAATTTCAAGAGTTGTTGGCGATTATTCAATACGAGATTCTCAAATTGTAATCCCATCATCCCTTCCCAGCCAGGTAATGAAACTAACGATTGATTTACGAAGCTACCACGTTCAATTTTTTCTTTATTAGGAATAATAAATTTCAAATAAAATCTTAAATAGTTATCACTTATACGATATCGACTAAGCTTTGATGTTTTTCCGCTTTTAATATCCCAAGTAAAATCTCTCCGTAAAAACCCTGATTTTACTAAATCATCAAGATAATCACTGATAACACCGCTTTTCTCTACATTTAATTTTGTATATATATCTTCATACCCATACTTTCCATCTGTAAAACACTGCACGATACGTTTATAAATTTCGCTACGTTTTGCAAAAATATCTGCGAATATCTGTTCAAACTCATTGAATAGCAACCCGCCACGATCGAAACATAAATTTTTAATATTTTCCTCAGCAGGTAAGTTAGATTGGATTTCCTCAAGATATTTCGGTATTCCCCCTGTAACAGAAAGCACTTTAAATTTTTCATATGCAGAAATATTATCGCCTGATTCAATCCAAAAATAATTACAATCGAATAAAGGCAATTCTTCTAATGTAAGACTAAGCGAAACTCGCCCCAAAAAGCCTGAACCACTCAAAATATTTTTTTCAATCCAAGCAGAAACAGAACCACATAACACTAACATCAACTGGGGATTTTTTTTAAATTCTAAATCCCAAGCATTTTTTAATTTCCCTAGAAAATCAGAATCTAAAGATCCCATCCAAGAAATTTCATCCAACAAAATAATCACGCGCCCTTTACGAGTCTGTTTTGCCAGCCGAAAAAACATATCGTTCCAATCATTGTCTTTAAAAGCGGGCTCTCCAAACGCCTTCCCTAGTTGCCAGCCAAATTCGTTCAGCTGACTTTGAAGAGTTGTTTGCTCATTAGGAAGTATTCCTGAGAATGTGTAGATTCTATGAGATCTTCCAAATTCCTCAATAAGACGACTTTTGCCAATACGGCGACGCCCTTTCACCACAACTAAACTCGCTGAATTCTTATTCAATAATAAATTAAGCTGATCAAGTTCTTTTTTTCTACCAACAAATGCAGTGCTCATAATTTGCTCATCTCAGCTATTAAACTACCACCAAATCAACTCTTGTTATTTTAGTGATGAGAAACGTAGGGTACATTGTTTTCACCAAAATACCAAATGCTTATTTGGTGATGCAGTCTTAATGTAGGGGATTTGTCGCATACTGAGATAGGCTTACCCCATCAAGGTCTGTGGGTTGGGATATGAATATGTGGGTGGGGGCGTGCGGCGGTAAACCGCTGCAGTGGGAGACCTTAGGCTCTGTCAAACAACTGTAGCCAAAATGTAACCCGATGAGATAGGATTACCGTCAATGATAATCCCTAGATGGGATGCTGGTTATTTATTCGCAGAGCCTTAGGTACTCAGGATGACACATACTTCAAATCATGGAATCGCAGCAACCGGACAGATGGATTTTTTCACTGAGTGGAATCCCAATCCGATTATTCAATTAAATTTAGACGGAGAAGTCATCTACCTCAATCTGGCGGCACGGGGACGATTCCCGACGTTAATGAACGCAGGATTAAGACACCCCGTTATTTTTGGCCTCAAAGACAAAGTGCACCATTTGATGCAAGTAAAAGGAGAATTTGTCACCTTCTATCAAGAAGTCAATTTTTTAAATTCTGTATACGAGGAGCAAGTATTTTCCGTTGCGGGGAGAGATTCTATTTTTATTCATATCACCGATATTACCGCTAAAAAACGTATCGAAGCGGAACTAAAGCGCTCCCAAGAATTAGAAGAAAAAAATAAACTCGAGCAAGAAAGAAGCCGTATAAAAAATGAATTTTTAACGAACTTATCTCATGAATTGAGAACTCCCCTGAATGCCATTCTTGGATTTTCTGAACTATTGCATGATGAGCGATTAGGAACACTGAACGATGAACAAAAAGATGCCTTGCATAAAGTCTTACTCAGTGGAAAAAATTTACTGCAAATCATTAGCGATTTGTTGGACATCGCCAACATCGAGTTTTCACGGCTAACATTTAATCCAGAACACATTCATTTACAAGAGCTAACAGACGAAGTCATCAGCAATTTTGCTTCCCTCATCGCTGAAAAACAAATTCATTTGACGTTTCAAAAAGACAAAACGCTCAACACCGCTTATCTGGACGCCTCGCGTTTCAAGCAAGTGATCTACAATTATTTATCCAATGCACTTAAATTCGCACCCCCTCAGGGCAAAGTACAGATTCGACTGCTACCAGAGACAGAAAACATGTTTCGCTTGGAAGTCGAAGACAACGGTCCCCTCATCAAGGAAGAAGATCTAAAAGAACTCTTTATCGAATTTCAACAACTCGACTCCAGTACGACAAAAAAACATTCTGGGATAGGCTTGGGACTATCCATCACAAAACATCTTGTTGAAGCACAAGGTGGAAAAGTGGGTGTCACCAGCACACGCGAGAAAGGGAATACTTTTTATGCGATCCTGCCTCTGGGAACAACGTGCACGAAATAGGGCCTCTTGGTATTTTTGCGTATTTCGGGTAACATAATAAGAGAGAGTGTATCCATCGTCGTCTTTGCAAAAGGATCATGTCCATGGAAAAGCACAGAAAACATTCCGCAAAAAAACCCCATTCTCACGATCACCATGACACAGACCTTTTAACCCCAGAAAGAAAACATCCCACTGACAACGAATACCCAGAGACAGGCTTTACCATTGAAAAACAATTACGCAACCTCTTAGAAGCCATTGAAGCCGTCAGAAGAGGGGATTTAACCAAAAGGCTAAGAAGACAACGTTATGATATTTTTGGAGAAATTGCAGATTCTTATAATGGCATGATGGAAAGTTTAAATACCTTCACTTCTGAAGTCACCCGCGTTGCCCGTGAAGTCGGCACAGAAGGAAAACTCGGAGGTCAAGCCGCTGTAACAGGCGTGACAGGATCTTGGAAAGAATTAACCGACAATGTCAACGCCATGGCCGCCAATTTAACCGGCCAGGTACGAAGCATTGCCCAAGTCACAACAGCGGTTGCCAATGGAGACCTCACTCAAAAAATTAGCGTCGATGTGAGAGGAGAAGTTCTGGAATTAAAAAACACAATTAACAAGATGGTCGACAATTTAAGATCATTTTCGGGGGAAGTCACCCGTGTCGCCAAAGAAGTCGGCACCGAAGGGAAGCTCGGCGGACAAGCCGCTGTCCCCGGAGTCACCGGAACGTGGAAAGAATTGACCGACAACGTCAACGCCATGGCAGCAAACCTAACCAACCAAGTGCGTAATATTGCTCAAGTCACTACGGCCGTTGCAACAGGAGACTTAACGCAAAAAATCGTCGTCGATGTACGCGGGGAAGTCTTGGAATTGAAAAACACCATTAACAAGATGGTCGATAACCTCAGAGCTTTTTCAGTGGAAGTCACACGTGTCGCCAAGGAAGTTGGCACAGAAGGGGAATTAGGCGGGCAAGCGGTCGTTCCCGGCGTGACAGGAACATGGAAAGAATTAACGGACAATGTCAACGCCATGGCAGCGAACTTAACCAATCAAGTGCGTAATATCGCCCAAGTCACAACGGCAGTTGCTAACGGTGATCTTAACCAAAAAATCACAGTGGATGTTCGCGGAGAAGTTCTGGAGTTAAAAGATACTATTAACAAGATGGTGGATAATCTAAGGGCATTCTCGGGAGAGGTCACTCGTGTTGCGAAAGAAGTGGGCACCGAAGGAAAATTGGGAGGACAAGCAACCGTCCCCGGTGTCACAGGAACCTGGAAAGAATTAACAGATAATGTGAATGCCATGGCGGCCAACTTAACAGGCCAAGTCCGCAATATTGCTCAAGTGGCAACAGCGGTTGCAAAAGGCGATCTTGCTCAAAAAATCACCGTGGAAGCACAAGGCGAAGTCTTACAGCTGAAAGATACGATTAATAAAATGGTGGACAGTCTGACCATTTTTGCTTCTGAAGTCACCCGCGTTGCCAAAGAAGTGGGAACAGACGGTAAATTGGGTGGACAAGCTGCCGTACCGGGAGTCACCGGAACATGGAAAGAATTGACCGACAACGTGAATGCCATGGCCGCTAATTTAACTGGCCAGGTGCGTAATATCGCACAAGTGACTACCGCTGTCGCAAATGGCGATCTGAATCAAAAGATTACCGTCGAAGTCAGAGGCGAAATTCTGCAACTAAAAGAAACCATTAACAACATGGTCGACAATTTAAATCTTTTTGCAGCAGAGGTCACCCGCGTTGCGAAAGAAGTCGGCACCGACGGAAAGCTGGGAGGTCAAGCAGAAGTCCCCGGTGTCGCTGGAACGTGGAAAGAATTAACCGCGCGCGTGAATGCCATGGCAGCCAATCTGACGAGTCAGGTGCGTAATATTGCTCAAGTGGCCACGGGGGTTGCAAAAGGGGATTTATCGCAAAAAATCACCGTAGAAGCTCAAGGTGAAGTTTTACAACTCAAAGACACCATCAATAAAATGGTGGACAGTCTGACCATTTTTGCTGCTGAGGTGACTCGTGTCGCCAAGGAAGTAGGCACAGACGGCAAACTGGGCGGACAAGCAAGCGTGCCAGGCGTCACCGGAACTTGGAAAGAATTAACCGATAACGTGAACGCCATGGCAGCCAATCTCACCGGACAGGTGCGTAATATCGCGCAAGTCACAACCGCTGTGGCCAATGGCGACTTGAACCAAAAAATTACAGTGGAAGTCAGAGGCGAAATTTTACAGCTAAAAGAAACCATCAATAAAATGGTGGACAACTTAAATACCTTCGCGGCGGAAGTCACGCGTGTTGCCAAAGAAGTGGGCACAGAAGGAAAACTGGGTGGACAAGCGGAAGTGCCGGGTGTTGCGGGAACATGGAAAGAATTAACGGCGCGCGTGAACGCCATGGCAGCCAACTTAACCAGTCAGGTCCGTAATATCGCGAAAGTGGCAACCGCCATTAGCGCGGGAGATCTCACGCAGAAAATCACCGTCGAAGCACAAGGTGAAGTGTTACAATTGAAAGAAACGCTCAATAAAATGGTCGATGATTTGAATCGACTCGCAAGTGAAGTGTCTCGTGTAGCACAAGTCGCGGGAAGAGAAGGACGATTGGACGAACGCGCCAAAGTAGAGGGCGTGGGCGGCAGCTGGAAAGACATTGTCGACACCCTAAACAATCTGATCAATTCTATCGCCACTCCTGTGCAAGAAGTTATACGTCTCGCCGTTGCTTTATCCCAAGGGGATGTCTCTCAACGCGTCGCCATCGAAACGCAAGGAGACATCAAGACACTTTCCGACGCGCTTAATAAATCCTTTGATGATTTAGGCGCCTTGATTCGACTGTCAACGGACAGCTCCATGAAGGTAGCCAATGCTTCCGGCCAATTAGCAAAATCTTCACAACAGGTCAATTCCACCTTATCGCAAGCCGCAACAACAACACAACAAATCGCTGTGGGCGCTAAAGACCAAGCTAAAAAATTAGAAGCGAGCACTCGCATCGTGACCGAATTATCGAAATCCATCCAACAAGGCGCAGCCAATGCGCGATCCGCCGCTGAAGTGACTCAAGAAGCCGCCAAACTCGCCAACCGCGGAACGGAAGCTGGAAAACAAGCGGCCACCCGCCTCAGTTCTATCGACGATATTGTGAAAGCGAATACCGGCACAGTGAAAGATTTGGATAAACGCGCTAAAGAAATTGGCGTCATCGTCGGGACCACCAAAGATATTGCTGACCAAACAAACCTCTTAGCCCTTAACGCTGCCATTGAAGCAGCACGTGCGGGAGAGGCGGGAAGAGGGTTTGCCGTGGTGGCCGATGAAATCAGAAAATTAGCTGAAGGAACCAAAAAAGCCGCCGTACAAATTGAAGGCATGGTCAATTCCATCATTGAATCGACGGCTCAGGTGGTAGGCGGCATGACAACAGGAACGCAGCAGGTCACAGAATCCATTGATATTGTTAACCAAGCCTTGGGCATTCTCGATCAAATTGGTTCAGGAACCCAGGAAATCACCGCCAAAGCACAAGAAATTTCAACGGCAACCTCAGAACAAGCCAAAGGCGCGCAAGCCGTTGCAAAAACCACCGAAGAAATCGCAGCCACCTCTGAACAAGCGGCCATAGGCGCCGAACAAATGTCTTCGTCCATACAGTTGCAAACCGCTGCCATGCAACAAATGACTTCATCCGCACAGAATTTATCTAACTTAGCCGAAGAACTCAGAACCGCTCTTAAACGATTTAAAGTCGTCGCTGGAAACGAAACCCTGCTAAGCGCTCCAGGAGAGGGCTAATGAAAAAAAAAGCAGCGCTGCCAAGTGCTAATGAACAACAACTCCTTCAGCAGTTAATCGTTTTTCGCATTGAAGACGAGGAATTTGGCATTCCTATCGAGGCCGTTCAAGAAATCATTAAAGTAGGCATGATTACTCCCATCCCAGACTCTCCCGCGTTTATTCAAGGCTTGATTAACGTGAGAGGTGACATTGTAGCCGTCATTAATTTAAAGGCACGATTTTTTATTTCTTCCGATGAAGGGATCGCGAAACATATCGTCATTGCCAAACAACCCGAGAGCTTATTTGGCATCATGGTAGACGAAGTCATCGAAGTCTTAAGAATTCAAGAGGCGGACATCAAACCGCCTCCCCATTTAATGTCTCAAATTCATGAAGATTATGTCCACGGCGTCCTGACGCATGAAGGGCGACTCATTATTTTGCTGGATCTTAGCAAGATTCTCTCCGAAGACGAATTGAGTCGACTGGCTGAATCCGCACGCACACACTTTAGAAAAGACATGGAAGACGATCATGAAGAAATCATAGATGAGAGGACAGCGGTTACACCATCAGAAGCCTCCCATCATCGCCCCAAAAAAACCAAGGAAAAAAATAGGAACCCATCATGAAAAAAATATTAGTTGTAGATGACTCTGCTTTTATGAGAGGGATATTAAAAGACCTTTTGGCGCAACATCCTGCGACTCCTGAAATTTATGAAGCGGAGGACAAAAAAACGGCCTTGCAACAGGCAAAAAAAGTCATGCCAGACTTGGTATTGCTGGATATCGTCATGCAAAAAAGTGAATTGGAAGGCGTAGAAATTTTAAAAGAGCTGAGAAAAGCTTATCCAACGATAAACGTTATCATGTTGACCTCTGTCGGACAAACAGGGGTCATTGAAGAATGCAAAAAACTGGGGGCGCGATATTATATCGAAAAACCTTTTGATCCTGATAATGTTCGAGAGTGTGTGAGCAAATATATCACGTGAATGTCTTAATATAGGGATCCTTATGACGGATGCGTTTTTCAATAAACATAAAGACGTCTTTCTTAAGGAAGCGGCAGATCATATTGAAAGAATGAATGCTTCCCTGATGCAATTAGAAAAAACACCCAATGATGGCCGATTTTTTCAGGATCTTTTTCGTTCGGTTCATACCTTGAAAAGCATTGCCGCTGTGATGACCTATAATCAAATCGTGAAATTATGCCATGCTATCGAAGATATCTTGGATGCCATACGCAATAAAACTATTTCTATCCATCACTGTGCTGATGCTTTATTTAAGAGTTTCGACTTATTAAGCGCCTCCCTGAAAGAAATCGCCAAAAACGAAAGCGAAATAAATGCCGACGATCTAGAGCAAGAACTGCGTCAACTTCTTTCGGAACGCAAAGAAAACAAGACTCCCACTGTATCATCCCAGAAAAACGGCCCGTTACCGGCCCATGCAAAATTGGAATCCATCGAAGTGAAAGTCGAACGCCTCGATACTCTGATGAAATTATCCGAAGAACTCTTGGTCAGCCGAATCAAACTCGACCTGTTGAGGGAAACGATTAATAATCCCGAACTGACCGCCACCGTAGACACGTTAGGACGGCACATTACTGACATACAATATAACATTATGCAGGTGAGACTGGTCTCTATCGACTTTATTTTTGATCGATTCCCACGCATGGTTCGCGACTTAGCGAAACAGCAGAACAAACAAGTGAACTTACAACTTGAAGGAGGAGATATTGAATTAGACCGTTCCCTCATCGATGAATTGGGAGAAACACTAGGACATCTCATTCGCAACGCCATTGATCATGGCATCGAAACGACGGATGCCCGCATGAAAGCGAATAAGCGCCCAGAGGCAACCCTTGTTTTAAAGGCAACAAGGGCTAAAGAATTTGTTTCCATCGAAGTCAGTGATGATGGCGCTGGCCTTGATCTGCAAAAAATTGAAAGTGTTGCACTGAAACAAAATATTCTCACGCCAGGCGCCCCTCCTGATGAGATCAAATCCAGTATTTTCAAGGGAATTTCAACAACCAAACATGTGACGACTGTTTCTGGCAGAGGCCTAGGCTTAAGCATTGTGAAGCAAAAAATCGAGTCCATGGGTGGAACCATTGAAGTGAGATCCGTGATAGGCCGTGGCACACAATTTTTCATTAAAATTCCGCTGACACTCGCCGTCATCAAAGTACTCTTTATAAAAATCAGCGATCATATTTATGCTATCCCCATTAACAATATAGAAAGACTACTAACCGTTCCCGCTGAAGACATCCAAGGACTGTTAAACTATAACGCCATCGTTTATGAAGATGGGGAAATTCCTGTGACACACTTGTCTCACCTGTTTGCGGTGAAATCTCAACTCATGCAAAACTATCCCATCGTCGTTGTTCGACGGGGCAAGGAACGTCTTGGTTTGGTCGTCGATACCTTGCTATCCACCCAGGAAGTGGTCATTAAACCGTTGACAAAGGTAGTGAAAGAAAACAAATATTTTTCTGGGTCAGCGTTAATTGGTTCAGGTGAAATGGTTTTAATCTTGGATATGGATCATCTCTTTCTATCAAGGAGAAAGAAAAATGAATGGAAAACAGCAAACGCAGTTTGAAATGCTTAATGAAATAACAAAAGTGGCAGCCATCAAGGCAACCAGCGCTTTGTCCAAAATATTGGAACTGCCCATTGGCGTGGACATTATTCCTGTTGAGAAAAAAAGACTGGATGAAATACAAACCATCATGAAGACAGAGGAAAAAATCGTCGGCCTTTCCGTTCCTATATTAAGTCCTTTACCAGGAGCCTGCCTGCTCATTTATACCGAATCGGCTGCACTCTCCCTCTGTGATACGATGTATCATCGCAAAGAAGGCGAAAGCAAGCAATTTAACGAAAAGGAAATATCTGCACTGACGGAAGCCGCCAACATTGTTATTGGAAACTTCTTAACTTCATTCGCAATACCACTACAAATAGATACCTTGCTGCATAGAGCCGCCCAGTTCAACCGCGATAATTTTGCAAACTTTATAGAAGAAATCTCTCTTGGCTTCGCTAAGAATATTCAAGATGGACTCATCGTCGAAATTGCTTTCCATTTCCAACACCTTAAAATCCAAGGTCTGGCCATTTTTTTATTTGATTCAGAAAGCATGACCGCCGCCCTCGCAAAAGTCGGAGTTTGATTTGGAAATACAGGGTCTGTTAACAATTGGTTTGTCAACAGACCCTAAATTCATTTATCATGCCCACAATTTAACGAATCTCACTTCTAGAGGATGGTATGCGTTTTCATTGTAATAAATTCTTTTTATTCATTATTATTTTTATTAGCCCTATCACTTACGCTAATGAAAGACTCATCTTTGCGATCGATTTAATTCGCCACGGTGACAGAACACCCCTGGAAACACTGCCAAAAGCACCCCACGAATGGCGCTTAGGCTTGGGTGAATTAACGGCTGAGGGGATGCAGCAGGAATTTCAACTGGGCTCACAATGTCGACAAAAATATGTTACTCAATATCATTTGCTTCCTCCTAAATACCAGCCTGACACCCTGTATGTACGCTCAACCGATTATGATCGCACTTTAATGAGCGCAGAATCCTTTTTGTTAGGACTCTATCCTCCTGGAACAGGTCCCACATTAGACAATGCACAACCGGCTTTACCTTACGATTATCAACCTATCCCCATTAACACCGTGCCGAGAAAAGAAGATGACTTACTGGTTCCGGATAATAATGCAGAAAAATATCAGCAGCTGCGCAGTCAATATGCAGAGACAAGACCCGACTGGCAAGCTAAAACCAATGCGTTAAAACCCAAGTTTGCTTATTGGAGTGAAGTCACAGGCCAACCCATTACCCGTCTTGATGATCTTGGAATATTAGCGGACACACTCTACATTTTTCAGCTCAAACACATTCCTTTGCCCCCTGGCTTAAGTGATGCTGACATCAAACAAATGATGGACGCTGGCACCTGGTCTTTTATTGCAACCTACCAAACGCCCCAAATCGGTTCTATTACAGGCCATCCATTATTAATGACCATTGCAAAATATCTAAAAAAAGCGGCAGAACATCCGTCACCTCTTAAATATATATTATTTTCAGCACATGACAGCACCATACTTAGCCTCATGAGCGCAATGCACGTTCCTCTCGCAGAAGAGCCGCACTATGCATCCGACGTGAATTTTTCTTTGTTTGAAGATGAAAAGGGAAATGTGATTGTGCGCATCCGCTACAATGGTAAACCCGTCATCCTACCCACTTGTGGAAAGGCAGACTGCACGTTGGCAGAGTTTCTTAACGATATTAGTATATCGTGAACGCACCCGCGTGCGTCTTTTTCTATATAATTAAGGATAACCGTTCACCTTCCAGAGACCTCCCTGAAAATCAATCGTAGTAACATAATCATTTTTATCTTGGGAAAGATATCCTGCCTTAACCCACGCATCGACTGACAATTGTTGCAACTGACGCGCAAGTGGGATTGGAATTCGGAGACTCGCTTTCACGTGGGCCAGATGCAATAAATCCCCAAAAGTTTGCGGTACGTAAGCAGCATGCTCTGGAATAGAAATCTGTGCCTGCATCCACAACTGACCATTCGGTGTCACCAATTCGAAACGATCCAATCGAATACTCGACCCTATCGTCATAATGGTTGGAAGATGCATAATCAACTCTTCACGCAGTTCGGCGATGTTTTTATATGTTTTAACTAACTCGGCAATAGTACTCGCTCTTAGCCCCTGCACACTCACTTGCGCAAACAAAGGCCCAATTTTTTCATTGCCCACCGCAATATTTTGCACACTCAATTGTCTTACACCGTATAACAATCCCGCATTTTCGTGATGCGCCCCACTGATAGTTATATTCGTCAATGTCAAAATTTCATTGTCCGGCTCACGCAATATAACAGTGGGCAATGAGAGAGCGTTTGTTCCAGCCCACAATCCACTGGCCCCTTCTGTATGATCAAATGTGACATCCATCGTCGGAATAGTTATCTCTAACCCCGCCTCCGAAAAAATGGTCCCCACTATTTTTCCACTCCCTTGCATGCTTTTTTTCTGCGGCCAACTTTGAATGTGACCCAGCAAGCCCTGAACATGCACTTTCATTAATTGATCCGGAAAAAGAAGATCAAATCCAGAAGACTGATAGCGAGTACTGATTTCGCCATTTAAGAAAATCTTGTCCTGCAATTGCAAGATAGGATGATTACCCAATGGTTTAATCCATTTATTTTCAGCAGGAACCATCACATCACTGTCCACCGTCGCTGTGTAATGTGTCATGTGCTGCTTGACCGTAAAAAAACGGTTGCTTTGTGGTTCTTGCACAAGAAGCGTTGCTTCAGAATGTAACCATCCTAAATGATATTCAGCAACATCCATGTGAAAATAGCCTTGCGAATTATAAAGCTTGATCAACGCTAAATATTGGTATTTTAATCCGAGTCCTGCGAGAAAAGGAAAAAGCAAAAGGAGTCCGACCAGAACAATCAATAATTTTCGCATTCCGCTGCTTCCAAGTGCTCCACAATTAATTGCACATCGCGTTTACCACGAAATTCGTTCACATCCATTCTATAGGCCATACGCACATTTTGACAACGATAGTTAGGCCAAAGATGGAGATCCACATTAAATGCAATGGCTCCGACGATTTGATTTTCTTTGACGACAGTCATTTTAAGGTGTTTATTCCCCACAATGCGTTGATCCAATATTTGAAAGGTGCCATCAAATAAAGGTTCAGGAAATGCCGAACCCCAAGGTCCCGCTTCCCGCAAAAGCAAAGCAACCTCAAGCGAAAAAAGATCTGAACTTAACTCGCCATCACTAAACAAGCAATTATTTAATATGTCTTCTGTCACATGCAAAGCGACCACTTCATTAAACGCTTTAGAAAAATGTTCAAATAACTCTTTGGCAATGGTCAGACCCGCCGCCATGGCATGTCCACCAAATTTACGAATCATATCGGGGTAACGAGAATGAACTTGTGCTAACACATCGCGGATATGCAAACCGGAAATGGAGCGAGCGGATCCTTTTAATTCTCCTTCGGCTCCCGGAGCAAAAGCAATCACCGGACGATGAAAACGATCTTTGATACGCGACGCCACAATACCAATGACACCTTGATGCCAGTGTTCGTCAAATAGAGCGATACCAGAAGGAAGTGTGGCTTTATCAAGATGCAATTTATTCAAAGCCTCCATGGCCTGCTCTTGCATATTTTGCTCGATGACTCGGCGTTCCTCATTTAATTGATTGAGCACACCCGCCATCTGACGCGCTTCCGCTAAGTCATCTGTCAATAAACACGCGATTCCAAGTGACATATCATCCAAGCGCCCCGCCGCATTGAGACGAGGAGCCACCGCAAATCCGAGATCTTGGGCCACTAACCGTGCTTGATTGCGCCCTGCTATTTCTAACAGCGCTGAAATCCCAGGCACGCACAGTCCTGCACGAATTCGCCGCAACCCTTGAGACACTAAAACGCGATTATTGTGATCAAGCGGCACCACATCCGCGACCGTTCCTAAGGCAACCAAATCTAACAGGGAAGACATATTGGGCGAGGGAATGTTTTGCTGCACAAACCATTCTTGATCCAGTAAAAA
>Ga0207096_1020_pt1 | contig 30343 bp, 31 predicted proteins | sample Alteio_BWMinHeat_86_FD_153547 | JGI IMG/M metagenome (GOLD analysis project Ga0207096, IMG submission 153547) | Enriched cells from forest soil in Barre Woods Harvard Forest LTER site, Petersham, Massachusetts, United States -... | ecosystem: Environmental > Terrestrial > Soil > Temperate forest >...
ATTAATATAACTGATATGATCACCAGGTATGCCTATTACGCGCTTAATCAGGTCTCTGGACTCGGTCGGAGGCTCACGGAAAACGACGATATCACCCCGAGTGGGTTCAGCTATATTAAATATTTTTTTGTGGATAACAGGTAGTCTAATTCCATAATCAAATTTGTTTACTAAGATGAAATCACCTATGAGTAGAGATGGTTTAAGTGAACCTGATGGAATGTGAAATGGTTCATATAAAAAAGAGCGAAGTAGTAACACCAGAAGTAATATAGGAAAGAACGATCTGGCGTAATCAATAATGATGGGTGTCTTAATGGAGGTATTTTCGCTGGTGTGCTGATTATTTAGCCTATGATAAGCGCGTTTTCTACTAGCAGAAAGAAATATAATATCAAAAAATGTAATTACTGCAGTGGTCAGAGTTGCATAGAATAAAATGCTTTCAAAATCGAAATTCATATTAATTACCTTACGTGTGTTTTATGTTTTTAATAATGACGGATTGTATGTGGCCAGAAAGTATCTCTGGAGTAGAAGTGTTAAAAGCATATGCTGTTGATATGGCTGTAAAAAAAGACAGAATATAAGCTAGGAGAATAGCGAGTGTCTTTGCTTTGCGTTCTTTGTAGTTAAATAACATATTAATTCTTCTGTACAGTATCGATTTTGTTGCTTCATACATGCGAATGACTCCCTTAAGGTATGATGTCTTTTTTAAAGTATTTGATGCTGTTTTAATAAGACAGGTTGCATAGGCGAATGGCGATGTTTTTTTGCGGAGAACAAGGGATTCGTCACATGCGAACTCCTGCGCTTCAGTTAGCCAGTTTATCCATAATTTTATGAATGGATTCCAGAAGCAAATTGCATGAAAAATCATGAAAAAATGTAACCAATAGGTGTCTCCTTGCCGTATGTGTTGCAATTCATGTTGCACGGCTAATCTCATTTCTGAATTCTTTTCTAAAAATGAGGTAGGAATGATAATAAAATGTCTTCTTAGGGTGGACCAACAGAAAGGGACATCTTGTTTATCATTAAGCAAAATGTGAATATTCTTGATTTGATGTAAGCAGAAAGAGTTTTTATAAACATTCCTCAAAGTCAATATATTGGTGAAGTATTTTCCGATGAAAAAGGTAAATCCGATTGCAAAAAATGGGATTAAAAACATATTGAATTGGATTACGCTATTTATAATAGGCCTTACTTGAAGGACAGAGGTTGATGAGGAAAGCATCGTAAGCATCTTAGGGGCAATCATGAAAGATAAGATTCCAATGAGAATCGAAGATCGTGCAAATGCTAGTCTTTGAGATTGCAGCATTCTTGATTTAAAAAATGGTAAGATAAGTATCGCGCGAACAGTAATATAGCTAGCAATGAAAGCGCCGTTGAGTATCAAATAGGGGTGTTGGTTGGGTATGATGTCAATCACGATGCTAATTCCTTCTTCTTGCTATTTAACAGCTTTTGAATGGCAGTGATCTCATCTATCGTGATATTTTTATTCATCAGATAGGCTACTAATTCTACAGAGTTCCCAGAAAAGACTTGATCAACTATTTTGCTAACAGAGTGCTGTGCAAATTTTTCTTTGCTGAATATGGGTGAATAAATATGCCTTTTTTGATTCGATTTCTTAGCGCTGAGTATCCCTTTTTGTTCAAGTATTCTCAGTATAGTTGATACTGACGTATAAGCAAGATCCCGACTGGCTGATAGCTGTGACATTACATCACGTACCGTGCCTTGTCCTATTTTCCATAGAATGTCCATGAGTTCAAATTCAACGGGTGTTAAGTTATATTTTTCTGACATATTAAGTATCCATTTATCGCTAGTTGCGAGAGAGGATAACTAAAAGAATAGTTGATGTCAACTAAATATTTAGTTATTGATAAATTCACTTATGCCGGGTATATTGGTGGTTTAAATTTTCTAGGAAATATAATGAAAAAGTCATATATAAAAACTATTCTCTTTACGTTATTAGGATTGGCATTGGGTTTATTTTATACAGGAACAATATCCTCATTAATTGGGATAATTGTTTCTGCGATTATATTAGTGATAATGTATTACGTTCTATAAAATTATACGCCATTCAATGATATTACGTGATTATTTGCATGAAATACAATTACCAAATATTCCTATTGAATCCATGGGGGAGATAAGCTGTGCGTTTATAAAAAAAGATATCTGTACATTATGGGATGCTGTCGAGCATATTCATAAATTACCATATGGACGTACCTCAAGTAGAGAAAATTATTTTCAAGTATTAAATGAATCTAGAGGTGCTTGTAGTACTAAACATGCATTACTTGCCGGTCTTGCGGAAGAAATGATGGTTCCTTTGAAACTTGTATTTGGATTATTTATTTTAAATGCAAAAAATACTCCTCGTCTTCTCCCAATTTTAGAATGCCATCAATTGGAGGGTATTCCAGAGGCACATTGCTATTTGAGATATCAAAATTCTTACCTGGATATCACATTTCCTGAGTCTACTGAATTTTCAGTTGACTTGTCTTTTGAGGAAGAAATTTATATTTCTCCGCAACAGATAGGATTATTCAAAATAGAAAGACACAAACAATTCATCGAATATTGGATAAAGAACAAGCCTAATATACAATTAAATTCAGTTTGGAATGCACGTGAACAATGGATTCAGAAGTTGTCTGAAAGCAATATTAATAAGGTAAAAAATAATGATTAAAAAAATATCTGCTATTCTATTGATCGTTATTTTGATAAGTAGTTTATTCTTTCGAAATACCTTTTTTAGATTATATGACGGATTTCGTAGCGCTCAAATATCCAAAGAGAGGGAGAAATATTATGTAATTAAAGATGGTTCTCAAATTACAGATATTACAGAGATTCTTATCTCAGACAAAACTATCCCTGCTGATTTAAAACAGCCACTCATTAGTGGAGAGCGTCGTATTGTTATTTTTAAATATCCAAGTGATTCACAAATTGTTGCTGGATATCTCAGCTATCTTACGAAAGGTACGCACCCAGTTATGATATTTCTTCGTGGAGGGAATGGATATTACGGAATTATGAGACCTAATAACAGATTTTCCTTTTTAAAAGGCTACAATGTTGTAGGAACTCTTTACAGGGGAAATATTTACGGTGGCCAAGATGAATTTGGTGGAGCCGATATTCAAGACGTTGAGAATTTACTGAAATATTTTCCTAAATTGGAAGCTTTTAGTCATATAAAATTACCATTACCTTATGTAATGATGGGTGGTAGCAGAGGTGCTATGGAGATGTTTATTTCTCTTAGCAGATCAAATTATATTAAGTCGAGAGTGAATAATGCAATATCTGTCTCTGGAAATATTGATTTGAATATTAGTATGAAAAACAGAGCGGAGATGAGATACCTTTTCGAGTCGCAATTTAAGAATAGCCAATCAAAATCATTTGAGGAATGGATAAAAAGCAGAAATCCTGTAGATAATGCAGAAAATCTATCAAAATCACTAAAGGTGCTACTGATATATGGTGCTGCAGACAATCGGGTTTCCTTGGAGGAACAACAGAGTTTTAAGCGAGCCTTAGATAAGGAAGGCATTGTGTCTCAATTGATCGTCGTTCCGGGTGCAAATCACGGGTTAGATAACAATTATAAAGATCTTGAGAGAATAGTAATAAATTTCATGAGATAATTCAAGTTGCTAATAATGTACTTTCAAAAAAGGTGCAATAGATGGATATGGCAATAATGCAATGGGCTGAAACATCTCTTGTATCCAATGGATATATTATCAATGGTCCATCAGAGCATATCCGTACAACACCTTGATCGAGTGTGACTCGCTTTTCAACCACTGCTGGATTGTTTTATTTAAAGCAGACTCCACATGAGTTATCTATGGAACCGGCTGTTACAAAAGTCTTGCTTGATCAATTTCATGCAAGTGTGCCTATAATTATAGCGACGAATCAAGAAGAGGATTGGCATAGATCTGGATCAGAAAAAGAGTTATGTGAAGTTATGAATCTGGCTAAGAAATTATGGCCTATTTATGCAACTCTAGGAGAATATCGTCTGATGGTTAGTTCTCATTCAGAAGAATTTAAATTGTTAAATAGGCGAGGGCGACTTACTATTGGGTTAAGAGAATTCATTAAAATAGGAAAGGCAATATGAAGTCTGCTGGATAATTCCTTGCTTTATGACGGTATTTAAATAGTAAATAAATTTAGCGGAAGTATATATGGAAATATCGATTAAAAATGCGAAACTCGATGATTTGGAGAAGATAAATGAGATTCTGCGTTCATCAAAATCGTATTGGGGGTACGATACAGAATTTATTGATAGCTTTATGAAAAAACTTGGCGTTACTATTTTCTATATGCAAAGTCATACTATCAAATTATTTTATGTTCATGATGACCTGGCTGGGTTTTATAGTTTTGGTATGAATGATGAAAATCAATTTGAGCTAGATAATTTCTTTCTTCATCCAAATTATATTGGGCAAGGGATAGGCTTTAAATTATGGGATGCTTGTTGTCAAACGGCAAAAGAAATCGGGCAAGATGAATTCATTATTTGGAGTGATCCTAATGCAGAAGGATTCTATCTGAAAATGGGATGCGAAAAAATAGGTGTTCGATCTTCTCCGATGATGCCTGGTCGTTATCCACCTGTGCTCAAATACAAAATTCGTAATGATTCATTTTAAAAATCTTATCTCCGAGCTCTATAGAGAACATGTTTAGAAAGTCTATGGTCTTTCGGTAATTTAGGATGAGCAAAATCTCCGTTTAAATCACGCTGCATACCAATTTTTTCCATTACTCGAATGGAGCGAATATTTGCTGGTACAGTAAATGAGACTATTTCTTTCAAACCACATTCATTAAACCCATATTCCAAGGCTGCTTTTGCCCCTTCAGTGGCATACCCTTTCCCCCAATACTCTGAACCCAGTCGCCAAGCAATTTCTATACATGGCCCAAAAGGAGCTTCCCATTTTAATGGATCAAGACCTATAAAACCCATTAACTTACCACTTGATTTCTCTTCTGCAGCCCAAAGAGTATATCCAATTTTATCGAATTGCTGATTTACAAAAGCAATAAAATCTTTTACTTCCTGCATGGCCAAAGGACCCCGCAAAAATTCAATCACTTTTTGGTCTTGATTGATACGATAAAACTCAGCTGCATCGCTATCTTGCCAGGTTCTTAAGATCAATCTTTCTGTTTCAATCACCTTCATGCAATTGTTTCTCTTCTCACTGGTATTGGATAGCACAAATTGTAAGCGTTCTTTTACGCTAATTTTAGGAATTTCTAAAATTTGGTATCCATATGTTGGGTAACATTTCAGCAGTCTTGTATACTCTGCGACCGCGTCTTCAAAAGAATGCCCCCTTTCATCATCTTGGCAATAAATTTCTTTCCATGGTGGTGTCATAAAGATTATTGGAAAATATCTTAATTCGTTGATGAAATGATCATATTTATTAGAAATAGTTTGGTAGTAACTAATGCCATCTAAAATGCAACGATCAAAAAAAATCATGCCCTCTTTTACTGTCGCCATATTTTTTGCTTGGTGATAAGCTTCTATAGATTTTGAGATAATCATTTCACAACGAAGCAGTGGATCAATTTCACCATGTTCTTTAACTATTTTTCTCCCTACCCCTTCGATAACAGTGTATCCGTGGCTACTGAGTTCGGAAAGAAGCGTTGATTTACCGCCTCCAGAACAGCCTGATATGACAATTAATTTAGTTGTGTTCATGACAATCCTGCCTTTAGTTTTTTTCTCAAGAATATTTTTGAATGATGCAAATAATAATTTTTTATTTCACCTAATATTGTGTATCCATTTTTTAAATAAAATTCCTCGGCTTGAAAGCTATACGTATCTACAGTCGAATAATGACAGCCTAATCTATGAACTTCCATTTCTGCAGCAGTTAGTAACTTTGTACCATAACCTTGATGCCGTAAGTTTTCATCAATCCATAGCAAATCGACATACATAGATTCCAGGTCAAATCGTGCGACAATTCCGCCATGAATTTTATTATTTTCATCTTTTAACATTACAGAAAATGATTTTTCTAGAAAAGCCTCTCCACCTAGTACATTTTTGGTGTCGACAATGAGTCCATCGAGGATAATTCTTTTATCATCTTCTTTTACATCATAATCTATTACTGTTTTATACATAATATTCCCAGAGAATAGTTCGCTATATTTTAAGCCAATCTTCATAAGTCATTGCCCAGCGCTCATGATCACGCCACTTATTATTAATGTTAAGATAATGTGGAGAATAACCTTCTTTTCTGAACCCACCATTTTTTGCTAAGTTAATTGATCGAATATTTTCAGGTTGAATATTAGCCTCTAATCGGTGTAGTCCCATTTCTTTAAAAACTTTTTTCAAAACTAACTTTAATCCAGAGCTCATATAACCTTGCCCAGCATAATCAGTCACAGCATAAAATCCTAAATAAGCGTTTTGGAATAATCCACGTACTATTTCGCTAATATTAAATATTCCGGCGATGTTTCCTACTGGATGACAAATTAAAAAGCTTTTATGATTTCCTTGTTGAGATCGATGAAAATAATCGTTAAACTCCTTCGGAGTTTGTGGCGATTTAACCCATGGATGATGCAAAATCTGGCTACGTTGCATGGCCGCAATAAAAGCATCTCTATCGTTTAAAGTAGGTTCAAGAATCGTAACGGTATTCACTTTGTAAAATCCTTACGCAAAAAATAAAAAATAGATTCTTTCAAAAATCCATGTCTTTCAAATTCAACGTAAAAACCTAACTTCTTGTAAAAATCAAGTGCTTCCCAATCAAAGGTATTAACTGCCATAAAATTGCATTCACTTGTTTTCGCAAGATTTTCTGCTTGTTTCATTAATTTAGTACCATAGCCTTTGCCACGTAATTGTTCTGTCACCCAAAGTTGGCCGACATAGAGGCATCCATACATATTATCGCCAGCACATCCACCAACGATTTTTTCATTATTATCCCTAATAAAAAATGCAAAGAAATCTAGTGGTTTCATTTCCATCTTTTGTTGGGTATGTTCTGCGATGCCATTATTTAATGCTTGTACGTCATCAGGATGTGGATTTGATTCGTATATTATTTCATAAGTCATTGTTATTGCCTTTTCTATAAACCAAAGTTGTACAGTATATTTTAAATCCTAATCGATGACATAAATTAAACCCTTGAACTGATGAGCATAAAAAACAATGTTTGTATCCTACTCATATCATTTATTCCTACTTTCGAATTTGAATATATTCTTTATATTATTATTGAAATGAGCAATTTCACGTGTATATTCAATGAAATTATCATTGGTATAATTCTTAATAGTAGATCGCCAGAAACGATATGCTCCTTCATTGCCAGGAATCACCATTACTTCCCAAGCGCCGCGAAATTTATCAAAACATTGGTATGCGACTGATCGGCCAAGTCCCTTATTCTTGAATTTTCTTAAAACAAAAAACTGTGCCATATTAAAATCAATTTTTGATTCGCTGCCTTTCTTATCAATAATTACAAATCCAGCTAATTCATTTTCATAACGTATTAAAAAAGAAAATGCACCATCAGTTTGCCAGTATTTTTTAAAATCGATGCATTCGTATAATCCATCTTCTGGCATCTTCCAGTTTTCTTTCTCACCTAAATATTCACTCATGTCATAAACATAAAAACGTCCCATATTTTGAATGACGGGATAATCTTTTAAAGAGGCTGGGATAAGCTGAATTTTGTTGTAATCGATGTTATTTTTATGAATTTCGTACTTTGACACTTCACTGTTATAATAATTAATCCTTTCGACGTAATGCATGCCAATTTTTTCTAATACAGATCGGGATTTTTCATTGGCTGGATTAATAACCGCGACCAGTTTATTAACAGGTAAATGTTCAAATCCCCATGAGATGAGGGCCTTTGACAATTCAGTGGCATATCCTTGTTGCCAAAATTCCTTATGTAAACGGTACCCAACTTCAATTTCCGGCTGGGAGTCATCACTGGCCAAATAAATTAGGCCTGCTTGACCAACAAATTTATCAGTACTTTTTTCGTATACTGAGCACATACTAAACTGGTGTTTCTCCTGATGCTGAATTGCAGTCTCTAAGAATTTTTTTGTTTCTTCTCGTGTGCGTACACCCTGACCAATATACTTCATTACATCAGGATCTGATTGCAACAGCACTAATTCATTCATATCGGATAATTTAGGTGTTTTAAGAATTAGTCTTTTTGTTTCTAAAAAGGTTCCCATGTATTTCTACCGTTAGTATTAAAAAAGGTAAGCTATTATGCTTTCACTATTGTACAATAATTTGGGGAAAGTAACCATTAGCGAGTCGAAAATGATTAGACATACAGTGCTATTCTCGATGATCCCATTACATATCCTGCTAAAAATACAATTGTGAATATTTCAGATGGTGGATATGCTGGCATTGTTGGATTTGATTTAGTTAGGAATTGACATCGGCCTCAATAGCAAATATTTCTCAGTGGTTGTTGTTGTGGCGTATCTTGATATTGCGTCATTGGTAAATGGGGTATGGGAGTAGGTGCTGATATTTCTCCGGAATTAAAGAATCGAGCCTGATAGAGGGCTGTTTTTAATGCTTGTTTTATCTTCCGTTTGCTGGCATTGGGATGATCAGCTTTATATTCCTTTTTCATGCACTTTCTGATAGTTTTTTTAGCGATTTTTTCAAATTCTTTGCTTAACTCAGGTAGACGTTTATTTATACGCTCTAAATTCACATTAATCTGAGATACATCTGTTGATGAAATTTGAGAATATCTTATTGCCTGAGACAGTATTTGTTCGGTTCTGGTAATAATCCATTCTAATTCTTTAAATTGATTTGCTGCGAGACCAGAGGCAAATAAATAGCCCAGTTTCTTTGATATAAATTTATTTCTCAATTTGGCAAGCTCTTCTTGCTGACATTGGAGGAGATTTTTTTCAGAGCTCGATAACACATAAAGTTTATTCCATGGTAATTTATTATAAAATCCTAATTTACAAGCGAGAACATGCCAGAATTGAAAACTACTAACAAGCGAAGGTTCTTGAATAAAGCTAGAGCAAGCATCGTTAGGTGAGGCGAATCCTGTCGGCGGCACTTTAGGTCCAGGATTTGACTCATTTTGCGATGATTCGTCAAAATTTCCAGAGGGTAACGTTGAATACGTATTGGTAAAAAATCCACTCATCCTTGCTTTAATACCATCAAATGCGTCTGTGATAAATGATAGCCAAGGTTTAGGTCTCGATGCAGTTGCTGGTAACTTTGTGGAATGTAAGATGGGTTCGGCATTTACACCTGGAATACCAAAAAAAGAAGTAAATAATTCTGATTCTCCTGGCATCTCATTTTGAATATTTTGTTGATCATTCTTATGATCTTGTATAGCACAAGGCGGAGAGGGTTCTTCGGAATCGCCAGGTAGAGCGCTATGTTCTGCTTTGTAAAGTGGGGTGTCATCATCTTCATCCGTGATGATTAGGTCAGAATCGAGATAAGCATTGGTAGGTAAGCGAGAGGGTAGTTCATCTGGCAAGATATAATGCGAACCTTCTGCTAGCAAGTTAGCTATACTTTTTAAACGATCAAGCATAGGTTTAGTCTGATGTAACTCTTTTGAATAGCCAATGACAGCTCGAACTAATTGTGAAACATTACCCGTGATTTCGTGGTTTAAATCAGATTGATTTACAAAAGGTTGGTTTATTTTACCGGCTAATTCAATCAATGCCTGATGTTCAGGATCAAATTGTTTCCAGGCGCTTGCAAGTGATTTGTGAGTAATATTCGTTGCCATTTTTTTCCAATGGTTTCCTAAGACAGCAATATATTCATTAATTTTAACTTGTGTTTGTTGATAATAGTTATCGAGTTTTTCAATGAATTGTTTAAATTCTTGAACATTCTTATCAAAGTTATTAAAATCAAAATCGCTTGTTTTACGTTGCACAAATTCATCAAGGCGTTCATGATATCGTGATCTATGTCTCGCATCGGTTACATCAACGACAATAATATTTTTTACACTCAATTTAGATATCAATATCGCTAAGGAATAACGAGGGTCTGTAGATGCACGAGAAGAATCACCGTGGAACCAAGATTGATATGTCAACCATTTTTTTAAATGGGCTAAAACTTCCTGTTCATATTGTGAAGGCTGCTTTGTTGCCAAACGTTGCTTATCAGGCATACTGATAGTAATTAGCACATTGTCAATTAATACGCCAGGGTTGCGCGCAATGATGGGTGCTATTTTTCCTAATATTTCTTCAACCTGATAATATCGGTTGTCGTAAATATCAGCCGATGTCATGATAACCTCAATTGTTTTCAGCGTCTCAAATTTATTGGCATAACTCGGTATTAGAAATGCATTACTAATATCATCTTCCACACCGCGGGTATCGAAAAATCCAGGAAAATCACCATAGATAGTACTATTTCGTTGATAGAAACCGGGATAGGTTGTGATAGATCGTCCTGATCCGGTTTTAACTTTCTCTTGAGCGTTATTTTGAGGGCGTATAAGTGTAGCCCCTGTTTCATCTGTATATTCTTCATAAGTGACGTTGAACTCTGAAAAATTAGTCAGTGTACTTTTCCCTCGTCCTGATTTTCCAAACCGTAGATGCCCTGGATGAGTCATCCGCGGAACGATAGCCATGTTATCAATTGCATTTTCAATAAGGGCAGCTGTCTTGTGCGGAGAATATCCCAGGTCGGCTGCATCGATATCAATATTATCTTCAGATAAATTCACGTCAGAAGGTGACGGGTTCTGAGTGAGATCATCTGGAGTTGGATTAGTATAGCCTAGGTTTGCAAGCTGGAAATGCTGATTTATAAGATCTTGGCGCATTTCACCCAGTAATTTCATTTGGCCATCAATTTTAAGTTTTACTGCTTCTATCGTATTAAGATTACAGGTGGATAGAAGCTGACCATTGCGCAGCGCTATCATATACTTCAATTGCTGAGAAATTTGATTCAGTGAGTTAACATCAGCAGTCCATGCATCTAGATTTTCATTGTAGTGATGATTGAAATCAGCCATATTATAAAATACGTCAATCGAATTGATAACAGCTTGCATTTTTTGGACAACGCGACTATTCCGACTGGGTAATGATTCAATAATTTTCTTGTAGATGTCCTCAAGGTGTTTGTCATTTACTAACATCTGTGTCGGAGATTCTAAGATCTTTTTAGGATCACTATTCAGGTTTGACAAAATTGCTTCAGTCACCGTTATCGGTAAACCCAGTAATTCAGAGTAAGCAGCCATAAGTTGTTTATTAACTTTTATCATGTCGAGAGCTTGGTTCCCATTAGCTCTATCTAATAATGCGCTACTAATTGCTTGTGAATAAATTATGTCGGCGTCATCAGGAAGAGCTTCGCCGGATATTTTCATTGTTATGAGATGATCAACTACTTTATCTAACAGAAAATTATTGAGTGAAGCTCTTAGGTTAACGTTAACATTCAATGAATGAATATTTGAATTAGCGATAAGAGTCTTATCCGATGTACCGCTATTTAAGTTATTATAATCATTAGTTTTAGAAGCCCTCACACTAGAATAATCGTCTCTGTGCTCACAAGTCTTGGTTACATGCTGCGGTGTTGATGATGCTACTTCGAATAAGAAGTCTCCTTCTGGGAATGTAATTTTGAATATATAGTCAATGCCTAAGGTTTTATGTATTAAAGGAACGCGCCTTCTATTGCATCCACCCTCTCCCAAATCCGCAGATGCGGGATGGCGTTTGGGTTCATCCTTCGTAGTCAATGTGGTCAATCCTGCTTTTTGTGCTAATAATAAAATGAGTGGTAATTTTAATTCTTGTGCTGCTGGATGTGCGGTAATTTTATTTTGAAAATTTACATCAATTCGGTTACTTAATTTGGATAAATCAATCCATTTATTTTCAATAGCATGCTTGAGACTGTAATAATTGTCATTAATTTGGATGTGGTTTCTTAAGTGTGACTTAAAATGGCTAAGCAGTCCATTTTGGGCATTTTGATATTGTTTGCTTAATCCTGTAAATAACAGTAGGGCATGTTTAGCGAGAGTATCTACCATACGAATAGTATTATCTGCCACTTTTTTTAGTTCAGGTTCACGAGGCAGCTCATGCCCATATTGTTGTTTTGCCAATAACTGTGCAGTTAAAGAAGCTTGAATAGCATGAGACCATAAGTCAACTAAGGGTAGTTTTCTAGGATCAACATCTGCTAACTGGCTAGAAAGCTTTAAATGATTTGCAGCATATTGGAATAAAAACCCCAAAGCAGTTTCTGGTAAAATACCGTTACCTACATAATGTGTATCTTGTTGGGTCGAATCACTTGAATAAATTTCGCCATTGTAATTGGGCCCTATCAAGTTTTTTAGTAACCAAATATCAGATAATTTTGAGTTAACTTTTCGCAATGATTCCAGTTTACTGTTTTGGTCACCGACAGCACGATCTAGTTTGTGTTCGTTAATGTCAATTAGCAATTTGTCCAGTTCATCTAAGTGTACATTTTTAACTAGTGATGAAAAAATCTTTTCCAAATGTTGAATGTCTTCGCCCAATGATTTTGCCACGTGATGTATATTTGCTAATGCAAGATCGTGATTGGCTTGAATAACATCTTTTAATGAATAATAAAGCTGATCTAATTGCGTACTTAATTGTGCGATCTTATGATCAGTTCTATCGTGTCGCTGATGCATTTCCTTTCTTATAATAGAAAGACCCTCTAAAATCGCTATATTGATCTGCGCTGTTGGGTTCTGTTTGCGTTTACCAAATAAAGTCATGCCAATTTGAACAGCCGCAGCAATTGCAGCAACATAGGGTTGTGCCGTCGCAGCAAAAGATATCATTTTTTCAAGTAGAGGAAACGCGATATTCAATGAGATGAGAGATTGACTGATTTTCGCTAAATTTTGTCCTACGATGCCTGCTTTAGAAAATTCATCATTACCAAGGGTTGCACCTAGTCCTGCTAAATCTGCAAAAACAGTTTGAGCAGCGTAAATATTATGGGAAAATGTTTCTTGAGAAGACTTTTGTTTAGTGTTCACATCGTGATTATCATGTGGATATTGACTCTCTCTTGTTTTTTCTTCTTCATTACTAGATTCTGCTCCTTTCGGTATTGTCTCATCAGTAGATTTAGCAGAAGCCTCATCAATGAAGGATGGCCATTTAATATCTGAATAGGACCCATCTAGCCCCATCAATGAACCAGCAAAGAGGCCAGATGCTGCGGGAGTTAGCTTTAGTTTTTTAATGGCATCTTTTTGCATAGATGCTCTTAACCTTCTATCCGCTCTGTGTCCTGCATTCACAAACTTGTATCTCTCAGTAACACCAAAGTTAGAAAGATCTTTTCTAACGAGGTGCTCTAAATGATCTCCACGTGTCATGTAATGCCCTGTTTCTGTATTCACTTCTTTAAGCATACCTTTTTTTCCAACTATCATTTCTCCCGCAACAGTTGCCTCTTCTAGGCTTGCTATTTCTGAATGGTAAAAATAGGTTCTAGGAGCCTTTTCACTATAGATGACGCCAGGGTAATTCCGTTCTGCAACATATAACTTTTTGCCAGTTGAAACATACAGCAATTTAGTTTCAGCTTTCAATTTCCTAATATCATTGATGGTGAGATAATTAATGGGGGGAAGACGGATAGCACTATCATAATTATCCGCCTTAAACTTTGGAGGATTATCAAAATCTATTTTTACATTGACTTTTTTTGATGGAAACAATAATTTCTTTTGATTCAGCGCGGAGGCAATTTGAACTCCCTTAACAACGTAACCTGATATGAAAACAGTAGAAGCAAACGTGCTCATGAATTCAATTTTTTCACGAAGTGGGGCATCTATAAATCCTTTAACCAAAGTTCGACCAGCATTAATTCGCTGCTGCATATTGTCTGTAGCAGTGGCATATAATTGCTCACTCGGCCTAACATAATTTCGCAGTAGTTTAAATTCATCTCTCGAATTCTGCTTTAATAGGTGCTCACATGCCTGGCCACTTGCTATTACTAGGGCATCAAATAACAATGAGGAAATCGGAATGATGACATTGTCAATAGGATGTATAACTGTATTAACATAGTCTATACCCCCTTTGATAAGGCCAGTAGAAATAGGGTGTAAAAGATTCTCTGTAGGATTCAAAATAAAATCTACATAATCAAAAACTTCGTGCTTATCTTGGGAGCTTCCTATATTGTCAGATTTTCCTGCTTCTCCTCGATTTGTTTGCATTTCATATGCCTCTCAAAATAATAATTAGTCATCATGAGGTATGACGTAAGGTGAAGGTCAATAGGGGTCTAAATTATATATCAATACCTGTTACTGTGTTTGTTTAAAATGGACCCAATGTATTAACTGGTTTATTTTTGAGACTCATTGATAAATGTGGATCATGCGGTCCTATTTTTTTATAGTCCATTTGATCAAATGTAAATTTGCAATTTAATAGTTTTTCCGCTTTTTCTTTGTCTTCTTGTGTTTGGCCCAAAGTCATATGAGCACACCTTTGTTCTTGATTGTTTCCTTGGTTCCATAAATAAAGTATGCCATTACGTTCCTTACACATTAATGGATCAAATAATTTTCCAAATTCATTTCTAAATCCTTCCTTCTCTGAACCAATATTAAATTTTATTCCCCAGAGAGGCCTTGATTCGCTGCCAAGATTTACTATTCCTTCCGCTTTAAATGACACGGGTCCTTTCAGAAATTTAGATAATATTTCGAATGATGCCGATACTTTTTCAGTTTCATCATTTAGCGTGCATCCTAAGGTAAAATGACTAAATGGTTTTAAATTGATATTTTCATTTCCTGTAGTTTCTACATTTTTAAGAAGCAAACGTATCGTATACTGAGGCCCTACATAACTTGATCCAAACATGGCACTTTCCTCTTTGATTTTGAAAGGTAAGCATTAACCTTTAACATTATAGATATTAAATTCTATACCACATTACAATTTGCACTCACACCGCCATCGACTGTAAAACATGTTCCTGTAATGTATCGTGATGCTTTGTTGCTGCTTAAAAGCAGTATAGTTGCATCCAAGTCACTGGGTTCAGCTACAAAACCCAGCGGGATTTTAGAGCTAAATTTATCTGGGGTAGAATTAATTTTATTTTTTGTCATGTCTGTATAAAATAATCCAGGAATAATAGCATTGATACGTATTTTGTGTGGTGATAGCTCACCAACAAGTTGCTTGGTTAAATGGATGAGTGCGGCTTTAGAGGCACAATATGCAGATGCTTGATAATAGGGTGACTGATCCCCATTGATACTAGCAACATTAATGATTGATCCCTGAATTTTTCGTTGAATCATGTGATAACTGAATGCTTGAATCAAAAGCCATGCACCGCGTGTGTTGACTGTAAAATGTTTATCCCAAAGTTGCGTATCGTTATGTGATATTGGTGTGAGTGCAGAGATACCTGCATTATTAATTAAAATGTTAATTTTGCCTACTATATCGATGGCTTTTGTGATGGCATTGTCGATTGACTTTGTGTCAGAAACATCTAATTTGATTGGGATAGCTTTTCCATTTTCTCTTTCAATTTCGTTGCATAGTTGAAATAGCTCTTTTTCTCTTCTTGCTGCAGCAATGATGAAACAACCCGCCTTTGCTAGCGTGCGAGAAAATTGATAACCCAAACCTGAAGATGCACCTGTTATAAATGCGGCTGTACCCGATAAGTCAAATAGACTCTTGTAAAGATCACTCATTTTTAATCCTAACAAAATTGTTTCATATGTGTCTTGAGTTCCATTGCTGTTACTTTCTCAAATCCACATTTACCATAGAATTCAGATGCTGTTTCATTCCCGTCCCACACAAACAAACCGATCGAAATATATTCTTTGTCTTTTATCTTATCAATTAAATGGTCCATAATTTGCTTGCCAATACCTTTTCCTTGATAATCAGGATGGACGCAGATGTCATAAAACATGCACATAATGCCATCTTCTAAAATTCTTCCAAAGGCAATTAATTTTTCATCTTCTCTAATGTAAGCAATATGAGTAGAGGAAGTAAGAACACGTTGCCACTTTTCTTCTGTTTGATGAAATTTATTGCCCCAACCTACTTTTTCAGTGAGAGCATTAATATCGTTGAATGATATGTCATTTTTAGACTCTAAGATTGCCATTTGCATCTGCGAAACCTTGTATTTAAAAAGGCTATAATAATATCACTATTGATAGAATGAAAGAAATAGGGTAGTTATACCCTAGGTAACTGCTCTGCGTATTTAGCAATTAATTCTTTATTTGAACGGCATCCTAATTGTTTCCGTACATTTTCAAGGTAATGCTCGACTGTTCTGGATGACAATTGCATTTCGATAGAAATTTCTTTTGCGGATTTACCTTGTGTCAGTAGCAATAAACACTTTGTTTGCTGTGAGGATAGATATACGGGTATATTGAATTGCTTATGTACAATGGGTACTTGTAAATTAGATTGATTGGCATTGTCAAAATAAGTGGATGATGTGGGCAAAACAACTCTATTTTTTTCTGATTTTGCTTCGAGGATGATGTCTTTTGCCGTAAAATTGTATTGGTTTATGAAGTCGTTAACCAAGTTACTGTTATTGAGTATGAAATAGAAAAAATCAGGTTCATCCAGATTAAAGAATAGTGAATAAAGATGTTGGCAATCTGTTTCTCTTGTAACAATATGCAATGAATTACGTCCGTAATTTTGATCAAATTGCTTCCCGATTTTAATTAATAGAGGCATGAGAGTGGCACAATCTCTTCGGCTATTTTCCAATGCCTTGTTGATGTACATGCCTGCTGGTAAGGTTCTTCCTGTTTCATTGGTACATAGGGTGGGTATTTTATTATTGAGATAAAATAGAAATATCCTTTCATCACCCACTAACATTGATATTTGACCTTTAGGAAAAGTGATATCGTGGGTAAAGTTCGTCAGGTTAATCGAATGTAAACGATCGCAATGTTCTTTGATGAATTTTGTGGCGGTCAGTGTAAACAAAAGAGTGTCCTCATATTTCGTATGGTCTGAGCCTATTTTTTTAGTTATATATGCTCATATTTTAACCTATCCACGTTGATTATGCAATAATTTGATTATTGAAAAATTATACTTAAAAATCATATAGATAAGTGTAGGGTAATTTTACCGTATTGCAGCTTTTTATTAAGGGATGTATTATACTTAAAGTGTCAAAAAATAGACAGAAAATATTTTACTGAATTTAAAGGTGGCAATATGACAGCTAAAACCCAATCGACTGGCGCTGATAAGCTAACGATACAAGAGCTGAATAAAATGCAACAAGATAAAGAGATTGCTGCTGAAACGATGAAGCAGCGGTGTAAGATCTGTTTTAGAGAAACAGCACCTACTCCTCGCTGTTTTGGTCATGGTGGTCCCGGCGGTGGTGGAGAAAGCGGTTCGGAACAAAAAACTGATAGAAGTGGCGACACGGGTACTAGAACCCTTAATTCAGATCAAATAATGAATACAACCATTCAGACAGATCAGGCTGCTCTCCAACCCATGAGCAGTAGTGATTTAGTGGCCGAGCACTCTCCTCTTAATGAAAAGGGATTCAATCCGGAAATTATATCGGATTTATTATCAAAACGAATATTGGTGATAGATAATGATAGTGAAAAAGGTATTTTAACTATTAAATTGCAATGTAGCCCAAGTCATTTATCAAAAGAACAGCGAGATGAATTGGAAAAATATATCGATGTTATTTTAAAACAATTAGATGCATTTAAAAAAGAAAAAGGCATATCAACTCAATGTGCAACAATTGAAGAAGATAAAAACGGAAACATCATTTCTTTGCGCATTATGTTGCCTACACCTACGATTTATAATGCATTTATTCAAATGTTAGCTAATGAAAATTTACTACCTATGCAAAATATAAATCAGCGAGAAAATGAAAATGTTATATACCCAGAACATAAAAACCACTTTAATCCAACTCCATTAACAATGGAACCTGCCAAGGGAAAACATAAAAAAGAGGAACTGCAGGATTCAATTTATAATAAAGAAGAATCGTCTATTCGTCCAGGGTCACCCTTAGATGGACCAAAACCAAAGGGTTGGACAGAGCAGTAGGGAGATAATATTTTTCATCATATCTTGAGATCGTAGGAGCATACATGTCTAATAGCGAAAGAGCTTCGGATCAAAAAACAGAAAATGATACGTCTTCTGAAATTCCTGGGATCAACAGGCAATATCTTATTGCTGAACTTTCCAAATTACCACAGTGGCAATCGGATTTGATTAATCAAGTATTCAATGCCATGAAAGATTATTATTGTCTTCCGCAAAAATTAGCTGGCAATAACGAATATGAGTTTAAGATCGCACTCATTGAGACATTTAAAAAGCTTAAAGCAGAAGATCAAGAAAGATTAGAATCATTCAAAGCATTAACCCCTCTCAGTTATGACGATACAGAAAATACAGATGAATCGACTCCAACTCGTAAACCCACTTCTGCGAATGAATATGCTGTCTATCTTAATGCAATTAATAAAACACTTGAGAATTTTGATTCTCACTTACGTTTGCAATACAACTCTAAATTTATTGCAGAAAGAAAGAGTGATGAAATAGTCAAAGGGGAACATTCTGCTAAATTTAATTTAGGTAGTGGTCCACCTCAAGAAGAACTTCTAGAAATGAATACGTTTAGAAGTAAACCCGAAATAAACTATGGTTTTATAAGCCAGCCTAAGAGAGGATCGATTCCTGATGATATCGGTTATATAAAAATAGATTGCCTGTTAGACCCACAATTAGGTGCTAATGAAAAAGAAGAGAAATATAGAATCGGTCCAAATGCTATAAAAGCAGCTAATGAAGCTATGAAAAAGTTAGTAGGGAAAAAGGGAATTATTATTGACTTAAGAGATGCGGAGGAAGGTGGTTCACCTGAAATGGTACAACATTTAATTAGCTTTTTTATTAAGCAAAAAGGGATGGTTTATAATGAGATCGAGGATCGTTTTACTAATACAGAGCCACCCTATCGAACACCTTATAAAATAAAAGATACACCGTTTACCTTATTTGATGTACCAGTTACTATTCTGACAGATAATACAACTTTTTCTGCCAGAGAAGAAATCGCATATGACTTGCAACAATTGAATATTCATTTGCAGCAAACAGGAGAGCAAAGTGGTGATCGTTTTAAAGTAATAGGTGAGGTTAGCCGAGGTGGTGCTCATCCAACCCGTTCGTATCCCTTAGTGGATTCATCTCGTGAGATCAACTCTGACATCGTTGTTTGGATGCCGGATTCAGAGTCCATTAATAAGACTTCGGGAACTAATTGGGAGAGGAAAGGCGTACAACCCGATATACCCATTAAAAAAGGCGAGGATGCTTTAGATGTTGCCATAGGGCATTTACGATCAGCTATTGCTCAATCTTCTAAAGAATCTAAAGCAGAAGAAGAAAAAAAATTAACTAGCACTGCTACTTTAGTTGCGAAGCGAATGAAAATCAATCCATCAACTTTAACGAGACATACTGAGTCATCAAAACTTTCTGATAATGAGCAAAAAAGTTCATCTCAGAAATCTGGTAATGCCAAAAACAAAGATACCGATGTTACTGATGAAGAAATGGCTAGAAGTGCTTTTGGGCAAGGTTCGGATACCGCCAGAAGTTTTAAAAAGAGGTAAGATTTTTAGTAATTATACTCTTCTAATACTATTGCTACAGCTTGGCTTTTATTCGAGTCTCTCGTGGCCTGCAATCAGGATGGTTTTTTTTATTAAGTAAATGCTCTTCAAACCATTCGCGTGCTGCTTTCACACAAATTGAAAATTGCTCATTGTATGGAACAAAATGGTCACCTTCAATCATCTGAAGTTTTTTTGGTTCGAATGCTTTTGAATAAGCATCCAATGTTAAGTCTGTTACGTTGACGGTATCTTTATTTGCAACGATAAATAATATAGGTGTTGGACTAATTTGTTTGATGTAAGTGATGGGTTCGAATTCGCCGGAATTTTCTACCGATCTTAAAGTCACTTGATTAGGCCATTTCTTGACACTGGTGAAAAAAGAATAGGCGGAAGGTTGCTTCATAATGGCGGGTAAATTGACGGTGTCATTTGTTACGACGGCAACAGTTGCCGGTGGGTTACCTTCGTATCTTGCTTGACGATCTGCATCATATTTCTTTCTGGTCTTTTCCCAATCTTCTGGCTTCATATTGCGGAGAAATTTATGATGACCGCTAATAAATGGAACTTGGCTAACAACACAAGAAACGCGCTTATCAATACCTGCTACAGCTATGACTACGCCACCACTAAAGCTGGTACCCCAAATACCTATCTTATCTGGATTCACAGCGTCTAAGCTTCGTACGTAGGTAATAGCATTTCTCATATCACGTATTTGTGCCACGGGGTCAACTTCTAGTCGTGGTTGGCCGTCACTATCACCAAAATTTCGATTATCGTATACCAATACACACATACCGGCTTCGGCAAAGGATGCTGCAAATTTATCAAGGGCATGTTCCTTTAATGCACTAAAACCATGCGTCATTATGATGCAGGGGGCTGGAGTTGTCGTGGGAGAGTAAAACCAACCTCGTAAAGTGATGTCATCGACTTTAAATTCTATATCTTTACGTGCATACATAAATGCGAGTCCTTTGGACACAAGCGAAAACTATGTTTCTTATTTTATCTAATAAATCCTAAAAGTGTCCTACTTTATATCATATTTTTTTACAAAAAAGTTTGGGAGAATAGTGCTAACCGGGCGGTAACCCGGTTAGCTGAAGGGGCAAAAATACGGTTCAGGTACCTCTTCCCCGATCAAGATATTATCAAATTGATTGAGGAAAGTCACTGCGCCCCAGGTTAGTAGAAAGGGGTTAACAATGATGAAATTTCTTCAATCAGGGGATGTATGAAAATTAGGTCCCCTGAAGCAGTTAATAAGATAGTAACAGCAGTGTTGGCTACTCAAGAAAAAGATGCCATAGAGGCTGGTGCGTTAGCTTATATGCCGCGCTCTGTCGTGATGGTTTCTTTTCCACATAGCAAACCAGATGGATTGATTTATCATAGTAAAAATGGAAATTTCTCCCTAACAATGATGGCAAATCCTGAATTTGGATTGCCGTATGGGTCTTTGGCACGCTTATTGATAGCTTGGTTAGTGCGTCAAGTAAAGCTGACTCAATCCCGCGTTATCTATTTAGGTGAGACATTTGCAAGTTTTTTACGAGAATTCAATCTATCTCAAAGTGGTGGCAAAAGAGGAGATGCAACCTATCTCCGTGACCAAATGCAGCGCTTATTTACCACAAGTATCTCTTGGGTATATCACAATAAAAAAGAAGGGATTTGCCAAGGAGAAAATTTTCCAGTAGCAAATTCATTCCAGCTATGGTGGGATCCTGTCAAGATTACAGAAAATCAATGTTTATTCCACGCTACAATCACTTTGTCTGAAGAATTCTACAAAGAATTGATGAAATGTCCTATTCCAGTTGATTTCAGGGTTTTGCAAGCTTTGCGACGTTCGCCATTGCAAATAGATATTTATGTGTGGTTAACGTATCGGTTGCCCTATTTAGAATGTGAAACTTTTATTTCCTGGAAAGGTTTACGGCCTCAGTTTGGTGCAAATTATGCTAATAGTGCCCAAGGGTTACGTGATTTTAAAAAGCAATTCTTGAAAGCTTTACACATCGTGCAGTTGTTTTATGAAAAGGCAGAGGTTACTCCTAAGAATGATGGTATCTGGCTTTACAACAGTCCTCCACATATCAAAAGACAAGCTGATAGGAGGGAATGCCGTGCTGCTTAATAGAGAACTTATCCACAATGCTATCAGGTTATTCACGCTGAAACGCTCCCACTTTTTAAGCCTTTTTACGCTGAAACACTCCCGATTATCCGCTGAAACGCTCCCGCTCTCTATATATACATATATTATCAAATATAAAAAAACAATTATTGGTAGGGTCCAATCTGTGGATAAGTTTATATTTGCTGATTTAGGAATAATTTTGATTTCAGGATGCACACTCTCACAAGCAGATAAAGAACAAAATGCAGCATTACACCTAATTAATCCACCTCAACAATCTTTTCAGCAATGGAAGGCAAGCAAAACGCACCCTGTTGAATATTTTACTTGTGGTGAATTATCTACCCTCTGTCGTTATTCATTAACTCAATCAAAAGGAGATCGTCATGCGTAAATTAATTAATTCTTGTCGTCAAATAGGAAATAGCATTTCTGCTTTATATTCGAAAATAGGAATGTGTGTATTGGGAGGCTCTTTATTTATATTTAATAGTTTGGCGTATGCCGATGGTGAAGACATTTTGTTAGAACCCACTAAAAACTTATTCGCGACTTTTATTGGTACGGGATGCAATTTATTACTTCTCATGGAGGTATGTGCAACAGGCTATTGTCTTACCACACAACGAAAGGTGACAGGTATTGTAATTCTTCCCATTATGATTGCATTGACGACTTGGGCAAAAGTTAAGTTTGGAGGCTGATTTATGGATAAATACTACATCCCACAGAAGTTAGATGCACCATTTAAGATCGCCATTTTCACGATGGAGGAATTAGTGGTGTTTATTGTTCCCTTCATGATTATTGCTTTTGTATTTCAAAAGCATTTGTTGGCATTAGCGGTCAGCATCACTTTATGTGTTTTTTTAAAAAAGCTTAAGGGTGATGAAAATCAGCATTTTTTTAAACACTTTGCTTATTGGCACTTTCCACCATTGGCATTTTATAAAGTGATACCACCGTCTCATGTGCGTGAAATCATAGGATGAAACAATGAGATATTTATTGAGAAACTCGCGCATTCAACACTTGATTAAATATCGTAATGGTTATTTATCATTAGCGATGTTATCACTGCTTATTAACATCATGTTGGTGATTCATCTGTTCTATGCAAAAGGCTATGAAAGAACAGTCATTGTTCCAGCACAGATAGCCCAATCATTTTGGGTGTCTGCAAATCAAGTTTCTCCTGAATATTTATCAGAAATGGGATTGTTCTTTGCTAATCTTCGTCTTAATACGACGCCCTCTAGCGCAGCAATGCAACACGACGTATTGCTGCGTTATGTTTCTTCCAATGAATATGAAACGTTGAAAACGGAGTTAGTTTATGAGGCAGAGCATATCAAGAAAGAACATATCACGACGGCATTCTATCCAACAGATGTCAAAGTCGATGCTAAAAAATTAATAGTAAAAGTTATTGGTGACCTGCAATCAACAGTGGGTGATAGCCAGCTTTCTCCTAAGCGCGTGATTTATCAACTCGAATTTACATATCACGCTTCCAGGTTACTTGTAAATTCTTTTGAAGAGGTTAAAGAACATGCGTAATTTAATGAAGTATTTTTTGGGAATAGTCTGTCTGCTTATTACAACATTAACTTATGCATTACAAATGCATGCAATTAATGATAATCAGACAGTATTAACAAAAATATCAGAAAAACAACCTTCGAGAATTTTTGTTGTTGGCGATCGTATTGTGAAAGTGCATGGGATAGAAGGAAACTATGACCTTAATAAAGACGAAAATAGTGGCGAAATATTTATTCGACCTATACAACATAAACCTTTTAATTTGTTTATTACTACTGAGCTAGGCCATAACTATAACCTCTTATTTGAACCAACGGATGCGCCTGCAGAAAGTATTGAATTAAAGCCATTGTCGCCGTCTATGAAAAAAGCTGAACATTGGGAGAAAAATTCCCCTTATGTTCAGACCCTCATTAATCTCATGCAGTCTATGACAAATAATGAAGAGCCTGAAGGCTATGCTGTGATCGATTTGGGTGAGCATAAAGCTAAAAAGTTAAGGTCAGGTCTGACAATGAAACTTCAAACAATTTACCGTGGAAATCATTTGGAAGGAGAGATATGGGAATTAAATAATCCAACACGCAGTATCGTGTATGTTCATCCGAAAGACTTTTATCAATCTAATTTACGGGCAGCGGCTATTGAAGATGAAGTATTGCATTGTGGTGATGAAACCATTTTATATCGGGCGGTGGATCATGGCTGACAATCAAAAAACGATTCAAGTGAAGTCTGCACAGAAAATCAATCTAGCGATCATGATAAGTGTGATAGTCATCATTATCATTGCAGGTTATTGGTTGATAACCAGTCATACGTCTGACTCATCAGAATCAAAAATAGAAAAAGATAAATTTAGTAGTCCGCTAAAAAATATAGATGCAGAATCCATCGTTCTTGAGAAAACACAAAAATCATATTATGAAGTTAAAAAGCAAGCAGACGATATACAAGATAAAGTGACAAATTTTACAAATAATAAAAATACAGAAATTGAATCTCTAAAAAAGAACAATGATGAATTAGTAAAACGCATGACTACTATGGAAAAGCAGTATCAAACTGTTTTAGAGAATGCCGCATCAACAAGCTCTCATACTTCATCTATACCGGGGAGTGATGAATATCAAGGAAATTTATTGCCAGCCCCATCGGGATTAAATTCAAAGAACAGTATGAATGCTCCTATAGGTAATGCCATACGCGAAGATAGTTTATCCCTGACAAATAAGGCGTCATATACGGAAAACAATAAACCTAATAAAAACCCTGATAGTTACGTCCCCGCAGGGACTTTTGTGAAGGCGATCATGATTGGTGGTGCGGATGCTTCTGCTGCGGTGAATGCACAAGCTAATCCAGTACCGATGCTATTTAGACTGGTTGCTAATGGAACCTTACCTAATCATAAAAAGAGCCATTTGAAGGATTGTTTTATTACAGCTGCAGCGGTAGGCGACATTTCATCAGAGCGTGGTCAAATTCGTACAGAGAGTATTAGCTGTGTCTTCCCGAGTGGTGAGGTTGTTGATCAGCAGGTAGAAGGTACCGTGTTTGGCCCTGATGGGAAAAATGCGGTTCGTGGTAACTACTATATGGGTGGCGCTCGTTTTATTGGTAATGCCTTTGCTGCAGGTACTCTGTCGGGATTATCTGAAGGGCTTTCCCAAACTTATACATCTAACTCTATTTCAGCGGAAGGAGACGTGCAGACGGTTAATAGTGGAAGAATTTTTCAATATGGCGCAGCAAAGGGTACTAGTAAAGCCATGGATAAATTAGCTGATTACAATATTCAGCGTGCCGACCAGTATCATCCTGTTATCCAACTCAGTGCAGGTACTGCTGTTGATGTTGTTTTTCTCAAAGGATTTTATTTAGACGGTAGAAAACACGAAATACGAGATACTGTAAGCGACAATATACCCAATAAAGTAAACAATTCTCCCACCTTATTCCCGGAACAAAATACGGAATCACAAACACTTCCATTATCCGATGAAAGTGTGCGTCGTATTCAAGCAAGAAGTAAAGAATTAGGTTTGCGAGTTACCACAATACCCAGTGAGTCATAGGAGTTGTTATGAAAATTAATTTGATTTTAATGTTACCAATGGCTGTTTTTTTAAGTGGCTGTGCCGGCCTCAGTCATAATTTTGATTGCCCTATGAAATCAGGGATACGTTGTGAAAGTCTAGACCAAGTGAATGCACAAATTGATCATGGCGAAATAGGAAATGATAACTTGTCATCACAAAGGAAATTCAAAGAAGTCAGCCAAAAGAGTATGTATTCCATAAAAGGTGAACCTTTACGTTATGGTGAAAATGTGCAGCGGATATGGATTGCGCCCTTTGAAGATACTGCAGGAAATTATCATCAAGCCAGTGAGGTATTTGTTGTCACAAAACCAGGTCATTGGATAGGTAATCCACCGAAAGAAACAAATACTAGCGAGGGATAAGGCATGTTAAAGGCTGTTGTTTCGATTTGTCAAAGAGTGGCTAAATGGGTCGGTGAGAAGACTCAATTTGGTGTCTCTCTTGATCATACAGATACGACGCATATACATGAAGTCTCAAATTATCAAGCATTGAGTCAGTTATTGCATTACGAAAGTTTTGATCCTTATACCGGATTATTTTTGAATAAAAATAGCCAAGGTTTTATTTTGGAAGCGTACCCGCTATTGGGTGCAAATGAGGAGGTGATCAATATTCTTTGGAGTGTCTTAACCGATATTCTTCCACCCGATACGGATTTGCAATTTTTGTTATGGGCTTCACCTAAAATAGGAGAAATCTTGGATGCTTTTGAAAAAGAACGTTCCGGTCACGGGGATATCTTTGAACGGTTAGCGAAGAAAAGAACAGATTATTTGAAAGCAGGTGCCCACAACAGCTTGGTTTCACATGATAGTTTTATTGTGCGTAATTTTCGTTTGTTCATATCGGTGTCTGTACCAAAACGCGGGGTGCGTGATCTATCGCATGAGCTAACTACCTTACGAGAAGGCATAGAAAGTTCACTGAAATCCATACAAATGCCTACAGTTCATGTTGCTGCAGACGAATTTATTAGCGTGATGACGGATTTATTACATCCTTCTACATCTGTATATCCTACGCGCAAATCGTGGAATCCTTACGATTCATTATCACTGCAAATCACTGATCCTGAGTATTTTGTTCGCGTTTTAAAAGATAAATTACAATTCGAGACAAGTGGCGAGAAATTGGAAGTGCGCGTTTTATCTGTTAAAGAATTTCCCCAATCAATGTCACAGATTAAAATGACCGATGCCATTGGACAATTGTTTAATACAGCATTGCAAATTTCCTGTCCTTTTGTACTTTCTCTCACGATTCGGCTACTCGACCAAGAAAAATTAGGTTTAATCGATACCATCAAATCGGCGAGTCAAAAAAAGGATGTAGAAGGTGCTGATTCAAGCAGAAAGCCTTCTATTTTTAAAGAGTACGGAGATAGAATTTTCGTCAATCAACGATTGGCAGAAGGGGATCGTTTAGTTAAAACCCAGTTCCAAGTTGTCTTATTTGCAAGAGAAGAAGAGGCTAATCAAGCTGAGCGTAAAACATGTGATTTGTATCGCGTAAATGGTTGGAAACTGCAAAGACCCCTTTTTGTGCAATTACCTTCTTTTTTAGCCATTCTTCCTATGATGATGTCAGAAGGAATGTATTCTGATATGCAATTTATGGGGTTGCTTCAGACAATGACAGCATTTAACGCAGTTAATATTGCACCCATACAATCGGAATGGAAAGGAACAAAGACACCTAGTCTTATTTTATTGGGTCGTCGTGGGCAGATTGCTACTTTTAATCCGTTTGATAACACAGAAGGAAATTACAATGTAGCGATAGCTGCCGCTTCAGGTAAAGGTAAGTCAGCATTCACGCAAGAATATATTGTTGCCCTGCTGAGTGCAGGGGGGCGCGTTTGGGTCATTGATGTCGGACGTTCTTACGAAAAAACGTGCAGAATCGTTGGTGGGACTTTTATTGAATTCTCTACGGCCACCCATATTTCACTTAATCCATTTACTCATATCCGTGATTTTGATACCTCATTAACATTATTAAAACCTTTGTTGTCAGCAATGGCGCATCCATCGAGTCGGGCTAATGATGAAGAATTAGCTTTTATTGAAAAAGGATTAAAAGCAGCTTGGCAAGAAAAACAGAATCAAGCCACTATCACTACGGTTGCAGATTGGTTGGCAAAGCAATCTTCTCCTGTTTGTCAGAATTTGTCACATCTACTTTATAGCTTTACAGCAGAAGGAATGTATGGACGTTACTTTGAGGGAGCGTCTAACATTGATCTTTCTAATCAATTCGTTGTATTAGAATTACAAGAATTAAAAACAAAAAAAGATTTGCAACGTATTGTGATGCTAGTTCTCATGTATCACATCAGCGAAGTGATGTATTTGGGAGAACGTTCACAAATTAAGTCATGTGTAATTGATGAGGCATGGGATTTATTCGGTGGCGATAATGAAGGTGCTGCGCAATTTATTGAAACCGGATATCGCACTGCAAGACGATATCATGCCAATTTTGTGACGATTGTCCAGTCAATTAATGATTATTTCAAAAACTCGACAACAATTGCCTCATTCGAAAATTCAGACACTAAAATTATTTTAGGGCAAACGCCTGAGGCGATAGATCAGATCAAGAGATCAGAGCGATTGCCAGTTGATGCTTATTCTGAAAGGTTACTTAAAAGCCTACGTAAAACGGATGAATATTCAGAGTGTATCATCATGACAGCGAATGGATTAGCTGTGATGCGAATCATCTACGATCCTTATGCACGCACTATGTATACCTCGAAAGGCCAAGAGGTGGAAGCTCTCAAGCAGTTAGAAAATAAAAAATATAGCCTAGAAAAATCAATCGAAATTTATTCGGAGAAATTTAAGATATGAAGATAATGTCCTCGATTCGGAGCCTAGAATTATCACCTTATTATTTTTCATTTTTTTATGGCACATTAGGTGCAATGCTCGCGACCATTCTATGTCACTGGTTTGCGGGCCCTCACTTAAAAATTGGCACGGTTAATATCACAGGTATGATTGATCAATTTATTGCTCAAGAATCTAAACTTAACTTGTCATCAGATAACCTAAAGAATGAAGTTAAAAATTATGGATTGCAACTTAATGAAGAGTTGCAGAATTTTTCGAATAAAAATCATATTGTCTTATTGCCTAGTGAGGCTGTCATTGCAGGAACAAAAGATTATACCGCATTTATTAATCACAAGTTGAAGTCGCAACATAATTCGCAGGGATCTTCATGAAGATAATCATTATAATCATATTTGCAATATTTACCGTTGAGATGGTCTATGCTTATGATTTAGGCAGTGCTGGCCAAACGTATCCGATTGCTGAAGATGATTTTACTTTATTCTTGCAAAAACGGCTTGACATAATGCAGAAAAATGGAGAATTGAAAAAATTAGAAAACCAATTTCGTGATAATGTAGAAAAGCATGCCGATAGACCCTCTCCATTAGAAACTATCAGTAGGACAGTCCAAAATAGAGCATGGCTGTTTAATCCTGCTATTACAGTTCCATATAATTTACAGGATGCTGAAGGGCATATTTTTGCAAAAAATGGCACAACGATTAACCCACTCAATTATATATCATTACATAAGGTATTAATCTTCTTTAACGGAGATGATATAGATCAAATAAAATGGACAAGAAAAGCAAATAGCCGCTTATTGGGAAGAACTAAGTTAGTTTTAGTTAAAGGATCAATCATAGAAAATGAAAAACGGTTCTCTCAGCCTATTTATTTCGACCAAGGTGGCAGATTAACAACACGTTTTCATATTGAACATGTTCCAGCCGTTGTGCAACAAGAAGGTCTCAACTTAAAAATATCGGAGGTTGTGCCATGAGTGCCTTTCTTCGAGATCATTTCCTTATCACGGCTTTAATTTTGTTTTTGATGTGTTCAAAAAGTGGTTCAGCTTCGGGTACATGTCATGGCAATTTTGTGAATCCGATTACAGATGTTTGTTGGAGTTGTTTATTCCCTATCACAATTGGCTCATCGACTGTTGTCAGTAGTGGCTTAAGTGATACGCGTAATCCGAGTTTACCCATTTGTGCTTGTGGTTCGCCAGTCATTCGCCCTGGAATCACTACGGGTTTTTGGGAACCGGTTGCCATGGCTGATGTGACGCGAACGCCTTATTGCATGGTGAACTTAGGCGGAATGCAATTACCTATGGGTTCTGCCTTAACCAGTGGTCAAGTGGAATCAGCAAATGATGATCATAATCACAGTTTCTATTATGTACATTGGTATAAATATCCATTGCTCTACTGGCTAAAGATTATTACAGATGGCATGTGTCTTGAATCAGGTGATTTGGATATCGCATATCTCACAGAGTTAGATCCTACCTGGGGTGATGACGAAATTACCTTTCTTTTAAATCCAGAAGCCTTGCTATTTGGCAATGTGATTGCGCAAGCGGCTTGTGCGGCAGATAGTGCGGCGGCTTCTATCTCACTTCCAATGGATTCACTGTTTTGGTGTGCCGGGGCACAAGGTGGGCTTTATCCCATGAATGGCCATGTACAAGAACATGTAGGTGGCGTACAGGCGAGTACGCTTTTAACCGAACGCATGGCTTACAAAATGCATAGAGAGTTATTGATTAGCGATAGCGTGGGGGAAAATAGCCCTGCGCTTTGTTACAACCCA
>Ga0207096_1021_pt1 | contig 30271 bp, 27 predicted proteins | sample Alteio_BWMinHeat_86_FD_153547 | JGI IMG/M metagenome (GOLD analysis project Ga0207096, IMG submission 153547) | Enriched cells from forest soil in Barre Woods Harvard Forest LTER site, Petersham, Massachusetts, United States -... | ecosystem: Environmental > Terrestrial > Soil > Temperate forest >...
TTTTGGGAGAAAGCTTTTTTATGAGCGCAAACAGCGATCTATTCCTAAAGTGTTACTCCATTGAAAACTCTAATAGCTGTGTTTAATGGGCAAGCAGAATTTGTTTCTTTAACAATCGTATAATCAGGGAGCGTAATAATTCTTACCACAATATCAACATTATCAGTATTGTTAATCTTATAAGTTACATTTTCCAAAACTGGTTTTTGAGGAAAACTTGGATTATTTGTGGTTAAAGGTGAATTAGAAAACTGCAAGTAGGTTTTACGCAACATAACAGCAGTTGGGGTAGTATAAACAACGATATTAGCAACTGGGGGTTTGGGATTGCAATTATCAAAGTTGATAATCATGCTAATGTTTTTGCCATCTCGAAGACTGTTATAAATTTCACCAAAAGACTTCAATTCATTGGCATGTAGTGAAGTAATGCTACATGCAAACATTATGGCTAGCAATTTTCGTAATTGTTTCATCTTTTAATACCTGTCTGTAAAATTTAAGAGAATAATTTTCGAACACATGCGATATTAACATTTCTCGCAGGGTAAATCTCAAAAAAATATTTAAGCTGCCATGCTTGTGTATTCTTTGCTTGCCGATTATCAGCCATATCCCAAGAGGGATACACTCTCATAGCTCGCTTGCCACCCTTACCTTCTTTTGATAAGACACCTTTTTCATGTAATACGGCTTTTGGAAAAACAAATTGACCAAAGTATTCGGCATGACGAACACTGACAACAAAAAGATCCACTGGGTCTTCCATATCATGCGGCAAAATAGGCCCTTTCCCGATTCGTTTCCACAAAGTAACAAATTGCCCAACCTTGGTTGGAGTAATTTTTCCTGTACGAAACTTGATATGTTTATTATTCATTTCGAATACACATGCACCATATTCTTCACTTTCTGCTTCTGTCACAATGTTTTCGCATTGCAGTCCGCTTGGTTCATATGCAAATTTTTGAGCCGCAATAATATCTGGATGAATAGCATCGGGTGATTTTGATTTAAGCACCATGAATTATTTCCTTTTTTAAGCAAGCTATCATAGATTAGCTTTTATATGTGTTGATATAACACCCGTTGGTGATACTGTCTGTTTACCCTCGCAATTTGTTGCAAAAAAGCTAGATGGATTTTGATTTGTTCGCCTTGCGTAGACTGCTGTACCGCCAATTATTTCTGCATTTAACTGTTTTAACAACTGCGAAAAAGTATCATACACCTTATCAAAAGCTTCTTGCGTAAATTGCTGCAATAACTCTTCCCTCTTATTTTCGAATTTAATTAAAAAATCACTATACCATTGCTTAAACTGCGGAGAAAGATCAGTTTCTTCGACGATTTCCCAACCTGTTTCCTCTAACCACTTATGTAATAGACCGGGGACAATGGGAGCCATAGGTGTTCCAGCTAAATCTATTAAGCCATGTGGCTTATCTAGATTACGATGGGTATAGTCAAAAATAACAAGTATGGCTCCTGGTTTAGCTATCTTTGCTAAATGATGCAAGCTTTCCCGCTGTCGTTCTTTGAGAGCATAAAAAACATTGAATAAGTAAATGAGAGAAAAATGTTTTTTCGGGAAAATTTCCGCTATTTTTAGTATGTCGCCTTCAATAAATGGAATATGCGGATAATGTTTTTTTGCATGTTCAATAGCCGCAGCATCGCTATCTATTCCGTTTACATCAAAACCACTATCTTGAAAAGCACACGCTGTCCCACCCAATCCACAACCAGCATCTAATGCTTCTTTTTTTTCAGTAGGATTTTTTTTTATTAGTTGCTTTGTTTTATTTAGAACTATGTCAATTGCCTCTTTATCACCTGCGTGCGCAAAATCACCATCCCTTACTTTTGCAAGCAATAGGCGGGGTAAATTGATTTTTGACTTTGGCATCTGGTTAGACCACATTTCACGGTGTTAAATATGAGCGTTTTCTTGGAAGTAAGATGATCTATTACGAAGTTCACACCATGACATATTTATAACAAAATGCACCGGTGCATTCAAGACTTGAGTTTCATGGTCTGATTGGGAACTATCGCATAATGGAGATTTTATACCAGAAATGGCCGGCCAGTACAAGGACTGATTTTTGACATATAAAATATGCTGTAATATTCATGGAGTTATTCGCGAGAGTTGAAATAATCATCAGAAATTATTCCATAGCATTCCACATCTTTAAACTGATGATCCTTGATTTCAGTGCAATAACCATTTTTCCAATATTCACATCCAATCCAATATGCTAACTCTGCTTGTTCATGTTGCATATTAATGTCTAAACTAACAACTCCAATAATTTCATCGGTGCGTTTCAATACAACCCCAAAAACAGTTTGTTTCCCCGCCGCACAGTTTTTTCGGTGTTCTTCAATCCAAATTTTTGTATCTTCAAGCATGGATGGATAAGGTATACTTGCGGTTGTTGATGTGATTTTTTTATCATTTACCAATATATTTATGCGTACAGCATCACTTATATCTATTTCTCTTAATATCAGCCTATTTGTTTCAATCATATTATACTATTTCCGGATAGAGATTTGTTTGTTGCTTTAATATTTACGCCGCTAAATCTACGCTCAATCTTGCTGATGTTTTTCGACGCTTAGGTTTTTGATGCACAACAATATCAATATCCTGATCTAATTTAATCAAAAACTCAAAAAGTTTTTCGATAGAAAAATCTTTTAAACGGCCATTAGCTAATGCAGAGATTTTGGGTTGATTAATCCCAAGAATTTTTTCTGCTGAAACCTGGTTTAATTCTCTTTTCTTGAGAAGCTGATTAATTTTCAAAGCAAGTTTTGCTTTAATCAAGTGTTCGTCAGCATTTTTAAAACCTAGATCAGCAAACACATTCCCGCTGCTTTTTGTCATCTTGATTTTATTTGGCATATTACCCCATTCTTTTTCCTGAACGCTTAAAGCTTTCTGCTTTCATGGATAGATTGAAGAATATCCTTTGATGTGATATTCATATCAACCCCCTCAACATCAAAAGGGGACGTTGTTGATGCTGGCATAAGTACATAAAGTTGATTATCTTTCCGAATGGTAACTTTCCCATCAAGTGATGCTTTTTTTAAAAACAAGATCAAAGCTTTTTTTTGCTCTTTCATAAGGGTCTGTCAAAGAATAACTTTCACTTCTAGCGCCCAGATGGAGGTCAGATTTGAAAGCTTTATTATGCGAAAAAATGCGCGCATAGTTGCGCTATGTAAGCGTTTTTTCGCATAATAAAGCTTTCAAAGATGGCCTCCAGATGGGATGCTAGAAGTGAAAGTTATTCTTTGACAGACCCTAACTGTATGTCATGGCCATTTATTCAATCTCCAAAATATTTATACCAAAATTTTTCGCTGCTAATATTAAACCATTATCCAACGAGACTAATTTCTTGCGCTTTTTAATTCAAGCTCATCATCTGTAGTAGTATTGCCGTCGGGATAGCACATTGAAAATCAACACCAAACCAATTTCTGTACCTTCTGATGAGGTTGCCACCATTGTAGGTTGAAATCCAATGCTTAGCAGACTGGAGCCTTATGACCCATATTTCTTTTTTTGTTCTTCGACATAGAAATATATTATTCATTATCCAAAGAAATTTTTTCACCAGACCACCTATCTCGATTTAACCAATACGGACATTTCTGACATGACTCGCCGGCAGGATAGTCAACAACTTCCTCATGAGGACAACCGATAATTCTATCGGTTATTACAACAGAGATTACTTCGTGATCTCTAATTGTTTTTAAAACCTCACTCATTATCTCGGTATTATTTCTAATATCAATCTCAGAGTGCCATCGCATCATGAAAGGTTCAGCATTTTCGTAGGGTGTAACTCCCACTGCAACTTTGGTCGCTAACTTATGTGTAGGGCCGTAAAAAGCAACGCTAGCAATAGGATATCCTTTAAACCCCTTTTTTGCTTTTTTTTCCAACGCTTTTTTTAATCTATTCATTATTTGACTCCGAAATTATTCCTCTTTAACCATAATTAGCAAAGCCTAACTCGCCGCTTCATCTCTTTATTGACCGAACTGTTCAAGTAATTGAAATCTCTGATCCGAGTAAATTTGGAGCATACTCAGCGGACTAGATTATGCTATCGCTAGGAAAAGAGGTCAAGTCGCCCTAACAGGCTGTTCGGGTTTGGCTTGCGAAAACTTCCTTTTTCGCATAAAATGATTAAAAAATTTCAATTGTCAACAGACCCTACTGAAAAAATCAAAAAAGTTGGCTATACTTTCAATATAATAATATCAATGCCCCTGTCGAAGCTCGAGGAAATGCCGTAATGAATGATCCCGTTAAGACTATGCTCATCCCATCTATTCCGCAAGATGTTGATTTAACTGATCTTTGGCCAAATGGTAAACTGTATTCTGAAGCACAAATTGCTGTTGTTATGCAGTGGGTCAGTACGCTGAATTCCGCTCCCCCTCGCATTTCAAAAAGAGAGATAAATGAAGCTCTTAAAGCTTATCCGCAGTTACCGCCTGTACCGCCTGTTAAGTTTCATTTACAAAAAGCAGGTGACCATTACAATATTATTTATTTTGGTAAAAAAGGAGAGAAAGTGACTACCAGTGGTAAAGGTAGTTTTGGAAAAGTCAAGTGGAGTCAAAATCTTCATACAGCCGCATGGTCTGATGTAACTAAAATTATTCGTAAGACTAATTCTAGATCGCCATCTATGGAAATAGGGAGTCTACAAGCGGTCGGCCAACATGTAGCAAATTACGAACGCAAAAATAAGCTCCACAAAGAACAAGTTGAATTGGTCATGCTTCGTGCTGCGGGAGTTAGTCTTGCAAGTATATCAAAGAGGGCAGGCGAAGCTAATACAAAAAGGGAAAAAATCATGCCTGCTGTGCGATGGCTTGATTTATCCATACAGATGTTAAAAAAAACGCAAGAACTTCATAATAACAACATACTGCATCGTGATATTAAAGATCGTAATATGCATTATGATGTGGCGAGCGGCAAGTTGTTGATATTAGACTATGGCTTGAGTATTCTGAATGTAGAAAATATTTCAAAAGGAATAAGAAAACCGGATGATATATCGGGTACACCAGGGTTCGTGGCGCCAGAGGTTTACAATGGACGTTATAGTGAAAAGACAGAAGTGTATGCATTAGGGGTCACATTGGCCCGAGTTTTAAATTTAGGTGATCTGCGGCCGGAGCCCTTTGACAATCGTCTATCGCTCCTTGTTTATCGTCCATCCGATGATAAGTATTTTAACACGTACCAGCAATTAGATCCCCTCGTGCGTAATGTGGTGACCGAATATTTAAAAAAAATGACTTCGTATGATAGTTTTGCTAGACCTACTATTGCAGAAGCCATCCAATTTTTTAATGGGATGAGAAATAATTATCTCTCTGCGCCAGAAATGACTCTTTCTGTTGCTTACTTGGATGCGGATGAATATGATGCGTCGCTCTCCACAGAACGCACAGCCTTGATTGAAAAATTAAAAAAATACGACGTAGTATGGATTCTGCAAAAAGAGAGTCTTGCAGAAAACAAATCCTTCACCCATGCGAAGATAATGCATGAACTCAATCATCAAGGTATTGCTGTGCGAGATGAGGCCATTCTTTATCCCGATAATCAATTGATTGATATCATGCGCAATTATGCAGCTCAAAGAGAAGATCAAGATGAGTATGTTTACGATTGTCATTATGTTACGAAGATGGATTCTACGGCTATCCATAAAATATCTGATTCGCAGCGAGAAAAGATACTCGATAGCTTGAAAAATGATATTAATCGGTTGAAGACAAACGCTGCAGGAGATCAACGAATAGCACTTATCCAGCAAACCATCAATGAGATCAATGCGTTTCACACAAAGGGAGAGCTAACATTTTTAAAAATATATTCCATGTTATCAAATTTGCAATCTCAGCTATTAGACGATCCAGCATGCAAAAATAGCCTCCAAACTATCTTACAAGAATTGAGAGCAGCTTCTAAAGCCTTGTCGAAGTTATTAGGTGAGGGTATCCGAGTTGAAGAGCTTTCTGCACAGAATAAGCAATATATTTCCTGTGTTGCTGCAGGATTCGCAACATTAGCTATCGTTGATAAAGCGTTGGCAAATAAATGTCGCGATCTTCTGATAGCTAATGCAAAAGATGCTGAGTCTCTTGCCAAAGGCATAGTGATATTACATAACACTGATCCGAGTTGGATGAATAAAGTTGATTTAACAGATTCAACAGATTCAACAGCGGCTGAGAATTTCGCTAGTATCTTAATAAAATTATACAGAGGTAATCCTAATTTGATAGATGTTGCTAGCATATGTTATTTATCAGAAGTCAGCAAACCTGCCGAAGTAGATAACGCTATCGTTAGGTTAGGCATCTTGTATTATGCTAATCAGGTTGTTTATGATGCAAATCGTACGCGCATAATGCAAGATCCTATTGTCACCTATCTTTTGGTGATGTTATTCCGAACTAACGAGAGGCTAATGAATGAGGATACTGTTGAATTCTTAGTAACTTATCCGGGTAGTAAACGCTGTGCGGCTCAATGTTTGATGATATTACATAAAGCTAACGAGAAATTGGTCAATAAGAAGAGTCGCGAACTTTTAAAAGACAATTACCAGTATATTGAGTCTATTTTGAAGGCCCTAGAGACACTTTATCAAACTGATGAGCAGTTGGTCAATGAGGCTAATCTTAAATTGTTATTCGCTTTCGCTTCAACTGACCGCCGTGTGAATTTGACTTCTGATCAAATAACATCATTTATAGCATTGACAGCAGAGCGCTTAGTGAAGTCTCTTGTTGAAGATCTCGAATTAGATGTTTTGTGCGCATACTGTGAAGACTATATACGCAGCTTATCGCCTAATGACCCTGAGAGTGAATGGCAGCAGAAAGGGTCTAATTTGAGAGTGAATGAAAACAAACAAGACAAATTAACAGCCAAAAAAGTGGATATCGCTACGACTTTTTTAAAGCAAATTAAATTGTCAGGGAGTCGAGAAGAACTCCAGCAGAATTTAGTTAAATTACGAGACCTATGGGATTTATTATTAAATAAAAAAGAGATAGTTGACGTATTATTGAAAGTGAACAATACGTCACGTTTTGGAATGTTCTATAATGGAAAAGCCACAGATGAAAGCGCTTTTAAGTTCATAAGCAATATCACTGGAGTTTTTCGATCTCAAATCGCTAAAGGAAACTTAAAGTCAGTTACAGAGCACCGGCACCTGCACCGGCACCGGCACGGGCACGATTAGGTCAGTGGCAACCGTTGAATAATTACGTTTTTTCTACTATATTTTCTATTTCGGAGCTGGCGTCGGTGCACCACTTGACGATGAAGCAGCAGGCGGCGGACTTAAAGGGCTATAACCACCACCCAGTGCGCCGTTGGACGAAGCGGCTGAGCTTGTTGCGCCAGCGGCATGAACAGCAGGCCTAATGTTTGTATTATCTGTGCCAGTCAGGCTACTTCTGTCAGAATGAGGTGGATTGAAAAGTCTTACACTGTTACTTGAATTGCAAGGGGTCGGTGTAGATGGTAGTGCGGAGGTTTCCTTCGTTGTCGCTTGAATTTGTCGGGACAAATTCTCCAAGCTCGCTTTCGTAGTGCTGTCGCATGTTTTGGCTATTTCAAATAGATTATGTAATGTAAAGATAGTAACCCCATCAAATCGTTTTACTTTTTCATTAAGATCATGCTTTTCATTTTTTACAGCATAAAGTTCCCGAGACAATTTTCCGATATGCTCACATTCGTTCACACGTTCTAACGATTCTTTTTCGAGGTTTCCTTTTGTTTCCTCATAAACAGCATATAATTCTCTATAATATTCTTGGGTAGTGTTAATAGATTTTTTTAAATCGGCAATTTGATTTTCTTTTTCGGCGAGCATTTTTTGTAGATTTTTTTCCGTCTGTACTTTCCCCAACTTTTGTGTTGCTCCTTGCAGAATTTTTTGATTTTTTGCTAACTCGGCTTTAACTATGTTTAATTCTTCATTTAATTGTTCGATGGTTTTTTTAAGAGCAGTATCGCTTTGTTGTAATTGACCCAGTTGTCCTACCAATTCTGCTTCATATTCACCTCTCTGTTTGATTAGTTTCTCAAATTTCTGTGTTTCTTCAATAAGTGTATTTTGTGTTTGTTTTAATTCGCCTCCAACTTTCTGGAGTTGAGATGTTAATTCTAGTTTCTCTCTCTGAAGATTCGCGATATTTTTTGTATGACATTCTATAGCGAATTCAAGTTTATAGATTTTTGTTTTTTCTTGTTGTGTCGCGCATATTTGATTCACGTATCTTTTATGGGATTTCTCCAATTCGTTTTTTGTCGGATCGATTTTTGATTGAAGTTGCCTTTGTAATTCTATTTGTTGTCGTAATTCTAATTCGAGTCGTTGTATCTGATTTTTCTTTTCTTTTATTTCGTCTTCATGCTTACTGTTAACATGGCGCTGTAAATTCAAGTTTTCTTCAGTTTCTTTTTGAGTTTTTAACAACGCCGCTATTGCATCTATGTCCTGTCGAAGTCGCTTCGCAACTGTATCTTTTAAAGAGGTATGTTCTTGCGTGAGAATTTCTAGAGCCGCGGACGCGTTTTGATAATACAAAAAATGTGAAACACGTTCAGATTGATACTTCGTAAAATAGGGTCCTTCCATGAAAACTGATCCATCAGGATAAATCATGAATTCGCCTGGCTTGAAGTAACTCCCATTAATGATTATGATGCCATCCATTGCCAGACTGGCAGAATCTATATTTACGACTGCTGGGGTTGGAACAGATGATACCGCGGCAGCAGCGGGGGAGGCAGACTGCGGATAGGGATGAGCTGAGTCTAATGCTCCTGGTTGAGCATTCTGCGCAAAAACTGGCCTCGGTGCTGACATAATAACCCTCTTGCTTCATAAACTATAATTAAAAAATGTTAAATATTTAACCAATTAATAGGGATGTCATATCCAAATTATTTACAATTTTAATATATTCACTTCACAGAAGTAAATTGAAATTTAATCAATTTAATATGTTTTTGTATATTTATAATCCATGTCGATTTACGAATTGGATTTGCAATAACACATCGTTATGTATAAAATAATCTCAATATTAATGGATATGAAACGAGGAAAAACACATGCTGCATAACCAAAGCACACCCCTAGTACCGAAAAGATTTTACTCACCTCTGGATACATCGAGTCCCCCTTTATCAAGAGAGAAGGAAGCCCAACATGCCGTTTTTTTGGGCCTCCTCAAGATATGTGATGAATCTCGTTTAAAATTGCTGTTGACCCGACCTACTTCTATGGAGTTATCGATAGACCTCATCTCGGCTATAACAACGACTAATCTATCGGATACGGAGAAATTTTTCGCGGCGGGAAAACATGCTAACTTTTTCCCAACACGTTACGAAATGGATCACGACATCAAACGTGTGGCAATTCGCTATTGTAATAATCATGCAACAAATAGACAAATCCCTGAAGAACAAAAATGGAAATTATTTCAACTACTCATAAAACATGGAGCGAAAGCGCAGTGGTTAGTGTTACAGCCCTATTTGTCATTAGATCGATTAAAACAAATATTGAGTTGGGGCGTGGATGTCAATACCCACCACCTAGGAGTGTCCATACTTTATATAGCAGGAGTCGATTCAAGCATGGGGAAGACGCTCTATTTACTTCAACATCCGAAGATCGATGTCAATCAACGTGCCGCGGATGGCGCGATGGATACCCCGCTGCATCACTTATTAGCCAATGAACACTTCGAGCACGCTACTCAATATATTTCGTCGGCAAAAAATAAAATATATATCAATCTCAAAGATGGCGAAGGCAAAACACCGCTGCTGCTTGCGGCAAAACTACGTTCATTCCAAATGGTCAGCCACATTTTAGCTGAATTCCAAGGGCGCGTTGATGTCGATGCAACAGATTTAGAAGGGCGGACAGCGCTTCATTATGCCTGCGCGTATGGTGATGTTCTCATGGCCTCTGCTTTATTAACCGCAAACGCGAATAGTGAAGCGCGCGACAGTAAAAATAGAACACCGAGCAATTATGCCGCATTCAGTAAACAAGCTGTAGAAGAACTGTTACTCTCTATTGAAATCCATCCCGACAGAGATATCAAAGCTGACAGAAATGCTCTTCCTTGGCGACTAGGAGACAACGAAATACTGGCTTCGAAAGAAAATCTTGAAAAATACGCGTCCCCTCTGATGTTTTGTTTCAATCAAGATTCCAATGCCACTTCTCGCGCTAAGAACATCACTCTGTTGGAGCATTATCTTGCGACATTTTCCGGCAAGCGTGTGGGACAGGTTTGCATGGAAGGTCATGAGGCAGTCGCTTGTTTATTATTAACCCATCGCTACGATGAACCTCGTTCTGGCATTCTCCCTACGCAGCCATCTTCTCCCGTTTCCTTTGCACAACTGAGTTACACGATGATTTCTGGCTTTTTTAAGGCAATGCCGAATAATAATAAGAAAGTAAAGATTTTTGATATGGAGGAGCACGCACACGGGCGCCAGCACAAACACCTCATCTAAGGCTCTGTCAAACAATAACTTCCTCTTTTGGCATCCCATCTGAGGCTCATCTGGGCGCCAAAAGAGGAAGTTATTGTTTGACAGAGCCTAAGCCCATGCCTGCGCAAAATTTGATCTAAACATTATCCCGTTAAAGCGCTTACGCGACTTTTGCGCGACTCCTTTTACGATTTCCACCCTTCTTAGTAACGTTTTTTTGACATCCTCCCCGGCCTAAAGGCACGAGGATTCCTACCGCACGCCTAAACCGACAGTGTAGGACTATGTGCCTCGGAGGGTTCGTGTTTCTCAGAGTCTGTTTACAACCAGTCCTCTCCGCACGATTAACTTCAGGACTGCCCGCCCTTAGACTTCAAAAAGTAGGTGAAGTTTAGCATGAATATAATTAAAAACAAGACGCCTTCGGCGTCTACGCTATCCATCTCCGCCATAAATGGCGGAGCTTTTCGCGTAAAATATGGTAACGTAAATTCAACCTAATCTTGCTTTTTATATACTCGAATCTGTTTTCCTGTTGGTGTATACAGCCAATCCCAATCATAGCTTCCTCCACCGTGGTAGTCGAAGTAGCGATGCTGATTGACGATCAGGTCACCTTTGTAACGTCCCTTATTAATGATTTGCAATTCATTACCATCTGTAACAAATCGCAAATTTCTTCCATCTACATTAACACCATGTATCGCACCTGAAGTGACCCAAGCTGAAGTGATAAAATAAAGTGTTTTGCTATCAGGTGAAAAAACAAAATTATGAGGATCAAAAATTAAACTTTGTGGTCCATTGCAATTTAGGTGGGGAGCGACTAATAATCGTTTTTGCATATTGTTTAAATTAACAATCCATATTTCACTGGCATGATCGCCGACCACTGCATTGGGAGAACCACATTTTGCATCTTTCGTGAGTATGAGATCACTTTGTTTAATAAATACCACCCATTTTCCATTGGGAGACAAAACAGGACTACTGTTGATACCTGAGTCTGTCAATTGCATTGAATGGTAGTAAATATTATTGTCTTTTACGTATAAAGAACTGTGTTCTCCTACTGCTAAAGATGTTGATGCAAGTAAAAAAGCTAATAAGAAGGCTAGTGTGCGCATAGGATACCTCCTATTTGTCGCCAAAAAGTTTATCCGCTTGATGCGGGTACTGTTCACATTCTTTTGGTTTCGTGACACAAACTGCAATAGGTGAATAGTTGGAAATAATATTAGCTAGTGCGCTATAGGGTACAAATACATCCTGATTGCCATAAGGAGCGCTATCATATGTTAATAACAAACCGTTTTGTTGAAAATTAAATTGAGGTTCATTAAGTAAAATGTTGTATTTTACGTCAATCTTCGATGGCCGTTTTCGATAGTCTTTTATTATGCTTAACTTATCTTCCATGTAGTGGTCTAAAATAGATTTATAGCTAGAATTTGGCTTAAATAGAGAAGCCAAAGGAATATTTTTCCCTAATCCTTGTTTAAAATTATAATTGACTACCTCATGATATTGTATTGAGTTTTTATCCGCTCCTATATTAAAACGTAAACTGATAATCGGAATATGTTGCGGCTTGATAACAGTGAGATTGTAATCAATATAGAGCGTTTTTGGAGATCTAGAATAACGAAGATTAAATTTAAAACTCGCAATATCGTTTTGCATCATATACTGGATTGCCTGATTAAATTCTATTGCAGAATCATTCAGATGATTTCCCATTATAAAGGGATAACTAATATCAATCTTGTATTGCTTTTGTGGATCATTTTCATGGATTGATTTTGTCATTAATATATAACCACTGATGGGTATTTTTGGGTGGTTCACAGATGAATTTGCAGAAATGGCAACCGGCAGCAATACTGTCAACAATGATAAGATGAGCATTTTCATAAAAATACTCCATAACTTTTATTGAGGAAATATTCCTTTACACTTATCAGTCAAGTGCAAAGTGAATATTTTTTTATTAAATTGAGAAGTCTTATCTGCAGCCACTGCAGCAAGTGTATATCCATAGTCCATTTGCACTATATCCGGTTTGCCTTCAAAGCGGATTTGTATGGTCTTATTTTTTGATGTAATGATATAATTTTGAGTCTGTAGATAAAGCACACCACTGTCGTCTACCAAACGGCACATTATGAATCCTTTGCCTTGATGGCAAACCATATCATTTTCTGAAACTCGATTTTTATTATCGTAAAATCTAATGAATTGCTGAGTGTATGGTTGGTCGGAAAACCCAACAAGTACTTTTGTGATCGTAGGCGTTATTCTTGTTGAGCTTTCATAACAAGTATAAGGCATTGCTCCGTAGCATATCCCTGTAACAAGGGTGAAGATTATAAGAAGTAATTTTTTCATGGTCTGCTTCCCTCATTCTCTGCGTACATGTTTGCGTTGACCGATTCGATGATACAACGCGGTATTATCATTCAAAAACGCCTGAAGCCGGACTGACATCGTTGATCCGTCTGCCGAAGGCGTGAAGGTGTAAGTGCCTCGCAGGCCGAAATTGGCTATAAGTGAATTGCCACTCCGAACCGCACTGGCAGTAGCAGGTTGCCCGGCGCCCGGGCCGCCGCCGGGTAACCCGGTGACTGATGTTTCTGTCGAATCGATGGTGAACGTCTGCGGAATGTCGCCCCATGGAAATGTATGCGTTACGCCTCTCCAGCTTCCGGCAAATCTTCTGGAAACCCTAGGCACTACGTTTTTTTCCGAAAGTCCGCCTTCGCGCGCTTTAATTTTCTCTTCAGTTTCTGTCGTAGATTTTAGCTTCATTTTTTTTAATTCATTCCGCGCCTGGCCAAGACCTTGATCTGCCGCTTGAATATATAATTGCTTGGCCTTGTTCTTGTCCTGCAGCACTCCTTTGCCTTTTTCGTACATACGTCCAAGATAAAACTGAGACCAAGCATCACCTTGATCAGCAGACTTTTGATACCAATAGATCCCTTTTGTTGGATCATTCTGCATATCAACCCAATAATTACCTAAAAACCCCTGTGCTAATGGATCACCCGCTTTGGCTGCCCCAACACAAAATTGAAATCCATTTTTAAGATCCTTAGCTACACCTAGCCCGAGCATGTTGAAACTTCCGAACAGAAATTCTGCGGCAGTGCGGCCGTCCTCAGCCCGCTTCTCGAGACCATATGCCAAAGCGATGTTTGCAAGTTCTTGTGCCGCCTTTATATCCTTAGGCAACAAAAGTTGCCCATCTCTTCCTTCAGCATATAAAGCTAGCTTTGCCAACGCCTCTGGACAGTCTTGGGCTGCCAGAAGTTTAAGTCGTTTGACTGTTTCTCTCGGATCGATGTGAACGCGATTCATGCCCGAGCTGTAACTCATCGCCTCGTAAAATTTGTTTTCGCAATCATCTAGTTCTGGCCTCGGCTTGAGTGTGGAGGACACAGAGCGGAGATAGAGAGTTGCAGAATTATTACCTTGCTCCGCAGCGGCTTGATACAGCTTGATTGCTTTGTCTATGTTTTTCGGTACGCCTGTGCCTTTCTCATACAATAAACCGAGAAAGAATTCTGCGGTAGCAAATCCCTGATTAACCGCTTTTTGATATAGCTCCGCTGCTTTACTCGGATTCTGTACTACCCCATCACCAGTTTCGTACAAATAGCCAAGGTAGAACTGAGCAGGCGCAAAGCCTTCATCAGCCGCTTGCCGATATAGATCGATTGCCCTGTTAAGATCTTTAGTTATACCGTCGCCTTTTTCATACAAACCGGCTAACAGGAACTGCGCGCTGGCAAACCGCTGGTCAGCCGCCTTCTGATAGAGTTCGGCTGATTTCTTTGTATCCTTAACTACACCAATACCTCTTTCATATAAAATGCCTAGCCTCGTTTGGGCGGCCGCATCACCGCGATCAGCAACCTTTTTTATCTGATCAACTGCCTCAGCTGCATCTTTAGTCTCAGCGGCAGAAGCAACCTGGGTGTCATTAGTTTGTTTACTATTCTGCTCGGCTTTGGTATCTGTTGCTGTTAAGAACCCTATGGTTAAGCCGAGCACTATGCAGACGATGACCGCGGGAATTTTCATTTTTCTGACGGGCGTTTGCATAACGGTTGCTCTCCTATTTTTGATTTAAAAAATCATTGAGGTATATTACCGTCGAACTCTCCCCCTTTTTGTATCGCATTCTTTATATTATTGAGGAGCTGATTTACGACTTTAACTTGATTGGGAGGCAGTGCAGGTTGCGCAGGAGGTGCAGGAGGTACAGGAAGCACAGCTGGTGCAGGCGGAAGAGGTACGCGTGCATTTTGAGCTTTACCTTGTTTCATACGAGCTTCATTAAGTTTATTGAGAGCTTCTTGACTGTTTGGATCGATACTTAAAGCCTGCGCATAAAATTTCTCCGCGCCATTCCAATCTCCATGATCAGCATAACCGTCTCCTTGTCGAATCTGTGATGCTACTGCTCTCGGAACCAGATCAGCCACAAATGGACTCCATTCGGCCCCTGTACGCTCCGGCCCGTAACCGCTCGTCCCTAGGTTTTGAACAACTGGGGGGGCAACTTGCCTGTTCTCACCCTGCTGAGGCGCTTGCTGTTCTGGTACGCGGCCGCGTGGTGCGCGATGTTTAGCCTTCAGTTCAGCAGCTCGCTCGCGGCGCAGCTGCGGTGCACGAACTGGATATCGTGCGCCGTGCCTCGTCTGCGAACATTGTGCTGCTGCTTGCTGAGCTAAGGCACGGTAGCTTTGTGCTTCTCCAGCAGGTCCATAGGCGGCCATTGCACCCCCTATATCCAAACTCCCAGCTGCGCCCATCGCCATGTTATACGCTTCCCGGGCCTTTTCCTGTGCAAACGCCTCATATCTTCGTGCGTTTTCACACGGCCCCGCTAAGGCAATTTGAGTTAAAAAAACATTAATAACCACTATTGCCATGCCTATGATTGTCTTTACATAATCCGGCTTAGCAAACACTATTTTTTCTTGCTCGATTCCATTTCTGATACCGCGTATTTCTGATTGTTGTGTGGTTGGCATCACTTCACCCCTTAATTCGATAGAAAAATTCCTGATAAAAATGAGTCAGAATTGTTCTTTATTTGTGCAGATAGGATTACTGTTTTCTTTCCTTTTGCCTTAATATCTATAATTATATATCAATGGCACTAATTTTTCAGATAGCTAAACAAATCAAACAATTGATGAAAAACGCGTGTGTCGCGAATTATTATTTAAACGACCACTGGTAGCTCATATAATCTGTAACACAATGATTATAACTGTAATTAAAAATTCGCTACACATGGGCTGAACCAGGCTGTTATTGATTTAATATTTATTCTATACTGGCACAAAATGGGCGAAATAATGAGTATGGATAATTCGACTGCGATCGATTAACTAATCGCTATGGCGATTTTAACCTCAATGATTTATCTCGATTTTGTATCCGTTTTAAGACATTAAGGTCTATTGACAATTGGTTTGCTCATCATGATGCGAGAAAAATGGTATGAAAAATTTTTTTATTTTATTTAAAAGTATCGTTATTACCTTGGTGTTTTGTTTTAGTCATTCAGTGCTTAGTGCAGAGCCGTCAAAACCAATAGTATCCAAATCAAACTCTGCAGAAATAGAAAAAGGCGTTCCAATCTCAGGGAAAGGATATATAGTATTTCATAGCCCAGACAAAACACTCACTGCGACTGTTAGTGCCCTAAATGAAAATAATGAAAGCCGTTTAGTGATTCGCAATTCAAGCAATAAAGTTCTTTTAACAAAGAATTTTTCCTCTAAAGATACGAATCACGGTTCGGCCATCATGAGGGCCGCATGGTCGCCTGATTCGAAATTTTTCTACTTTACTATGGAAAGCTCTGGCGGACATCAACCTTGGAAAGTCTCTTCAGAATTTTATAGTCGCGCCATAAACCAGTTATTTGATTTAGATGAGTACTTGCAGCCGATGGGAAGTATTAATTTTTCGATTCAAGCACCTGATATTGTGACTGCATTTATGTGGACTAAAAACTTGAATGGTGCATATGAAAATATTTTACCGATTACATTTCATATAAGTGATATTAAACCACATGCAACTGCGCCATGAAATGTATTCTGTTCCATGTGTCAGCCTGTATGTCGCGAATTCTTATTTAAACAGCTATTGAAAATTCATATAAACCAAGACAACATTTTTCCCATCGTTGTGCATTTTGATGATATTTGATGCATGGGGTCGCCTTGACATGATCAAATTTTTATCCTAGACTTTTTGTTGCGATTAATACATATCCTATGGGGTCACTCATGAAAAAAATTCTATTCACCGTTGCTTTTCTAATTCTCTCTGTGACGACGACCACCGCTATGGCGCATGACGATTATTACTACAAGCTGGTAATTTATAATAATTGGGAAGGGCATCTCATTCGTGTGAAAGAAGGTTGGATAATAAAAAGTGAACAAACCATTTCATATGGTGAGAAAGTAGATTGGCATATGATAACTAGTACGACAAGTCATCTTCATGTGGAATACATCGATGCAACAGGAAGCTACCAACAAATTCAAGGCTGTCCTAGTGGCGATAATTCTTTGCATGACGACATGATTGCCCACGTCGTTGCAACACCGAACAATCCTAATATTCCGATGTGTCAGTAAAGTGTCTCTAAAAATTTCAGATCGCTGGTTATTATAGTAATTTTGAAAATGATCAAGCTTGTTCTGCAGATCGCGTTCATTCCAAAATAAAATCTTATCTAAAAGTTCATGACGAACTGCAGCAATCAACCGTTCAACCTAGAATCATTTTTAATGTTTCTAAACTAATATTCGCGCCACTTAAAATTACCACTACATTTTTTCCTTGGAATTGTTGCGCATTTTTCAGCAACGCAGCGAGCGCAACCCCTGATGCTCCTTCGACTAAAAGATGTTGGGTTTTTATTAAGCTGATAATGGCATTTTTAATTTCTTCCTCGGAAACTAGAATGTAATCATCTACAAGTTTTTGGCAAATCTCAAAAGTGATAGAACCTGGCTCTATTCCCCCCGCCGTTGCATCTGAAAGAGTAGGTAGTGTTTCCATATCGATTATTCGCCCTGATTTAATTGATTCTACCATTACAGGAGAGTTTTCTGGTAAGCACCCAATGATTTTTGTTTTAGGTGATACTGATTTTAAATAACCGGCAATGCCTGAAATTAATCCGCCACCACCAATGGGAACAAATACTGCATCAATTGGGTCAAGTTGAGTAGTTAACTCTAAACCGATAGTCCCTTGTCCGCCAATGACTTCTAGATCGTTGTAGGGAGAAACATAAATCATATTGTGTTGCTTTCCATACTTTATCGCATGTATTTCTGTCTGCATGCAATCAGTGGCATAAAACTCTAACGGGACATTGTAATTGCGTATGTTGTCAATTTTTGTGGGCGAGGCATTTTCTGGTACAAAAACTTTTCCTTGAATATTTAATTTATTCAAGCTAAATGCAATTGCGGCGCCATGATTGCCGGATGAAGCAGTCACCACGCCCTGCTCTCTTTGCAATGGCGATAAGCTCAATAGCTTATTAATCGCGCCTCGCACTTTAAATGCACCTGTGTATTGAAGATTTTCATACTTTAGGAAGAGATTGGTTTTCGTTGCACGACTGAGTGCAACTGAATAATCAAGTGGTGTGCCCCTGACATGGGGGCGTATTCTTTTTTCCGCCTCCAATACTTCATTTTTAATATCAAACATATTTTCACCTGGTATATTTTTAATCCGCAACTGGTTGATATAATGCCAAAAAAAATTCTCATAAGCGAGGAAAAACGAGCTCAATGTAAAGTGATCTAACCCTGTTTCAGTAGACACGTAATTTTGGTAAACTACGTGCCTACTGAAACAGGGCTAGATCATTTATACTAGAGGTGTTATATGTTATCAGGTTATGCAACAGATGGGATTTCTCCCGGCAAGATTGTCATTTTCTTGCTTCATCTTCTTTTGCTAAGCAAAATAGTGGAATCAGCAACAATTGAAGCGAGTGATGAAAAAGATACTATAATGCCACTCTTTACACCGTTACTATCAGATTATTTTGTAAGTGAACAAGGGATAACATTTGCGAATTCATTTTTGACAGAAATACAGGATCATTTTCCAGTCCATATTGATCCTGCCTTAGTGAGTAGCGTAGCTCATAGTGACATAGAACAGGCACGCCTTTTATGTCAAAGCGCTATTAGAGATGTATTATCTGAACATTCTTGGGTCACGCGGGGACAACTCGTGAATGATTTGAAAAGTGGCCAGTTAACGGTTATTTTAATCACGCCGGATTCTGCTCATGATGCTATGTCAGTAGGAATCTATTCGCAAAAAAGCGGTCATTTAGGTATTGTATATAAACCGGATTTACTTAAATCAGATTATGAAAAAGCCTTTCTCAATGAACTCATGTCTCATTTGATTATTGCTCGTGATAAAAGATGTCACCAGATTATTGATCCTGAGTTTGCCGGTCTACCTTTTATAAATAAAGAAGGAAAAATTGATACTCATCTCAAGAAGACCCTGGCTTTTTCTTTAAAGGCAGGAATGCGATCGGTTAAGAAAATGAAAGCATCTTGGCAAAAAAGAGATAAAAATAGCCTGCTTTTTTTAAGTGCCGTAAAGCATTACACACCACAGACCTCTATAGAGCCGCTTCAATATTTTGGTGGCGAAGCACAACTTCGTGAAGCCTTGAGAATGGGCATCTTTAAACAACATGGCGATAAACTTGAACCCGGCCCTGCTTATCCAAAAAATGCACACTCATTTCATGCAAAACGAAAAGGGAATTATTTTATCAGCTATCGTACAAACAATACTCAATCATTGCGCGGGAGAATAACGGGATTTTTTGCTGATGTTGAACGCTACCCAATCGAATTATATCAGCCAGATGGACCTTATCATTCGATGAGTGAAGATAGAAAACTGGCAGAATACGCTACTTTTGTTGCACAGCTTCCGATACCGTTACTGAATTTATTTTTTAAAGATTTTAGCCAGTACATTGGAAATTATTTACAGTATTGCGATACAACTAATGTGCAATCTAAACAAAACCGCGAAAGATTATTTTCTAAATCACAAACGATGCCTCAAAAAATTGACACAAAAGTGAGGTGGGCATCTGTGTCGCATCACAAACATGCTTATCGTTGAGAAAATAATACCTGTCTGTAAAATTTAAGAGAATAATTTTCGAACACATGCGATATTAATATTTCTCGCAGGGTAAGGCTCTGTCAAACAATAACTTCCTCTTTTGGCGCCAAGATGAGCCTCAGATGGGATGCCAAAAGAGGAAGTTATTGTTTGACAGAGCCTTACTATCATTCCCATGCTCCTGGCATCCACGAACCATGAAATCCGTGTGGGACTCTGCGAGGTAATTGGATGCGTGCTAATGGTTCATTTTTAAAATTCATTGCATCTAAAATAACAAACTCACTCTGCCCAGTTGTGCTATCGTAAATGAACAGCATTAGGTAGCCATCATCTTCTGACTTGGGTGTTTCTGAAGGTGAAAAAACGGCTTCACCAATTTCAGTATATTGGCCAAACTCATGAATTTGCGAGGATTTGTTTTTCACATCATATTTTATGATGGCATTAAATCCTTTCGATGCAGCCATATTCGATGTTTTTGTAGGTGTATAGATGAATTGGTGTGTTAGTGTATCTCGACCTTCTTTGATACGCGGGAACTCCACCATTCTATCATCTGACTGGGTATGCTTAATTGTTCCTGAATTTACGTTGATGATTGCGCGATATAACATAGGAAATATTTTTTTCTCATCAATATCTCTTGTGAGAAAATCACCTTTTTCGTACCGAACATAGTCGATAATTATTTCGTTATCATTTTCATAAGCATTTGCTAAATGAAAAACAAAAAATGGCTCTGTTTCAATCCATCGCACTTTATTACCATCACGAGAAATTAAACCAACACGTCCTCCCAACTCTGGGCGCCAACTTATCACTGACCCACCAGACATAAGTTGGCTAATATCAAGCACAACAGGACAATCAAAAATAATCGCATAATTCTTCGTTAAAACAAAATCATGAACCATCGAACAATAATTTTTCTCGATATCCAATTTTTTTATAACGACACCTTTGTTATTAACACAATATAAAGTTAAGTAGGGCGGTGTAAGAGAATAATTTACAAGCCATAAATCACCATTAACAGGATCCAGGCGAGTATGGGCACAGACTGATAGAGGTGTTGTATTGGAAGGGTTCCATTTATTCACCGTTTTTAATTGAGCAGTCATTTGATACGCTGGACTACCTTCTGACAATGCCAGATACTGGCCTGCATGGCGAATAATATGAATAGTTGGATTATCTTTTACTGCAACAGGCACATCTTCTGCATCAGCCCACTCTGGCTCCATCGGTATAAGATTTAATATACCCCCGTAGAGCGCTTTTCCTGCTTTGCGTTCCTTCAGTAGACCTTTGGTTTCGATATATCGATTACGATAATCTGCCTTACCATTGGCAATGTAGATCGCATGAATCATCCCATCGCCATCAAGAGGGTAGGTATATGAAATGGGCGGAAAGGCAGGATTGGGCCCATTACGCATGTAAATGCCATGCAATTCTTTTGGGATTTTACCAATTATTTTTAAGTTTATAATTTCTAATTCATCCTGAACAGGCGCATAGTTTCCAGAAAGATAAGGGTTAATCTGATTATTTTGCATGTGTGTGCTCTCTTATAAAAAATAATATTCAAGGAATAAATCTTTTAATGTTTTTTTAACATCGTAAGCCTTGCGGGTCGTCCTGGCCGCATAATGAAAGGCAGTTTGTCCTGTCTCTTCGTCTACCGCATCAATATTTAAGTCTGGATTAGCTTTTTTTAGCTGTGTGATGGCAGCAACATCATTTGATGCGGCCGCTTTCCGAAATAACTGCTCTGCTTCAATAGGTCTAGTTTTCATGTTAGAATGCTCGTTTTGGTCGATTTATTTACAATTTAGCATAGGATAAGTGATTTTTTAGCTGAAGTAAAGAGAGGTGTACATACATGTCCTACAGCGATAAATCTGCTATAACACAGTTAAAGAAATTATAGTATTTTAAGAGGGGCTGCCATACAATGGCACATAACTAAGATAAAGGATTACTATGCAAAGACAAGAATTACTCGAAGAAAAAAGAGATAGCTCTTCTTCCTCATCGCTAACCGTTCCGGCGAATGCACAAATCTTATCCTCACAGGGGTTGTTTAGTCAAAATATCGAGGATCTTTCCCCCGCTAATTTGTATGCAAAATTAAAAACAGAAAGCAGTGAATATTGTAGATCCGTCATTACAAAAAATGATACTGCGCGTGCTAAGTTACAACAAAATAATTTTTTAATCCCTCTGTGTTGCAATGATCATCCTAGCCTTGGCGCAAGAATATTATCTGATCGGGACATGCAATATCATTCTTGCTATGTCAATCGGCTCAAATTGCTACCTCTTGAGACTAATCCACAAGGATTAATCGTTGAGAAATATAGTCTTGCTTTATTAAAAAAAGACGATGCAATACATGCTTATTTTATTGATGAAGACAACTTTAAAGAAAAACTTAAGGGTCCAATAATATTGAATTTGTCACCCGAGCAACGACAAAAATTACCTTTCCCATCTGCTGATCAAAATGCGATTCTTATAGAAGGGTTTAATATGAAAAGATTATTTGATAAAATAGTCATTCTTTGTCGTTACCCACTTTTTTCTGCAGAACAATTCAGAGAGATAAGAAAAAATTTAGACCATTTGTCTTCTAAACAATTATTTGAGATTGGGTGTCAAGAACCCAAATTTATTAGATTTATTATGTATGACGATGTTTTTAGAGATCGATTAGCATACAATCCACGAAAGTTAAGAGAACTTGACCTGCAATCCAAAGATGGCCAAGATGCTGAATATAATGAACGTAAGCGTATTTATTCGGGGAGTTATTTGCATAGCTTTTTGTCATTCCATCATACAGGCTTGCGTGCTGAGCTGTTTTTTCCCGATAGACCTCGCAGCGAAAGAGATAAAGAATTAAGAGCCTGTTTTTCAAAAGAGCAAACGGATGATCTGGAATCGTTAGCAGGCATGAGCGCTTCTTGCGGAAACGGGATCATGTAGACGGAAACTTCCTTATAAATTTTCCTGACTTCTGCCATTAATGCGGTTTGAGGACATCAGCTAATCCACTGACATGATATTCTTTTAAGTTTGTTTGTAACGTAATCCGTTTTCCAGTAAACGTATCTTCGATGTGAGCCTCATGTATATTCCAGAGAATGTCTCGAATACGTTGCACCGAGAGCCCTGTCTTTATTTCAAGAAATTTGCTCATCATTAATGCCATAAAACATAGTAAAACATGAGCTTTAATAGCATCGTGTTCATGGTGAAACACGCACCTCCCGTGACCATATGGTTACATTCTACAAGAGATGGTTGATTGCGGTATTGTAATTTCGTTTGCAATACAAAAATGCCCCCATACATCAACACTAGAAAAGCAACGATCCAACATTTGTAATTGTGTTGAATTAGATTGTGTTACTATTTTATTCATATTATGAAATCCCAAGCGTTTAAATAGATTGCGTTTAAATTCACTTATCTCTGATGTCCCACCTTCAACGACATCACAGCACTTCACTATTTCTTCTGCATTTATCAGAATACGCCAAAGAGTAGTATCACTTACTGCCAATAAGGCAGGCCTTATCTCGGAAAGTAATAGCCATTCACCCAGTTCTGCTCCATTACGTATTGTATCCGCAATGGAAATGCAAGCCCCTGCAATAATACGAGTAACTATTTCTAGCCTTAAATGCTTATCGCGTAAAGGAGATATTAATTGCTTGAGTTTCTCAAAGTTATCAGGAAGTTTATTTTCTGGAAGAAGCGCGCAAAGCTGTTTATGAACACCGCAATATGCTATCACGTTGGCAATAGTAACAAATGGATGATTCGTTAGTAGCTTGCCAAAATTGACTTTATCCCAATGTTTTTGAGCAACGGCAACATGTTGATAGTTAAGGTAATTTAACAAATATTTATATTTTTCTAATTCTTCCATCGTCTCAATTGTGACTTCTGGATTTTCATATACTCGATTTATTGATATCGTGATAATGTCGGCCAGGTAAGGTCTTCTCTCTTTTCCATGAGAATAGAGTTCTAAGTCTTTCCTCAACAAATAGGCTTGCTCTAGTGTATTAAACTGTTTTAACGTCAACTTTTCCAAGAGTAATTTACAAAGATAAGGCGAACCCGTTAATGTCACTATGCTTTCCCTGGTTGAAAAAATTGATGATATCTTAGCGTCATCAAGTGCCTGAATGAATGCATTTGTATCGAGGCGGTTTTTGTCTAATACAGATACAAGGTTAAATAGATCATATGTGTTTTGAATATGTGAAATCACATCAAATAAATCTAATATTTCCCAGGTAATAGGCACCCTCATATATTGAATTCTATTAAGCAGATCAATTATTTCGTCCATATGGGTTGCTGAAAGAATTTTATTGGCCTTAATAAGCTCTGACAGTATTCGTTTTGTTTCATATTCTTGATAAGAATAACCAGCATTTCTTTCTATTTTTCTAATGACCTCGCCTAAAAACTTTGTATTAGTAATGCAACTCACTTCAGGATAGGGTTTTCTATGGGGTTCTCTATTAAATAAGTATTGACCGAACTGTTCAAGCAATTCAAATCTCTGACGTGCGAGCGAAGGATCGACTGATGACGAGAAAAAACGAATGGGACTTGTCAAAGATCTTCTCTTGACTCCTTCTGCTAGAGCACTGTTGCTTATGGTTTGTGAAATGGACGTGACGCTGAATCGAACATTGCTACTGCTTTGTGGTTGCGGATTGTCACGATGATGTGACACTGCTGTTACAGTTTCGCTGCCGGTGTTCCAGTTATTTATGCCTTGTCTTATGTGGTATAAGGCTGATGATAACCCTGACGCTTGTGTTAAGCTCTTGCCAGTTCTTTGAATGAATTCTAGACTTCTTTGTAACATCAATCACCTCTTATTAATAATTAATGGGGCAGGACAACCATCTCTTTTTCGAGTGAATAAGAGTGGGGAGCTGTAATGAAAGATTCGCTATACACGCCACGCCTCCACCGCCTTCTTAACTGCGCGCAGTTGCGCATGCGTATTTTTATTTAAAAACGATTCCATTTGCACAACGCTAAACTGGCAATCCGGATGCACATCAAAATCTTGTATCCACGTCATCACTACCGACTTATCACTGGGTAATTTTTCGTATTCCCAACGAATATTCATACGCGCAAATGGAAACAGAGGGTCTAATCGCTCAGCCGTTGCTATGCAATTTTTTTTATCTAGAATCCGCTTAGATACCCAAGTACGTGCTGGCCTGTCCTCAGAAGCAAATGTAGTTAAGCGAAATAAAATTTCATTGTCTTTTTGTTCTATGATTTCAGAAGACTGATATTCAGTAAAAAGCTGCGGCCATTTGTCTATTTGATTTGTTAAATCATAAACATGGTCAAAATCTCGGTGAATAATAATTCTATTTTCAGTATAACCGGTCATATCGTTCTCTCCATCAATATAAATAATTAAGTTAAGTGATAATGTGATGATAAAATTAATGCGCTAGCAATGCTGGTTAATGTGTAACTCAGTTCCACTCTGTCGTTTAGAGATAATTTGTCTGGATTACGTGACGTATCAAGCAACTGCATTACTTTCACTTTATCATAAATAGCAGACTGCTGGAGATGGCCCATGATAATCTCAACAATATGTTGGTATAACTTGCTAGCCTTGTTCAAACGCAGTGGCGGCGCCTGAAACATAAATTTTTTACGCTTATATATTTCATCGGTGACATAAGGTTTTGCGACTTCTCTCAACAAGTATTTTTCAATGCCACCCTTGATTTTCATTGTCGTTGGCACTTTAGCCATCAATTCAAATAATTCATGGTCGAGATACGGTTGTCTAGCCTCGATACTATTAAGCATCTCCGCTCTATCACCAATCCAATTTAACATGGTATTAGGGAAAAATGATTTGATCCAGGTGTAACTGGATATTTGTACATGATCAAAATCTTTAAATTTATCTTGTATATTCAGTGAATTTACTAAGTTCATGTAAGGACTGTAATGCCGGAATTGATGGTGAATATCAGACGACAAGACTAAGCGATGTTTATAATTAAAAAAAGCTTGCGTTGTCAGCCAGCTTGGCAAGTGCCGAAACGTAGAATTAACCTGTTGTAATGAAGCAGGCAATAACGATTCATTCCGGGTAATGGGTAATTGCCGCAAAAGCGTTTGTTTTTCTTGCTCAGATAATTGAAAGGATGCGTTGATGCTCGGGTCTTCCGTCGCTTCAATCATCGCACCCCAGTATCCTAAAAACACTTCATCCGCACCCTCGCCGGACAACACTACTTTATACCCTAGTTGTTTAGTAAATTGACTCAGCAAAAATCGAGCGACACCTGCTGTATTTGGCGCTAAAAAACAAGTTTTTTTGACGACGTCATCAAAGTAATCAACCGTGTTCTGTTCAGTCACTAACACCTTATGCAAGCGCGCGTTAGCATGTACCGCTGTTCTTTCGGAAATACTAGATTCGTCTACTTGCGTATCTTCAAATGCAATCGTAAAAGCATTCATTGGCTCATGGGACAACCGAGAAGAAATTCCTAATAAGGTGGACGAGTCAATGCCACCGCTTAAATAGCAGCCCACAGGAACATCCGCCTTTGTTCTTAATGACACTGATTCAATCAGCTTATCCTTAATAGACTCAATGATATCTTCTTCAGACCACTGATGATTAGGCTGATAGTGAATATCCCAATACGCATGTAAATGTCTATGCTCATGTTGGATCACTAAATAGTGTGCCGGAGGGACTTGATGAATACCGGAAAATAATGACTTACGGTAAGGCAAACTAAGATGGGTAAAATCAAAAAATGCTTCTGTATTCCATTTATTACTTGTCACTTTTAATTCTAATAAAGCGGGTATTTCCGAACTAAAATAGAGGGTGTTGCCATTTACTGCATAATAAAGTGGTTTAATGCCAAATCTATCCCTAACTGCAAATAATGCTTGTTGCTTTTCATCCCAAAGAATAAATGAAAATTCCCCTCTGAGCTTGTTGATAAAGTTGATGCCATACTCTTCGTATAGAAAAGGGAGCACCTCCACATCGCAATTCGTTTGAAATAGATGACCCTTGGATTGCAATTCACGCTTTAAAACAGCGTAGTTATAAATTTCGCCATTAGCCACCACCCGTATCGTTTTATTTCTATTGGTGAAAGGCAAGTCTATATGCGATAAATCATTAATGCTTAGCCTGGTTTGTCCCAAAGCAATAGACCCTGATGGTGAAATCCAGAAGCCGCGTTGATCAGGTCCACGATGATAGAGATGATTTAATCCACTTTCCATCAGCGCATTTTGGATTGTCTTATCGGGAGAATAAAAACCAAATAAACCACACATAACGACTTTCCTATTTAATTATTGTTTCAATGAGACAAACACCGAAATGAGCGGGATATATATTTTTTACTGCTAAACTTGAATCAGTGATGATTTCTTCAAATTGCTTTTGACTGCGCTCTTGTCCACGCCCTGAAATTAGCATCATGCCTAAATCATTAAACTTACTAAATGAGCGAGCATTGTCATCAGGAATAATCATTTCTATAATCAGTAATTTTGCATGAGCAGGCATGGTGGCGGCGATATTTTTTAATAGTTTAGTGGATTGCTGATCATCTAAGCCATGTAATACATGCTTAAGGATATAAATATCACCACCAGCGGGTATCCCGGCAAAAAAATCACCGCCAAGAATGGTTAATCGATGATTAATGCTATCGTCTTTCCAAAAACGGGTTGCCGCCTTGGTAACGGAAGGTAAATCAAATAAAATACCTTTGGCCGTAGGATTCACTTTTAATATGGAACGCAATAAACCGCCATGCCCTCCCCCAATGTCGATGATGGTTTTATTCTCTGGAAAAGCGTATTGATCAGCAATCGCATAATTGTTTAATGAAGATAAGCTTGACATGCCGTTATTAAATTCAATTTCAGCCTCTTCGTTTTCTTTAATAAATGGAAAAAATTCTTTTCCAAATTTATTGGGGAAGTAAGCTTTTCCTGTTTGTATGGTATATAACAAACCACCCCATGTTTGCCAATGCCAATCGGAACCACACATGATAGTTAAATCACGTATTGAATTAGGTATATCTGAACGTAAGGTGGCGGCAAGCGGCGTAAGTGAAAATAGCTTATCGCCAGTCTCATTAAATATATTCATGCTGGCCAGCGCGCGCATTAACCGGTATAACGCTTGCTCGTTCACATTCAGCTCATTTGCTAACTCATTAGCAGTTTTATCTTTGTCTCTGAGTAAATCAGCAATACCTAATTTTGCGGCAACATAGACTGCTGCTGCATAGGCTCTTCCTGAAATTAATTCATGTATGGTTTCAAAATCACTCATGGTTGGGATAATCGTTTCTGCGCTGGCTTTCATAATGATTCCTCTCTTGATGTTTTTAATGAAGTTTGATAAAACTGCTGAATAATGTTAGTCATTGGATTATTAGCCGCGTAAGTATGCTTATCTAATTGACTCACTGGCTGTATACCCAGCAAACTATTTGTTAAAAAAACCTCATCTGCCTTTGCCAATATTTCCGGTGATATAGACATCTCTTTTGCTACAATTTGCAGTTTTGACATATTTCGTAAAACAAAGCTTCGCATCACGCCTGGCAGTAATCCATCGTCTGTAGGCGGGGTGAATAGTATATTGTCCTTCACCATAAAAATATTTGACACCGTTGTTTCAGTAACATGACCTTTCGTATTTAAAAATAAAGCCTCATCTACATTTTGCTGAATGGCTTCTTGTTTAGCCATGATATTATCAAGGTAATTGATGGATTTTATTTTCGTGATAGGGGAATATTCATTACGCCTAATCGTGGCTGTGATCATCTTGACTCTCTGTTCAAAACGAGATTGCAATGGAAATGCGATGATAAAACAGTTAGGTTGACATGTCACTGGCGGCGCGACACCTCTTCTTGCGCACCCTCTGGTCACTGTGATGCGAATACCCGCATCCACTTTATGTAGTGAATTTTTTATTAATAGGGTTTGCAAGGCGTCATTAAACTCAGCTTCATTGATAGGCGAAGGTATGCCGAGCAAGTCCAAACTTTGCTTCATTCTCTCCCAATGCTGTTTTTGAAAGGGAATCACTCCACAAACAGCATGCACTGTTTCAAAAATACCATCGCCCAGCAACAGGCCTCTATCCGTGATAGGAATAGTAGCTTGTTCATCCTGTATAAAACGACCATTCAAATACATCATAAATTTTTACTGACGACCTCCATCACTTGACATGCTTGATGAGGATTCAGTCTTGGGTCTACATAGCTTTTATAATTATCTTTTAAGTTTTGCTCTAATACGCTACTTTCATCAATGCATTCGGTGACATTATATGGCGATGTTTCCAAATGAATGCTGCCAAGAAATGACCCTGCTTGCTTATGTATAGTAAATGCTTGCTGAACTTCACTCATGATTTTATGCAGTTTACGCGTTTTAATGCCGTCTGCGGTCACTTCAGTATTTCCATGCATAGGATCACATGACCAGATAACATTTTTTCCCTCGGATTGAATCGCAGAAATCCATTGCGGCAATACTTTCTCTATCGCAGACTCGCCAACACGATGAATCAATGTCATTTTTCCAAGTTCATTGTTAGGGTTTAATAAATCGATGAGAGTCAATAGCCTATCCGTTGTCATAAATGGCCCCAGTTTAATGGCAATTGGATTCTGTAGTCCGCGCAGATATTCAACATGCGCATCACTGTTAATCGCTGTTCTCATGCCTAGCCATGGAAAATGTGTCGATAAGGCATACCATTCATTCTTTTCGTCTGAGAATCGAGTTAATCCTTCTTCATAAAATAATTGCAGAGACTCATGACTAGTGAAAATGTTTTCGGCGGAATCAATATACGTCATGATAATCTTGGCACTATCATAAGCACTTAGCATTAAAGCGGGATCCAATTTTCTAGCCTCAGGTGTAAACTCAATCCTATTCATTATGTCACCATGGTATGCCGTGAGCATAAGAAGATCTCGAGTTTCATAGTGAAACGAACGCGGCTTAGCATACTGACCGGCAATCCTCCCCACTAAAACAGGTTTATATTTGTCAGGGATGAAAGTTGAAAGATGTTGAATTAAATTTATCTTGGCCGACACGACAACCGAATCATTTTCTCCCAATGGTTCCGCACAATCGCCGGCTTGGATCAAGAAAGCTTTGCGCTGATTAACCAAGCTCAAATTTTCACGTAACGACTTAATTTGCGAGATACTGACTATACCTTGTCGAGTTTTTAAGTCTTCAATAATAAGTTTAACCTGATTAAAATCATACTCAGGCAAATGATTCATGCTTTTTCCCTGCCATGAGGAAGGCGTCCATGAGTGTAACTTAAGTTGTTTCACA
>Ga0207096_1023_pt1 | contig 29497 bp, 32 predicted proteins | sample Alteio_BWMinHeat_86_FD_153547 | JGI IMG/M metagenome (GOLD analysis project Ga0207096, IMG submission 153547) | Enriched cells from forest soil in Barre Woods Harvard Forest LTER site, Petersham, Massachusetts, United States -... | ecosystem: Environmental > Terrestrial > Soil > Temperate forest >...
CCACATTAATTGGGTCTAGATCAACAACAGTTGCAAGATCAACAGAGGGAGCAATAGTCGCCCCCACACTCACATTGCTTAATCCTACAACACCTGAAAAGGGCGCTTTTATAACCGTGTTCTCAAGTTTGATTTTAGCTTCATCCAAGACCGCTTCATTGACTTGCATATCGGCTAAGGTCTTATCTCTTTGCGCAACGGTTCCGAAATTTTTTTCTAACAGCTTTACGGCCCTATTATACTCTTCCTTTGATTGAGCGAGACGTGCTTCTGCTTCTTTAACTTTTGCTTTGTAAATCTCATCATTTATCTTAAAAAGCGGGTCCCCTTCTTTAATCTTTTGTCCTTCCTCAAAATAGATTTTTGCCAACTTCCCTTCTACTTCAGAGTGCAGGACCACAGACTGAATAGGTGAAAGTTTCCCAACCGTACTTACGCGTCTTAAAATCGTTCCTGTTTTAGCTTTAACGGCTTCAACAGGGATGGGTGCTCTTGTTTGAGTTATAGGTGCAGCTTCCTTACCTTTTTTTAACCACAGTATGCTCGCCAACCCCACAGCACATAAAATTAAAGCGAGTATAATCTTTTGATATGTCTTCATTTTTTTGTTCTCTGTTCAAAATAAGCTAAAAAATTGCACAAATGTGTTTTATAATAATACCCTATCAGACAATATATTAACATAAAATAAAAAAAATTCTAAAGGAACCGAAAATTCAAAGGAAACACAACCATGGAAACTGACTTTCCCTTTTACCTTGCGGAGCTTTTAACATCTCGTCTTTGTCACGATTTGATTACACCTATTGGGGCAATTAATACAGGCCTTGAACTCTTTCAAGAAACGTCACTAGATCAGCTTGCTGAATCTGACGAGATTTTAAACCTCGTTTTAAATAGTGCTCAGACAGCCTCTGCCCGTGTAAGCTTTTATAGGGTAGCTTTTGGTAGTGGCGGAGGAAAAACCTTTCTTAACACAGCCAAAGAATTGATAGACAAGTACTTTGCACGCAGTAAGTTGCAAGTCCAGTGGCAGACAACGATTCCACAAGATCTTGCTCTTGATAGATGGGGACGTATTCTCCTCAATTCCGTATTATGGATGAGTGAATGTGCCCCTCGAGGGGGTATATTGCATATTGCCGTCCCTAGCGAGGATCGTCCTGTACTTTCTCTTCGCCTCAAGGCAGACTCGATTATTTTGCATCAAGGGACGCTCGAAGCTTTAGAGGGGAAAGCTCTTCCGCAGGATATCACGCCACGGACTGTTCCCTGTTACCTGATTCATTGTATTGTTAAAGCTGGCAATGGAAAGCTCACAACTAGCAAAACATCTTCTCCTTCTGAATTTACTTTAGAGGTAACAATGAATAATTTGTAAGAACCTGTCGTCATGAAAAAATGGCATGAGACATTAGCCCCGTTCATCCTTCGACTTCGGCTCTTTCAGAGCCTACGCTCAGGACGAACGGAAGATAGAAGTTTTCTCCTCACCGTTCGTCCTGAGCGTAGCTGCGAAGCAGCGAAGTCGAAGGATGAACTTATTCATGAATACAGGTTCTAAAAAGCGTATTGTGTTTATTTATTAACTAGTACGTTAACTCATTAATTTTTCCTGTCAACCTATCGGTGGTGATCCTCAACATCCCTTCCATGATGGTCACGGCTTTCCCTTTCAAGTAAACGCGCTCTCCTACAATGGTAATGTCCAAAACGCCCCCTCGAGCAGAAGCTTGATAAGCAAGGAAACGATCTTTTCCTTGCTTTTTTTGCCAATAATCAGCAAGTTTTACATGAGCTGAACCACACACTGGGTCTTCATCCACACCGAGCCTTGGGGCAAAGACGCGAGAAATAAAATCATAGGGAGCATTGCCTCTTGCGGTAACAATGAAAGAGCGACACTCAATGTTTTTGACTTTTGAAAGGTTAAGGGTAAGTTCTCGAATCAAGATTTCATCGGTGAGTTCAACAATAACATCGTCATAGGCTTGAACAGCTTGGACAAACCCTTCATTAAACAAATCCTTAAAGAGGTGAGTGGACAGTGTATTGCCTGTTCTCTGCAGAGGAAAATCTAGTATGATCTCATTTTTCTCTCTTCGCACAAACAAGGGTCCCGTAAAAGAATCAAAAGTAATCCTCTTGCCTGTGACAATTCCTTCCTGAAAAAGGATGTGGGAAGAGGCAAGTGTTGCATGACCACAGAGCCTGGCTTCAGACCCCGGGTTAAACCAACGAATATGGAAATGATTGATACCAAGAGGTTTCAAAAAGGCCATTGCGGGCAAACTCATTTCTGCCGCAAGTTTTTGACACAGAGCACCGGCCGGAAACTCCTTGACAATCGTCACGGCCGCTGGATTACCCTCAAAAGGTTTATCTGTAAAGGCATTAACCGTCCAAATTTTCAATTTACAACCTTGCGAGCAATTGCATAAGGCCAGCACAATCTTTGACGTGGACAGCATCATCCTGCTGAGATGCTTCACCATACCCTACCACAACGGGAACACACCCGCTCGCACGGGCACAATGAACATCAACGATGGAATCCCCCACAAACCATACATCATGACTTGGAAGAATAACACTATCCTGGAGAGCTGCCAAGACAGGGATGGGGGAAGGCTTATCCTCTTCCGTATCTCGCGCTCCAACCACACGCCGAAAGTGGGTACCCCACCCCAGGTGCTCAACTTCTCGACGTAAGTGAGACCCATCCTTATTGCTCACAACTCCCAGGTAAATCCCATAGCTTTTCAGATTGTGTAAAAGTGCGTCCGCTCCCTCTAAGACACTAATATTTTGCAAGTGTGATTTTTCAACGAATTCATGAAAAACCCGTTCCCCCTTCTCAACATGCTCACCAAAAAGATCAACAGCTGTATTCCGCATAGAATGGTGGGGGCGCTTCCAAAACTCTTCAAGGGTAAAGGGAAGGCGATCAACTGCCTCACGAGCTACATTGATAGCTTCAAAAATCATACGCCAAGTATCTACAAGTGTATTATCCCAATCAAATAAGATGGCTTTTGGAATTTTTTGAGGGTATATATCTGGAATCATAGGAAAATCCTTAATAAGAGCAGAGAACTATTTTCTGTACTTATCTTTAGCATTTCATGGAGATGAAGAGCAAGACATCCTTCTGTGAGGTTCGCTCCCCTTCCGCACATATTTAATCTCGAAGGATCCAGCCACCGCCCAACACACGGTTATTGTTATAAAGTACGCAGGCTTGACCCGCTGCAATGCCATATTCAGGTTTTGTAAAAACCACCCGTGTGCATCCCTGTTCCTCAAGATAAACCGTAGCAGCTACGGGTGGGCGGGTTGAGCGGACTTTCACCTCACAACTGATGGGACCATTAACCTTACTTCCCAACCAGTTCACTTCTTTTAATAAAATTTCTGTACGTGCCAGAGCCTCATAAGGACCCACAACAACCTGATGCGCCTCGGGATTTAAGCGAATGACATAGAGGGGATCTCCTCCACCTATTCCCAGCCCTTTCCTTTGTCCAACCGTATAATTAATGATGCCTTTGTGCCTTCCTAAAATCCGACCATCCGTATGAACAATATCCCCCTCTTCAAGAGAACCAGGACGAAGTTTTTCTAAAACACGGGCGTAGGATCCATTAGGAACAAAGCAGATATCTTGGCTATCCGGTTTTTCAGCAACCTCAAGAGCAAATCGCAAAGCATGTTGGCGGGTTTCTGCTTTTGCCATTCCTCCTAAAGGAAAGCGTAAAAAATCTAATTGAGGTTGAGTTGTTGCAAAAAGAAAATAGCTCTGATCACGAGTAGAGTCGATAGCCCGGTGAAGCTCAACCCCTCCCTCTCCTACCATGCGCTGTACATAATGGCCCGTTACAAGAGCTTTTGCCCCTAAATCTTGGGCAGTTGTTAAAAGATCTTTAAACTTCACTTGTTGATTACATCTAACACAGGGAATAGGCGTTTCTCCCCTCAAATAACTATCCGCAAAATCCTCAATGACAGCCTGATTAAAACGGGATTCATAATCGAGGACATAGTGAGGAATGGCCAATTTATCACAAACTTGGCGGGCATCATAAATATCTTGTCCCGCACAACAAGCGCCCTTTTTACCTGCCACCATACCTTGATCATAGAGTTGCAACGTCATCCCAATAACGTCAAATCCTGCCTCAACCATAAGAGCGGCAGCAACCGAACTATCAACCCCCCCTGACATAGCAACAACGATACGCGTATCTTGAGGGTTTGTTTCAAAACCAAGCAAATTCATAGGCACTCACTTCTCTTTCAATCGTTGTATTTATGACACGCTTTTGCTGTAGGAACAAGCGGTTCACACCAATTCTCTAAAAAATTTTATAACCCATAAAAAATTAAGAAATTTTTAAAATTGTTGCACTAATTTTAAATCATTATTTCATCCAAAACACCTTTTAAAATGGAGAGCAAGTCAATGAAAATCTACTTAAAACCAATCGTTCTTGTTTTGGGAGTTATGATAACGAGCATCAGCTATTCCGTAAATGCACAACCGACCCTCTTTAATTTTATGCTTACGGTGGAAGACGTTTCTGATCCTCAAATCTTCGTTGGTCGTGATAAGAAAGCTGTTACCCCAGTTGGGCACAATACATTCAGGGTTTCGGGAAGACAATCTGATTATTTTTTTAGCGTTCAGTACCAACACGAAGGTAAGACTAAAGAAGCCACCTGTGAAATAAGTGGCGTTCCATCACAGATTACTGCAACCATAGATCCTACAAAAGGTGGACGCAACGCATGCAAAACGCAAGAAGTTGGCCGGAGATCTTATAGCTGATTCTTAAAATTTTTCAATTGCCCATCTTTAATATTAATCCATGATTTCAATTGACCCGGGAAGCATGCGGCGAGCCATGACCAACGTTTCAGGACTTAAAGACATCGTATTACAAAAAGCAAGGAGGATGGCATCATCCGCCAAGATGGCATCTAAAACGCCGCCTAAAAGTTCAGGCTCTCGGAATCGGGTTTTAAGATCTTGGGGGGTTAATCCACTATTTGTTAAAAAATGACTCAGAAGAGTCTCATCTTTCACTAAAAACGCCAGGGCTTGAAGGGCTATTGTTTCTGCGTGCTCAGTCGTCATATCTTAAAATTCTTCTTCCTGCATTACCATCTTTATCGCCACTTTCTAATTGTTTCCTATAATGCTCGTTCCATAATATCCTAAAAGACCAACAACCCAAACCCTTTTTCTGAGTAAACACCTCCATGAGTTCTTCCCTCTAGTGCTCTGACAATTGTCAGAGCTCTAGCCCTGATTTTTCTTGTGCATTTTACATCACTTGAGCATAGGATCAAGATAAAGAACAGTAAAGGAAAGGTTCGAAAAATGGCAAAGGTCCCTCCCCCCACAAAAAATTCTACAGACAACTACTTTGATTTTGGTTTTAAGAAAGTAACGGCAGATGAAAAAACAGAGAAGGTGGCAAGTGTTTTTGAGCGGGTGGCCTCTCGCTATGATGTGATGAATGATGTGATGAGTTTGGGACTTCATCGTTTATGGAAGAGTCGGTTTGTAGAAAGCTTACCTCTACGAGAAAATGGGGTTTATCTGGATATGGCAGGAGGAACGGGAGATATTGCCCAATCCATCTATAAACGCCTCAAATCTTTTGGAATTCATGTGAACCTTACGGTTTCTGACATTAACCCTGCTATGATAGGAATTGGACAGAAACGTTACCCCCACTTAAATTGGCTTTTAGCCAATGCAGAAGCCCTCCCCTTGGCAGAAAATTCTGTGGATGTCTATACGATTGCCTTTGGTTTGCGGAATGTCACATATCGGGAGAAGGCTCTTGAAGAAGCCTTTCGCGTGTTGAAACCAGGAGGAAAGTTTGCCTGTCTTGAGTTTTCTCAAGTTCAAGCCCCTTTTCAAAAACTTTATGATATTTATTCCTTCTGCATGATTCCAAAAATGGGAGAGTGGATTGCCCATGATAAAGAATCCTATCAATACCTTAGCGAAAGCATTCGTACATTCCTTACGCGAGATAAACTCTTAGGCTTGATGAAGCAAACCGGGTTTGAAAGAGCCCGCTATGAAACCTATACAGGTGGCATTGTTGCGCTTCATACAGGGTATAAGTTTTAAAATATTTGGCTTGCAAATTTACTAAAAATCTGGCATAATGTACTATGAACATTGGGAAAAAGGGAGGGCAAAATGGGCGCCCAATTGCACTATAAACCAAACGAAGATGAACCCTACATGAGTGAGCAGCAGCTTACTTATTTTCGCAACAAATTGATGAAATGGCGGGAAGATCTTCAAAAGGAAACGGCTGAAACCTTGCATAATATGCAAGAAGAGTCTCCAAATGAGCCCGATACGAATGACCGAGCATCGACAGAAACGGACCGTTCCCTCGAGTTAAGAACCCGTGACCGAGAAAGAAAATTAATTCTTAAGATCAATCAAGCTCTTGAACGAATTGATGCGGGAGTCTATGGGTTTTGTGAAGAAACGGGAGTCCCTATTGGTGTTGCCCGCCTTGATGCCCGCCCCATAGCAACCCTTTGTCTTGAAGCGCAGGAAATTCATGAAAGATTGGAAAAAACTCAGCGAGACGAGTAAAGGAAATATTTTTATTCCTAACCGTGTGTTATTCATAGTGTGTCCACATACTGACAACCTTAATCACCTTACTCTCCGGAGAGAGCTGATAAACAAGCCGATGTTGAAGATTGATCCGCCGAGAGTATAACCCTATGAAATCACCTGTGAGTTTTTTAAAAGGAGGAGGATTTTTAAAAGGATCCAACGTCAATATATCTAATAAAATTTTCACATTCTTCTTTAAAGGAGTTCGTGAAATTTTCTTAAAATCTTTTAGAGACTGTTTTGTATAAACAATTTGCCATGCTACCATTCTAATTCCGAATCTGGTATACACTCTTCAATTGGGGTTTTTAGCCCTTCTTTCAATTTTTCATACATCCCAGGAACACTCATTAAATAAAGCGTTTCTTGAATTGAATCAAAATCCTCTTCTGAGAGAAGCACCGCCTTATTGTGACGGCCATGAATGTGCACAGGCTGATGAGAGAGGGCCACGCGCTCTACAAGTTTGAATAGGTTAGCACGGGCCTCTGATATACTAAGCGTTTCCATATTGTTTTCCTCCAAAATGTACCATTAAGTAGTATGGTACCACTTTATGGTACATCTGTCAAGTCCTCTTTCCCCCTAAGCCCTAGAAAAAGGGATCCGATAAACCCATAAAACGCCAGGGATAGAAGCAAGCACAACGAGAGAAAAATAAGGAACCCAACCAAAGTGATCTATGAGCACGCCAGCAAGGGGCTTAGCAATAACCCCACTAAGGTTAGCAAAGGACGTTAACAGAGCGAGTTGAGTTGCAGCAAAAGCCATGCTAGCACAGGTTAATTGATAGGAAAAAAATCCTGTCAGCATCACGCCGCTAAAAAAATGCTCAACCCCTATGGTCACATAAAGGAAGGAAAGGTTTGCCCCCAATTTTCCTTGGGCAAGAAAAAGTAGACATGAAGTACCATGAGCCAGCGCCCCCCAAAAAAGCGTTTTTTTATAGCCATACTGACGAATCCAATGCCCTCCCATAAACCCACCGAGCATACTTGCTACCATACCAAAAGTTTTTGCAACCGTACTGATTTCTATATAGGTAAAACCAAGATCTAATAAAAACAAGGTTTGCATTGTGCTCAAAAGATTTTCTGGCAACCGATAAATGAGCATAAAAACGAGAATTGCAATCCATCCTTTTTGAGTCATAAAATCCTTAAAAGGGTGAATAAGGGCATAGCGCACCCATTCCCCTTTTGTTGTAAAAGACAGCGAACGCTTCTGTGAAAGCTCTGATTCCCTAACAAATAAGACGCCCATCAAGCCTACAAGCATTAAAAATATAATAAAAATATAGACCTCTTGCCAAGATAACACAGTTGCTAAACTAAGCGCCCCTGGACCAGCCGTGAGGATCGCCATACGATAGGCGAAAACACTCATCCCCTCCCCGACTCCCCACTCTCGTGAGTGTAGGGTTTCCATTTGATAGGTCAGGAGCAGGATGTGTTGACTTGCCGCTGAAATTGTCACGAGAAATCCACAGCCGACAAAACCATATAAATTTTCTATAGGATTTTGAGAAATCATGCCTAAAAGCCCAGCTATACCTGTGATTTGAACAAGGCATAACCAACTGCGTCGTTGACCTAAGATACTCCCAAAAAAGGGAAGAGGAACATGATCGAGGATAGGGGCCCACAAGGGTTTGAGGGCATAAGGCAGATGAAGGAGACCAAAAAGCCCAATGGATGTATAATCAAGGCCATAACTTTTCAGCCATATGCCTAATGTGGATGCTGTTAAGAGGAGAGGTAATCCATTGGCATAGGCAATGCATCCAATAGCTAAAACTCGGGAATCCTTATAGTGACGAACGATTGAAATGAAAACGGGAATCCTTTCTTTGTTGTGTTGTTTATATAGTGTTTTGAGTTTAAGAGTTTACACTCTCAAACTGTCATGCTGGGCCCTGTCCCTTGGCTCGTGGCGGGGATTGTTTCCAATACTGTTCATTTAAGAAAACATAGCAATGATTATCCCCCTTTATTGTCATCCCCGCGAAGGCGGGGATCCAACATAACCATCTGGAATCAATCAATTTTCCTATGGATTCCCGCCTTCGCGGGAATGACACTTTTAATTTAACAGAATAATAAATTAACTAAAATGAACAGTATTGGAACTTGTTTCAGCATCTCTTTAGATCCTGAAACGAGTTCAGGATGACAACAAACGGCGGTTTTTGTAACATTTTAAAGTCAATGCACTATAGTTTTAATACCCCTCACCCTACACCCGCATCGGCATCAATACATAAAGAGCGGATGTATCAACCCCATCTTTTGCAATAATGGCCTGAGTTTCATCCCCAATAAACAAATGCAAATATTGGCTTGAAATTTGTTGGGTTACATCCAGTATATAACGCGCATTAAATCCAAAATCCGCGGTTTCTCCTGTATATTTGACCTCAAGTTCCTCAGTGGCATTACCCGTATCCGAACTATGGGCAGAAATAGCCATTGTAGCCCCCTCAATTTTTATTTTCACAGGACGCAGCTTATCCGTAGACATTATGGAAATACGGTCTATCGCTTCTGCAAAGACCTTAACATCAACCTCCAACGTTTTATCATTACCCAAGGGGATCACTTTTTCATACTCAGGGAATTTCCCTTCGATCAAGCGAGAGACAAGAATAGATGAACCAACAATAAAGCGCACTTGATTTTCCGATAGAGACACCGTGACCTCTTCCGCAATCTCATCAATCAATTTACGGATTTCATGAATGGTTTTACGTGAAACAATAACCTCTGGTAAGTTTGAGGTGTCTTCGGCCAATTCTACTTGTGCTTGGGCAAGACGAAGCCCATCCGTTGCGACCGCTCTTAAAAATCCATCCTGCGTTTTGTGGAAGAAAATTCCATTGAGATAATAGCGGGTTTCCTCTGTAGACATAGAAAAGCGGGTTTTATCAATAAGACGCGAAAGCTCAGCCGCATGGATTTTAAAGGTACAGGGAAGCTCTTCTGTTGTCATCGAAGGAAACTCGATGACTGGCAAACAAGAAAAGTTATAGGCTGAGCGCCCAGACTGTAAATGAAGGAAATCTCCATCTTCAGTTGTCTTTAATTCGATTTCAGAACCTTCGGGAAGTTTTCGCACAACATCAAAAAGAAGATGGGCAGAAACAGTTGTACTCCCATGGGATTTTATATGGGCAGGAATCGTTTCAATAAAAGAAATTTCCAAATCTGTTGCGGTGATTCTTAGTGTATTTCCTTGAGCCTCCAAAAGGACGTGACCAAGAATGGGAACTGTATTACGCCTTTCAACCACACCTTGACAGTGAGACAAAGCTTTCATGAAATGCGTTTTTTCTAATACGACATGTAGGGATTCTTGCATAATTTAATTCTCCAACATTCGGCGAAGTAACCCAACCTCTTCGCACATACTTTTTTCTTCTGCCATGAGTTCTTCAATTTTTTTTACAGCATGCATGACGGTCGTATGATCCCGACCTCCAAACTTTCGGCCAATTTCTGGCAAGGAACGAGGTGTTAACTGTTTGGATAAATACATAGCAATTTGCCGAGGACGGGCAACCGTTCGTGCTCTACGAGGAGAGTGCATATCAGCCACTCGAACATTAAAATATTCAGCAACCTTTTTTTGAATTTCATCTATTGTCACACGTCTATCGTTCGCTCTCAACAAATCTCTCAACACCTCTTGTGTGGTATCAAGCGTAATCTCTCGACCTACAAGCGTAGAATGAGCCACAACCCGTGTTAAGGCACCTTCCAGCTCTCTAACATTAGAAGAAATTTTATGCGCCAAGAACTCAAGGACCTTTTGAGAAACAACAATCTCCATTTGCTCGGCTTTGGCCTGAAGTATTCCAAGGCGAAGCTCATAAGTGGTGGGATGAATATCCGCAACCAGCCCCCATCCTAACCGAGACTTGAGGCGATCTTCCATACCTTCTAAATCCGAAGGAGACTTATCAGCAGAAATAATAATTTGGCGATTTTGATCTACAAGTGCATTAAATGTATGGAAAAATTCTTCTTGAGTTGAATCTTTTCCACTAATAAATTGCACATCGTCTATCATTAATACATCAACAGAACGGAATTGTTCTTTAAATGAAACCGTATCCTTAAAACGCAGAGCACGAATAAACTGATACATAAATTTTTCTGCTGAAAGATAGATAACCTTACGACTTGGATGTGTCTTTTTTATATGCCAAGCAATGGCATGCATAAGATGGGTTTTTCCAAGCCCTACACCGCCATATAAAAACAAGGGGTTAAAAGTGGCGACTGTTGTTGATTCCGCAACCTTACGAGCAGCTGCATGAGCAAGCTCATTAGGTTTCCCAACAATAAAATGATCAAAAGTAAAACGAGGGTCAAGATTTGAACTAACCTCAGGTACATCCAGGAGCACCTCCTGAGGACGAACGCTGTCCACATCTGGTGTGCAAACACTAATTTCTAATCGTTGGATATTATCATTTTCTGATTGAAGAATTGTTTTTATTTTTGCAGCATAATTCGTGTTAATCCACTCCTGCATAAAGGCATTAGGAGCAGCAAGCCTTAAACAACCTTCATGTTGATCTATAAGCGATAAGGGCTTTAACCAACTAGAATAGGTCCCTTCTCCATACTCATCAAGAAGACGTTCTTGCGCACGTTTCCATAGGTCCTCAAGGTCAACTTTTGCCGCTGAATATGCCATTCACAAGCCCATTCCCTTGCTTATAGTTAAAGTTTCTTGGTTTCGATATTTATAACCACATATAACAAGTATAGGTGATTAGTACAGTGAAAAGCTCTTCTTAGCTACACAAGTTTTGCAACACGTGCGTTCAAGCGAGACATTTTTCGGGCAGCCGTTTTACGGTGCAAAACCCCTTTTGTTACCCCTCGCATAATTTCCGGTTGAGCCAAATGAAGAGCATTTTGAGCTATTGACTTATCGCCTGAATCTATAGCTAATTCTACCTTTTTAATAAAGGTTCGTACACGAGAAATCCGCGAATGATTGAGAAGCGTTTGTTTCGCATCTCGTCGAATCCTCTTCAATGCTGAGCTATGTTGTGCCATACTAATCCTTATAAACTTAATCAAGTGATGAAGAGAACTTATAACGTACTCTTACACCATCGTCAACAGAAGCTTATCTACATGGAGAGAAAAAAATGATAAAGAAAATCTGTGTTTTTATTATAATTGGAACCCTTATGATGCATGTTGCCTATGCGCTGCCCGTCCCAAGTCAAGATCAACGTGTGAAAAAAGTTTATGACCATTTTCAGGAACAACTCATTTGGATTAAGAATGATGTATGGACCCCGTGTGGTAAAACCCTTTTGGAAACTATTTCTCACGTTGATGAAGAGGGTTTGTGGCAAGAAAAGTACACACCGATTGTAGAATTTCTTCAAAAGGCCGATCTAGGCTCTCCAGAGGGCCGGAAGAGGGCCGATGAACTGTTAACGCTTGCTGGCCTGAATTACATCTCTGACATGAAGGGAGGGCGTCTGAAACCACATCTAGCGGTAAAAGATATTCATGTGCAACTCACACCCATTAATGAAACTGAAGATTTAATAAATTATCTGTCTCTCCCCGATCAATGCGGATGGGTTTATGCTCTTGCTCCCACAGCCCCAGAATACCAACATTTGAAAGCTCTCTTGTCCACATACCGACAAAAGCAAGCTCAGGGGGGTTGGCCACAGCTTCCGAAAGGAACAAGGCTGGAAAAGGGGGATAAAGGTCCTCTTGTAGAAACGTTAAGAACTCAATTAATCGCTCAAGATGCTTTGTCATCTCAAAGACAAGGAAGTGATATTTTTGATGAAGCCTTAGAAGGAAGCGTAAAAAATTATCAAGAGCTTCACGGTCTTGAAATAGATGGAAAGGTTGGAGAAGCAACTCTCGAAGCCCTTAACACACCCGTTGAGAAGCGTATTCGTTCAATTATCGTAAGTTTAGAACGGCAACGATGGTTTCCCAGTCCTCTTCCCGCTCGCTATATTCAAGTCAATATTCCAGGATTTTATTTAAAAGCAGTAAATGAGGGCCTGCCAACTTTTTTCATGCCTATCATTACAGGAAAAGAATATACCAAAACCCCGGTCTTTAATGCACCAATCATCGAGATTATTTTTAACCCTTCCTGGCATGTTCCCGCAAGCATTGTTGGGGAATTGCTGCCCAAAATCCAAAGTAATCCGGGTGCTTATGCAGCAAAAGGCTATCATCTTTACGAGGGTGAGGGGGGCGTAAGAATCGTTCAAAATCCAGGACAAGGCAATGCTCTAGGTAAAATTCGTTTTACCCTGGACGATCCCTATTCTATTTATTTACATGGCACACCGAATGAAAAGCTTTTTAAAAAAGCTAAACGATCTTTAAGCCACGGGTGCATTCGCGTTGAAGACCCTACCAAACTTGCTGCCTTTGTTTTTAACAATCCAGACGATTGGTCCATTGAGCATATTAAGAAGGAAGCTTCTGGGACAACAACAAAACCTGTTAAGTTAAAGCAACCTATTTCCGCCTTCATTACCTATTTTACGGTTTTTGAGGATGAAAACCACAAGATGCATTTTGTGGCCGATGAATACGGCCAAGACACAGCCATTTGGCTAGCCTTAGAAAAGCTAACGATTAAGGTTGAGTAACTTAATAATATACCCGTTGAACGTGAAGATACCTTACTCCACACACACGATTGTCATTCCCGTCCTCGCGAAGGCGGGGAACACGGGAATCCATAGAAAAGTTGTTTGATTCCAGGTGGTTGGGTTGGATCCCCGCCTGCGCGGGGATGACACCGGAGGGGGGAAAAATAAGGTATCTCCATGTCCGATGAGTATAGAGCTCTCGCATAACCCTCTTCGCGTTGTGGGTAAGAGGTGGCGGGAGTGACGGGACTTGAACCCGCGGCCTCCGGCGTGACAGGCCGGCGCTCTAACCAACTGAGCTACACCCCCAAAGGAAGGTGATCTTGAAATACCTTATCCCTAAGGGAATTGTCAAGTGAAATTCCAGGAAAGGGAAGAGCCAATAATCATGCATTCCGTGAGTTGTTCTCAGTATTCGGACACACCCTTTATTATTCACATAAATAAAAACCTAGATTGCTTTCAATAACTATAAGCCTCTAGAAAGAGACAGAAAAACTTTATAAAAATCGGTTGAAAAAAGAAATGAGCCATCCTATTGTTAGAACATAGACTTTAAGGGTCTATAATAATGTTGGTCTTAAAATAATGGAGGAATACGATGTTTTATTTAAAAAAAATCAGCACGACTGCACTTATGGTTACAACCTTAATGGGAAGTGGCATCCATTTTGCTTGTGCAATGCATACTGATGCGACACAACATACTGAGGAGACACAAAAGCACACAAAAGTACCCTTTTCAGGCATTAGAGTAACCAGTGCGGATGGGGGGCTCTCTCTCCTCGTTTCTGTAGAAGAAGAACCAGGGAGTGGTCGCTTTCGTCTCGTAGAATCTTCAGACGAGGCCGAAAAATTAATCACAACATTAACAACCGCTTACAATGAGTTGCCAGAAAGCGCTAAGCTCGTAAAACCCCCGGCTATCAAAATTCGACAATACCATGCGGGACAGATTGGCGTCAAGGAAGAGCAAAAGCAAGAACCCGTTTATCGTTATATAGGCGATGAAAACGTGAATGAAACTCTACAAACGATGCTAGCCATATGCACAGAAGCATATAAAAAAGAAGAAGAACGCCGCGCCGCAGCACGACAAGCAGCAGAGCGGGCAGAGCAGGAACGCCTCGTTGCGGCCGAAACTCTTAGACAGCAGGACGAAACAATTAGAATTCAAGCGGAAACTCTTAAAATGCAGCAAGACATTACTGCTGCGAAGGCTCTGCTCGCCAAACGACAACAGGAACAAGCAGCAGAAGTTTTAAAGCAGCAACAAGAAGAATATGCTGCCTTACAAACCCAACTTATTGCTCAACAAACGGAACTCACTAGACAACAAGAAGAATCAAGGGCAGCTCAACAAGCTCAACAAGCCCAACTTGCTGCTCAACAAGCGGAATTCGCTAGACAACAAGAAGCAGATGCAGCGGCGGCGGCAGCTCAGCAACAGCAACGCCTACTCGGTGGCCGTACTCCTGACCGGGCTGCCCATAATTGTAACAAGGAAGTAGAAAGGGGTGCACAAGGTATAATAAACCTTGCATCCGGCAAACCCTGGAAGTTTGGCCGCAAAAAACAGTAAACGAGCTATTTGCCTTCTTGTGCTAACATCACGAACAAACACGGCCCCATAAAAGGGGCCGTGTAGGTCATTGGCATCCCGCTCTAAGGTTTGCATCGAGGATCAACCGGAGAGCATGCTAGAGCCATTTCATTATCATTGTTTTCTGCATGCTTTTGTGCATGTGTTTTAAGGTATTCTCCAGCAGCAACCGAGTGTGCGCAGTTCGTACATGCGAATGCCACCGGAACGGCCACGACAGCAAGTAAGCTGCTTAGTATCATAATATTAATTATCTTCATTGTGTTAATCCCTCCCCTATCAAATCATTTAATTTATTTTTCATTCTACGACAATATTACCACTTAATAGTAAATAATTACTTAAAATAAGTATACTTTTAATAATTATACAAGAAATGCAACCTTTATTATTTTCTTGTATATTTAATAAATAACTCGAGTTCTGGATAAGACGATTAGACAATTCCCAGGAGTCCCGGGCTACTCAACCTCTAATATTTTGTTTTTTAACACAAAAAACAATTATTATGTACGGTTGTATCCGGTTTTATGCTATACATTCAATGTACTAGTGTATGAACATACCTTTCTGTTTTATTATTGACTCACTGAATGAATTACTTCGCCTTCCCGCCCTTTTTCTGTCATAATAAGAACAAGGAGAGGAACATGCTATGAATAAAAACACCGTCCTACAGAAACTGGGGTTTGACTTAACAACTTTGAAATCTGGGGATTTGACGGTTACCTCACCCATTGATGGATCAGAACTGGGCCAGGTTAATAAACACGCACCAACAGATGTGGAAAAGATGATTAACAAAGCTGTCCACAGCTTCAAAAAATGGCGCCTTATTCCCCCTCCTCAGCGTGGAGAGCTCATTCGCCTTTTTGGAGAGGAATTGCGTGCCCACAAGGACCTGCTAGGTACCCTTATTACCATGGAAAATGGTAAGATCTTGGAAGAAGGTCGAGGGGAAGTGCAGGAAATGATTGATATCTGTGACTTTGCCACCGGATTGTCTCGCCAACTCTATGGACTCACAATCGCCTCTGAACGCCCCTACCATCGGTTAATGGAAACCTGGCATCCCATAGGACCTATCGGCGTTGTAAGCCCCTTCAATTTTCCTGTGGCTGTTTGGTGTTGGAATTTTGCTCTGGCTATTGTCTGTGGTGATTCTGTTTTATGGAAGCCTTCTGAAAAAACACCCCTGACCGCATTGGCCTCCTTATATCTTTTTAACCGTGCTGTGGCTCGGTTTTCTAATGCACCTGCACACCTCTTACAAGTTATTATCGGGGGGAGAGATCCTACACATATGCTTATGACCAGCCCCTCCATTCCCGTCATCTCAGCAACAGGAAGTACAGCAATGGGTAAAGCTGTGGCCCAAGCCGTAGGCAACCGTCTGGGACGTACAATCCTAGAGTTGAGCGGCAACAATGGAATGATCCTCACACCTTCCGCAGACCTTGAATTGGCAACGCGTGCGATTGCCTTTGGGGCTTTAGGAACGGCGGGGCAGAGATGTACAACCCTAAGGCGCCTTATTGTGCATACATCCCTTTATGAAACCATGATTGACCGACTGCGAAAAATTTATGAACATGTTGTGATAGGCAACCCTCTTCACCAAGAAACCCTCATGGGACCTCTCATTGATCGGACGAGTTTTGAAACCATGGAACGTTCTCTGGAACGGGCAAAAACACAGGGAGGAAAAATTTTTGGGGGAGAACGCACCCTTCAAGATATCTACCCACACGCCTATTATGTGCGTCCAGCCCTTGTACAGATGGCAACTCAAACAGATATTGTACGCGAGGAAACCTTTGCTCCCATTTTGTATGTTATACCGTATAAGGATTTTGAAGAAGCCATTGAAATGCATAACGAGGTTTCTCAAGGGCTGTCATCTTCTATCTTTACCAACACGATAAGTGAGGCTGAAATGTTTATGTCGGCTTCTGGAAGTGATTGCGGCATCGCCAACGTGAATATTGGGCCCAGTGGCGCGGAGATTGGTGGTGCCTTTGGTGGCGAGAAGGATACGGGTGGGGGAAGAGAGTCAGGAAGTGATGCGTGGAAAAACTATATGAGACGCGCTACCAATACCATCAACTATTCTGCTGATATGCCACTCGCTCAAGGTATTCACTTTGAGGTAGGTCAAGAATGAATGCACTTTCTTTCTCATGGGAAGACCCCTTTTTGTTTCAATATCAACTCAGTTCTGAAGAAAAACTGATTCAAGATACGGCTCATCGCTATGCACAAGATAAGCTCATGCCCCGTATTTTAGAGGCTAATCGCCATGAAACTTACGACATGAATGTTTTCAAAGAACTTGGAGAGCTGGGCTTTTTAGGGATGACAATCAAGGGGTATGGGTGTGCGGAAAGCTCATATCTGGCCTATGGGCTTGTCGCACGGGAACTCGAACGGGTGGATTCCAGTTATCGTTCTCTCTTTAGCGTTCAATCCTCTCTCGTCATGAATACCATTGATCAATTTGGAGATGAGTCTCAAAAGAGAAACTACCTTCCTGCCTTAGCCAAGGGAGAATTAATTGGTTGTTTTGGTCTTACAGAGCCCAACCATGGCTCGGATCCAGGGGAGATGGAATCTCACGCAAAAGCCCATAACGGAGGATGGCTTTTAAATGGATCCAAAACCTGGATTACCCATAGTCCCATTGCTGACGTGTTTATTGTCTGGGCAAAAGAGGAAGGAAACATTAGGGGATTTATCCTGGAACGAGGGATGGAGGGACTCTCATCCCCGAAAATTGAAGGTAAATTTAGCTTGAGAGCGTCTCCAACAGGAGAAATTATTTTAAACAATGTGTTTGTGCCAAAAGAAAATAGATTGGAAAAAGCCATAGACTTAAAGTCCGTTATGGAATGCCTCAATCATGCCCGTTATGGAATCGCCTGGGGAGCCTTGGGAGCTGCAGAGTTTTGTTGGCATAAAGCACGTTCGTATGTCCTGGAACGATCCCAGTTTGGACGACCTCTCGCAGCTAATCAGCTCATTCAGGCTAAACTTGTCACAATGCAAACAGATATTTCTCTTGGCTTACAAGGCGTGTTGAGAGCAGGACGGCTGAAAGATGAGGGCCGCTGCCCGCCCGAATTAATCTCTCTCCTTAAACGAAATAATACGAGTGCAGCTCTGGAAATTGCACGACTTGCCCGAGATATGCTGGGTGCGAATGGTATTTCAGATGAATATCACATTATTCGTCATATGATGAATTTGGAATCGGTGAATACTTATGAAGGAACATATGATATTCACACGCTTATTTTAGGCCGATCGCAAACGGGCATTGGGGCTTTTGGGGGATAAGAATGAGACCTATTGTGTAATACGTACAAGCTCTTGATGCAAAGTTCGTAAAGGGTCTACATGATCCACCACAATATCGGAAGAATATCCAGAGAAAGAGAAATCTGATGTAGCCAGAATAACTAAAAATAACACTATAAAAAACTTTTTCATCTTACATCACCAATTTAATAAACATTAAAATTATTCTTTCTTATAAAGTATATTCTACAGTAGGAATGATTAATTTTTTATTAACAAACATTAGAGCCCTTGCAAGAACTCTCACTACCCGTCACTTTTCCCCATTCGTGTCATGCTTGGGCTAGAAGTTCTTGATTTGTATAACAAATCAAAGAACTTCTTGACCCGAGCATCTCATCCCTTAAGAGATCCTCGGATCAAGAAAAGTCATTGTTTTTCTTCGAAAAACAAACCTTTTCTAGTCCAAGGATGACACACTCCTCAAAAAGTGACGGGTAGTGTTGCAAGAACTCTATTCCTGATGAAAAAAGCTTTGTCTTTATGAAGCGATCTTGGTATACATTCTCCAATCATTTAACATGAACAAATTTTAGTATGGCAGATCCGCGCTTTTATAAAAAAAATGCTTCCTTCACACTGGCTCACCTTGCAGAGCAGGGTCAATGCAAAATTGGAAGAGGCAATCCGGCGCTTTTAATCAAAGACATAGCCTCCTTGGAAACTGCGGAATCCTCGCATCTTGCGCTTTGTCGAAGTGCAAAATATACAAAGGAATTAGAAAAAACGAAGGCGTCTGCTTGTATACTTTCCGAGGAAATGGCTGCAAAAGCCCCGCATCATTTGGCCTTGTTGGTTACAAAGCACCCCCATCGTTCGTTTGCTCTTATTGCAACTGCCTTTTATCCGGCAAAAACAACAGCGGGAGACATTGCTCCAACCGCTGTCATCCACCCAACTGCAAAACTCGGAAAAAATGTTGAAGTTGGCCCTATGGTTGTTATCGGAGCGAATGCGGAATTAGGCTCTGGGGTAAAGATAGGCCCACTGACCGTCATTGGCGAAGGGGTGATTATCGGAGATGATTCTATTATAGGTAGCCATGTCACCCTATCGCATGCCCTTGTCGGCCAGCATGTGCACATTAAGCCAGGGGCTCGTATTGGGCAAAGTGGTTTTGGTTTTTTCATGGATTCAGGCGACATGGGAGGACATGTTCCTGTGCCCCAATTGGGCCGTGTAATCATTCACGATTTCGTGGAAATCGGAGCTAACACGACGATCGACCGAGGCAGCGGAGAGGACACGGTTATAGGGCATGGGACCCGTATTGACAACTTAGTCCAAGTTGCTCACAATGTGCAATTTGGTAAGGGGTGTGTAATGGTAGCACAAACGGGTGTCGCAGGCAGTACAAAATTTGGAAATTATGTGGCAGCCGGAGGTCAAGCGGGTTTTGCCGACAACTTAAAAATTGGTACGGGAGCACGACTTGGAGCCCAGTGTGGTATTATGCGCGATGTGCTTGAAGGGGAAATCCTAGCAGGCAGTCCAGCTATGCCCCTTAAAACACATTATCGTCAGGTTGCTGTTTTAAAACGGTTAACTGAAGAAAATCGGAAAAAAATTAATTCCTAGGTAAAAACTTATGTCCGTAACTGAAACACAAAATTTTTCCACAGAAAACACAAATGAAGTTGAAATAGACCTAAACCAAGTTATGCGTCTTATACCCCATCGGGCACCGATGCTCATGGTGGAGCGTCTCACGAATGTGGTTGCCGGAGATCGAGCCATTGGCATTAAAACAATTTCCAAAGAAGACTGGTATTTTCAAGGGCATTTTCCAACAAAACCAGTCATGCCTGGAGTCATGATCATTGAAGCTCTCGCACAAACAGCAGCAGCCCTTGCCATGCACTCCTTAGACCTTTACGATCAAGAAAAGCTCGTTTATTTCATGGGCATTGATGAAGCTCGCTTTCGTAAGATGGTCTTGCCAGGCGATGTCCTTCATTTAGAGGTCGTCAAAACCCACAGGCGTGGTCCTGTGTGGCGTTTTAAAGGGCTCGCAAAGGTCAATGGTGAAGTGGTCGCAGAAGCGATTAAAACAGCCATGATCGCAGATAAATAAATCATTTTTGAGAAAGTAGTCATATCATGTCTAGTCAAATTCACCCAACAGCCCTTATTGCTGAAAGCGCCCAACTTGCACGAGGTGTGTGTGTTGGCGCCTACGCTGTTATAGGTCCAAATGTCATTCTAAAGAATAATGTGAATATACATTCCCATGTCGTAATTGAAGGACATACAACGATTGGCGCACACAGCGAAGTTTTTCCCTTTGCTGTTCTTGGCTTTGCACCTCAAAGCGTCCATTATCAAGGAGAACCTACAAGCTTAGACATTGGTGAAAACTGCATTATACGAGAGCATGCAACGATTCACCGGGGAACGGTAAAAGGGGGTTCAAAAACCACGGTGGGAAAAAATTGTTATATCATGATTGGAGCGCATATTGGCCACGATTGCCACGTTGGAAATTTTGTCACAATGGCCAATAATGCAACCCTGGGAGGTCATGTTAAGGTTGGAGATTATACCAATATTGGTGGACTTGCAGCTATCCATCAATTTGTTCGTATCGGGGCTTATGCTATGATCTCTGGCACAGCAGGAGTGAGTGAGGATGTGATGCCTTTTGGCACCGTCATAGCCATAAAAGCCAAGTTAGGAGGGCTTAACCTCATTGGCATGAAACGGCATGGATTCGGGAGAGATGACATACACGGACTCCGCAATGCCTATAAACTTTTAGCAAAAGATCAACAAGGAACGTTAGAAGAGCGCCTTAATCAAATCAAAGCGTTCTATGGACATGTCAAAGCAGTCATTGATCTTTTAGCTTTTATTGAAGAAGACCCCAAAAGGCCTTTATGTTTACCAGCAGAAGGCTGGGGATTCGACTTGGATAAGACGGAGGAATACCCCCTTGCCCGCAGCGCTTAATCAAGCCCCCATTGCTCTTTTTGCAGGAAGGGGTAATCTACCTCTTACACTCCTTCAGCTTTTTCAAAAGCAAAAAAGACCGTTTGTGATTCTAGCTTTTAAGGGGCAAACAGAAGAAAAACTTGTAAAAGGGCTCCCTCATATTTGGCTACATTTTGGTGAGGCCGGAAAAGCTTTACGTTATATTGCAGAAAATCATATCCAAGAAATTGTCATGGCAGGAGCTATTTCTCGGCCTACCTTGAGTGAAATTCGTCCCGACTGGGAAGGAGTCAAGTGGTTGACCCAGATTGGTTCAAAAGCCCTAGGGGATGATAATCTTTTGAAGCTTATTATTAAAATGATCGAGGGCAAAGGTTATAAGGTGGTGGGCCCTGATGATATTTTAGCTGACCTTCTCGCCCCCCAAGGACACCTTTCCTCCATTGAACCTGACGCACAAGCTTGGAGAGATATAGGCCGAGGCATTGAAATTCTATCTGCTCTTAGCCCTGTCGATGTAGGACAAGCTGTTGTTGTCCAAGAAGGCCTGGTTCTCGGTATTGAAGCAATAGAGGGTACTGACGCTCTCATTGAGCGAACAGGTCAACTGCACCGTCCAGGACTTGGGGGCGTATTAATTAAAACTTCCAAGTATCAGCAAGAGCAACGAGCGGACCTTCCCACAATTGGGCTTCAAACAGTCCAGAAGGTATTTCAAGCTGGTTTGCGGGGAATCGCTATCGAAGCAGGACGGACACTCTTTCTCGATCGAGCAGAAGCGCTAAAACTGGCTCAAGAGAAAGGCCTCTTTATTGTAGGCCTGGCGAGCGCTCAATGCCGCACATTCCTCTGATTTTTATCATTGCCGGTGAGGCCTCCGGAGATCAACTTGGCGCCGAGCTCATGGCTTCTTTAAAAAAGTTGAAAGAAGTGCGGTTTGCAGGAATTGGGGGCCCAGCTATGGCTGCGCAGGGACTAACCAGTCTTTTTCCCATGGAAGAACTTTCTCTAATGGGTGTTTTAGGGATACTAAAAAATTTACCAAGTCTCTTAAAACGCCTCAATTTTACTGTTCAAACGATCCAAGCCTTAAAACCGAATGCCGTCATTACAATTGACGCTCCTGAATTTAGTCTTCGGGTGATGAAACGCGTTCATAACTTTCCTCAAAGGCCCCGTCTTATTCATTATGTGGCACCAACCGTATGGGCTTGGCGTCCAGGAAAGGCAAAAAAGATATCTCATTTTTTAGATCATCTCTTATGCCTCTATCCTTTTGAGCCACCGTACTTTGAAAAACATGGTTTGAGTACAACTTTTGTGGGCCATCCAGTTGCAAGAGAAGAGATATTTCCTTCAAGTGCATTAGGCACTGCTTCTGGTGACGATAGAGATCCAAATCTTCTCTGCGTTCTCCCTGGTAGCCGGAGCTCTGAAATTAAAAAGTTACTCCCTATTTTTGGAGAAACTGTAAAACGTTTAAAAAAAGATATACCCGCTTTAAAGGTTATGATTCCAACGTTGTCCCCGATTGAGTCCCTTGTCCGTCAAGGGACACAAGATTGGCCAGTCGATGTTCAAATTGTTCTCGGGGATGAGACTCGAAAGAAAGTTTTTCAACAATCTTCAGCTGCTTTAGCAGCCTCAGGAACAGTTGCTCTTCAACTATCAGCAGCCCGCCTTCCCTTTGTGGTGGCTTATAAGCTTGAAAAGATAAACGAATGGATTGTAAAAGCACTCGTCTATACGCCCTGGGCCTGTATGGTGAATATCTTACTGACTTTCAAAAAATTCGGTCCCAATTTTATTCTGACCCGAAAAGCAAAGGAACTGATCACAGAACCCTGGATCCCTGAGTTTATCCAGAAAAATTGCGTGGCTGAAAACTTGGCTCCTTCTCTTCTACATCTTCTAAAGAATCAAGAGGCGCGTACACGTCAAATAAACGCTATGGGAGAAGCCATATCCTTGCTAAAAGCCCCCTCTGCCACTGCAGCAAAGACCATTTTAGAACAGATAGAGACCTATTAACGCGCGTTATGCGTTAATAGACCTCTTCCAAAACCGGGCGTAGTCTAATGGCTCCCAAGTGTCGGAGTTTTAAAAACCCACTCTTTCTGGACAAAGAAATTGAAGAAGAACAGGATAATATCTACCATAATTTTAGAATAAATCATGGATACTCCTTCAAAATGAATATAGTTAATAAATGAGTATCCAATATAAAGATTAATGCTAAAAAGAACGATGTATTTTAAAAAAAGTTGTAGCCCCCCCTTTTCCTTCTGGAATACAAAATTTTTGTTCACATTATAATTCACAAAAACTGATACAAATCGTGCAAAAACAAAAGATAAACCTATATTAAAAAAACATACAAAAAAATAGAATGCCATGTAATCAATAATCGTTGAAATAAAGGCTGAAAAACAGAACCTAAAAAGAACAAAATAAATCTTTATGGAATCAAAAAAGGGATTGAAATGAGAGCCACGATTGCGATCCATATAAATGGTCTCAATAAAGAGCTCTTCAATAGGAAGGTTCATCTCATGGGCTTTTAAAAGCATTTCCATTTCAAATTCATACCGGTTAGGCAAAATATGAAGACAGCTTTTCATAAGAGAGGAGGGAACTCCGCGCAAACCCGTTTGGGTATCTGTAATTTTCGATCCCATCAGAAAGCGCCACACGAAGCCAGTTAAAACATTGCCTAACCAGGATCTCAGGGGAATATCTCGATCAAAAAATGGAAAAGATCGTACGCCTAAAACAAGCGCATTCGAGATCTGAACTTTTTTAGCGATTTTAAGAACATCTTGGACGGTATGTTGACCATCAGCATCAAGTGTTACAACTGCCTTAATTGTGGGAAAGTGAGTTAGAACATAATTGAATGCGGTCTTAAGTGCCCCCCCTTTACCTAAGTTAACGGCGTGATGCAGAAGGGTCACTTGCTGCTCTTGGAAGACCGGATCTTTAAAAAGGAGCTTGTTTTGACTGCCATCATCTACAACACAAATGGGAGCTTTTGTATGCTCCAGGAGCTGCTTTATGAGATCAACAACTCTGTGATCAGGCTCAAAAGCAGGAATAATAAATGAAAAAGTCATATTTTGTGAAGTTCCACTTTGCCCTTCATTTTATAAAGATAAAATGGTCCAGGACTGATTGAATCAACTCCCCAATGGGTTGTAAGGAAGTTATCGAGTTGCACATTACTTTCTCGTACGACAATCAAGTTATACATGCTTAAAAATTTATCGAGATCATGATAGGGAAGTTGATCCAAAGAACGAAGGTCAAGCTTTTGAACAAGAGGATAGAGGTGATAATGAAACCGCCCATACTCAGATGGCCCAAGATCAGGACCTAGAATAAGAACATTTGTGTTTTTGGGACGATGAGAAACGTGAATCTTTGAAATAAGATGACCGACATAATCTCTGCTGGATCCTTTATATCCCTGATAAACGTATCCTCCTCCAATTGTAAGGGAGAGGAGCGCACACCCTATTAATGCACTTTTATGCCCTACTCTTATCCCTCGAGCTTCCATGTTTTCAAAAATCTTTGATACCAAAATGTATAGAGCCAATGTATAGGCAGGATAAAAAACGGAGGTCATATATCTTATGAAAGAAGCAACAATAACGGCCTCGTTCCTATGAAAAGAAAAAAGATAACTCACAAGTAATGCAGTAAAAAAAACAAGAAAGAAAATCGCATAAAAGGTAAATAGCTTTCGAGACTCTCTAAAGATGAAATAAAGACTCGCGCCAAAAACAAGAAAATAAGCGAAATTCTCTTGAATTTTCCCAACAAACTTGGCGTAAACAATAAAAGCATCCGCACTTAAAAAGCTATTGATTGTTTGCCCTGGGACTAATAGTTCTGATTTATCGTAGTTTTTGAGTTTCCACGAAATCGCAAAGAAACAAAAAACAAGCACAAAAGAAACGAGTTCTTTTTTGTAGTTTTTGACCCAGAGATACCAAAGAACAGAAGGGAAAATGGCTAACATGGATTTCTTAACCATATAAATAGAGAGTGCCCCCACCAAAAGTAAAAAAAGAAGATTTTTTCCATCTTTTTCTTCCATATTCTTTTCAAGAGCATAAATAAGGAAAATCATAGAAGTACTCAAAATATAAAGAGGAAATTCAATCAGAAGATGTCGGTTGAATTTTAACGTTATCAAAAATGTTAAAAGAGAAAAAACCAAAAAAAGTGAAGTTTTAAGATTTAATGTCTCCTTAAGAAAAAATAAGAAAGAGACAAATACTCCCATTTTAATAACGGCTATTACGGATTCACTAAAATTTCCGGGGGTAATGAGTTCAAAAAATGCCGCTTGGAGAGTCCATAAGGGGGTATACCCGACCCCTGAGGTTACAGCTGCCGTAACGAGTTCATTCGTGTGACAAAAAATTTTAGGCAACAAAAGCCAATGACCATACTCATCACATATGGAGGGTTTTTGCATTAAAAAAAAAACAAACGGAAGTAAAAATACAAGAAAATAAGCGTAGTTAGATTTAACAATATCCCATAGCGTCATTCCCGTCCTCGCGAAGGCGGGGAACACGGGAACCCAGAATTTTATTATATTACAACTGGCGCCCCTGGGGTCCCGACTTGCGCTTCGCGCTCTCGGAAATGACTCCGGGTGGTATACAATTTTTCTTTCTCTTGATAGCCTCCCTATTCCAATAAGAGAAGCAAAAAAAATCAAGAAGAAAGCTATATTTAGATGGTTTGGCATCATAAGGGCCAGGAGATAGGTTAAAAGCATTGCCTCCCAAAATCCCCAAAAAATGGCAGTTCCAATTTTGTTGCTGTCACATTTAAATTTGAATAAGGGAGAGAGTAAAGAAAATATTCCCAGGCTTGTTACTTGCAAAAAAAGAAAAGCAATTAAATTTTTCATGAGTTCTCTTAAAAATCACAGAGTAATTGGATGATTAATAAACCACTTCCTTTCACCGATCAAGTCCTTTAAGAATAATAATAAATGCTCCAGTAATTTCTACTGGAGCATTTTTTCTATACCCATCTGACATGGAGATACCTTATTGAGATATCCCCTCGGTCGTCATCCCCGAGAGTGCGAAGCACGAGTCGGGGCCCCAGGAACCATTTGTAACATAACAACTATTTCCTAGGTTCCCGCCTGCGCGGGAATGACGCGTTGTGGGGGCACAATAAGGTATCTTCAAGTGCATTGGGTATAGACCGTAATCAATCCTTATTGCGTAGGTGTAGCGGCCGCTGCTGCCATAGGTTGCGCTTCTGCTTGATCCAAAGCACGTTGCTGTTCTTCTTCCTTAATCCGGACTCTTTCACGCTCCTCTGCCGCTACCTGCTCTGCAGACACAGCACTTGTTGAGGACGAGGAGCTTTTTGGAAGCTCACGCACAAATTGTTTTATATCGAATGGTGTAATTACATTATCTGACGTAACAATCTCAAATCCTGGGCGGGGACGTAACATCCGTATCTTCAGCTCGCGCATACGTAGATGCAGTGGGGCTGGAAACTCACTCGTAAAAAATACGTGTCCTGCGGCGCGCTGTTGTAAGCTTGTGATAACGCGCTCTAAGGAGAGGAGGGCCGTTTCCCTTTTTTGATCAACTGCTGCCTCTTCTTTCGCCATTGCGGACGTGTTCAGACCTTTGTCGACGCGTGGTGACCTAATTGACCATAGAATGTTGATCGGTTCGTGCGTGGTATTTCCTTCTGGGGGAGTGTCCCAAAACGACCCCGTTAGTTCATAGAGCAAGACCCCTGCGTTATGCGTAGCAATCAAGGTATAGTCCCTTGATGGATGACCCAGATTCGTATCAAATTCGTCATGCAGGTCATGTTGAGTGGAGGTAAGTTTAATATCATGGTATGATGTTTTATAATTAACCCCAGCATGTGCATTCTTATTAAGATCATCTATAACATCCTCAAAACCACCAGCATTTGCAGCATTTAAAGATACTAAACATGAAGTAAGTAACATATATTTTTTAAAATTCATTAGATTAACCTCCCAGCAATTAAAATATTAAAGAAAAGACAGGAAACTCCGCCCTCTAGCAAAAATATTAGCTTTGAGCCAAAGAGAAGGTCAATAGGCTCCGTGGATAAAATTTTAGAATCTTTCGTTATGAAAGCGATGTGGTTGAGTCCGCTTTAAGAAAACATGATCGAACTCCTTACCCATGAGGGCGAAATCGCGTTTGAGCAGCTCTGAGCGCGCAATAAAGACGTAGTCCATACCAGGTTGGGCAACTTGGGGAAGAAACTCTCTGAGAAGGGCCCTCAGGCGCCGCTTTGCTCGATTGCGCTTAACAGCCCCTCCCACTTTTCGGCTAGCCGTAATACCATAGCGGAATGGCCCGTCTAGGGCCCTTTGATGGCTTTGAATGATAAAGGCAGGTGTGACCCATCTCTCGCCTACTTTTGCAACACTCAAGAATTCTGAACGTTTACGGAGACGTTCCAAGACGACTGCTTTGATCATTTAAGTTTGACACCATAACCCAATACTCCTCACCCGCAGCGTCGCTGCGACCTCTCCCACAAGGGGAGAGGTGATTCTTACTGTGTCAAACGAACTCACCTAAGCACTCAGACGGGCACGTCCCTTAGCTCTACGGCGGGCAATGACCTTACGGCCCCCAACGGTTGCCATACGGGCACGAAAGCCATGACGGCGCTTACGAACAAGATTACTGGGTTGAAAAGTGCGCTTCACGTTCCTATCTCCTATATATGCGAATATAATAATATTACAAGCTGTATAAGCGAAGTTGGTAGGGCAAGTCAATTATAAGAAGACAAGATTCATAAAAGCCTTCCCAAAGAATAAGATATTCGTTAGTTTAGGGCGGTTTATTAAGGAGACGCAAATGACCAAAGATTTTGGTTTGATTATAAAATTAGGGCTTTCTATCGTTTTAATTATGTTCTTGGGGGATTTTGTTCCAGAGAATATTCAACGGGCTTTTTTTACATTGAGTATACTTATGAAAGATACTCTTGTATTTTTTATGCCCATTATTGTGTTTAGTTTTATTTTTGCTTGTTTGTCTTCCTTTCAGCAACGCGCTCCCCTTCTGATCGTGATGATCTTGAGTTTTGTTATTATCTCGAACTTTGTTTGTGTCCAGTTGGGTTATGTAGCAGGTGATATCTTTTTGCCCTACCTTGGTTATCACGCAGATAATGCGGTTGAAAAAACCACGTCCCTTTTGCCCACCCTTGAGCCTTTTTTCTCTATGCCCTATCCGCGTCTTATGAGCACAGACATGGCTCTCTTTTTGGGAACCGTTGTAGGGCTTTATGGTGCTTTTTGGGGGAATGCAAAACTTGCCTCTTGGGGGAATGTGCTTAAAAATAAAATTCAATTTGCCTTAACAAAAATCTTCATTCCCTTGGTTCCTCTTTATGTGATTGGGTTTTTATTTAAAATTCAGCATGATGAATCTCTTATTGATATGTTTGCTGGCTATGGCCCGATGATTGGGCTCGTTGTTGTTGTTCAAACCCTTTCCACACTGATCTTCTTCATTAAAGCAAATATGGGAAACATACAGAACATTAAAGCGTCTTTGAAAAACTTCTTTCCGTCAGGTCTTGTGGCTCTATCAACGATGTCGAGTGTGGCGACCCTTCCTTTGACTTTGGAAGCCGCAGAAAAAAGCACGAAAAATAAGGCGCTTGCTCAAGTGGTCATCCCCGCCACCACAAATATTCACCATGTGGGTGATTCGGTGGGTGTGCCCATTTTGATGGCGGCTGTTTTAGCTATTAATGGTTTTGAAGCCATGACCTATGGGACATTCCTTATTTTCTCGATGTATTACATGGTCGCAAAATTTGGAGTCGCTTCTGTTCCAGGGGGAGAGGTCATCGTGTTATTGCCTATTCTCCAAGCGCATTTTGGTTTTACCGACTCTATGATGGGTCTTCTTACCACCCTTTATATTTTGATCGACCCCTTTATTACGGTTGCTAATGTCCTGTCCAATGGTGCTCTTGCTATCTTTATGGATAAGCTATGCGGACGCATGAAATCTTTCCAAGCATTGGAGGCAGTTCCAGCGGATGAGTAAGGAAAAAAAGGGCTATGCAGTTGATTCCCCTAACCACTAGGTATAGTTGTTAGAAAGGCTAGAATTAGAAAGGTGATTCTCTAGTAACCGAATTCCCCCAGCCGCCATCGCGAGCATCGCACCACCTGGGATGGAGAAGTAAGTAATGAACTTAGCTGGTAGCCACCCTAAGGTCGTCATCA
>Ga0207096_1024_pt1 | contig 29412 bp, 33 predicted proteins | sample Alteio_BWMinHeat_86_FD_153547 | JGI IMG/M metagenome (GOLD analysis project Ga0207096, IMG submission 153547) | Enriched cells from forest soil in Barre Woods Harvard Forest LTER site, Petersham, Massachusetts, United States -... | ecosystem: Environmental > Terrestrial > Soil > Temperate forest >...
GAAAGATGAATCATCAAAAAAGTCCACGACCCTACAACGTCGGGATGCTTTACAACAATGGATAGATGAATATATTTCACCTGAAAAGTGGCAACGTTGTTTGCTGACATTAAGGCAGAATAAATCTCGTAAGAAACTCAAGCTACGAAAATTAGACCTACCAACAGATATTTATATGCTCATTAAAGCATTAGCTAAAAAACAAAAACTCACATTAAGCGAAGTTATTCTTAAGCTAGCAAAACCAGCATATAACAGGTTATGTAATCGTGAGTCGTAAATTAAAAAATCAGAATAAATGATTAGGTCACGTGGTGACTATATGGAATATAACATATGAATAACAAGCTTAATAAAAAAGAAAGTTTTCCGGTTAAGAAACGTTGTGTCTGGGTGACCGATGATTCATTGTATGTAGATTATCATGATAAGGAATGGGGTGTACCTATTTATGACGATCAGATATTGTTTGAATTTTTGATTCTTGAAGGCGCCCAGGCAGGCTTAAGTTGGATTACAGTTCTAAAAAAGCGTGAAAACTACCGACGTTGTTTTGCAAACTTTGATCCAAATGTTATTGTACGCTTCAATCCAAGCAAGATTGAAAAATTATTAATGAATCCTGATATTATTCGTAATAAATTGAAAATTGAATCCGTTATTACAAATGCCAAAGCCTATCTACAAGTCATCAACGAATATGATACTTTTTCAAAGTACATATGGAGTTTTGTGAATAATAAACCTGTTTGCAATTATTGGAAGAATTTACACCAAGTTCCAACAAAGACACCCATCTCTGATATCATGTCTAAAGATTTAAAGAAACGCGGTTTTAAATTTATAGGAACGACTATTTGCTATGCATTCATGCAGGCTATTGGGATGGTGAATGACCATACAATTAATTGTTTCCGACACAAGGAAATATCTTCGCATGACCTTAAAAAAATCGATGGTTATATGGTTACAAAATGATATGAGGAATCCCCCCCTGCAAGTTTTGTATGACTAACTATAGTTTCGATATTAGCTTAGTGGTAATATTATTCACCACAATCAATGTACTTAAAGAGGAAACCCCATGAGCAAATCTGAATTAATAGCCGCCATAGCGGAAAAAGCAAAAATTAGCAAAGAAGAAGCGGATGTGGCTTTGTCAGCCACCTTTGACGTTATCACAGATACCATGATCAATGGAGGAAAAGTGGCTATCCCAAAATTTGGTAACTTCCAAGCTAAAATACGGGCCGAAAGAAAAGGTCGTAACCCAGCAACAGGAAAAGAAATGACCATACCCAAAACAGTTGTCGCTAACTTTAAAGCAGCAACACAGTTGAAAGAGAAACTTAATCAAGAGTAGAGATCCCATTACACTGAATTTAGGAGATACATTTATGGCAGTAAAGAAGAAATCATCTGCATTAAAAAAGAAAAAAGTTTCTACCCTGAAGAAGAAAGTCGTAAAAAAAGCGGCTCCCAAACGTACAAATAAAAGAATAGGACCTGTTCAAAAGGGATATCATTGTGTTACTGCTTGCTTAACTGTCAACCCTGCTGCGAAAGCAATCGATTTTTACAAGAAAATATTTGGCGCGAAAGAAGCACTACGCATGGAAAGGAAAGATGGAAAAATTGCTCATGCTGAATTAAAAATAGGAGATGCCAAGATTATGTTGGCAGATGAATGCCCTGAGATGAACACCTTTAGTCCGAAGACCTCCAGTAATGCTGGATTTGCTCTTTATCTCTATATCAAAAACGTGGACTCTGTAGTAGAGCGCGCTGTAGCTGCTGGTGCAAAGCTCATCAGACCTGTTGAAACCATGTTTTATGGCGATCGCAGTGGTATTGTGGAAGATCCTTTTGGACATAAGTGGCATATTGCTACCCACGTCGAAAATGTATCGAATGCTCAAGTAAAAAAACGAGCTGCTGAACTATTTTCAAAGAAATAAGATGATCGGATTAATCCAGCTAGTCAAACATGCTAAGGTTGAAGTAAATGGCTCCCAAATTGGAGCCATTCATCAAGGTATTCTGGCTTTAATTGGTATTGAGAAACCTGACACAGGAAAGAGGTTCTAGTAAAATGAATATTTCACGGGTTAAATTTTTGTTATCAATAATCTTTATTATTTCATTTGTCAGCAATAGCATGCCTGTGCTAGCCAATACTCAACAAATTGAACCAACTACCATACAGAAAAAGCTGACAAAACTTGAGATTTCCTCCGGTGGCAGGCTTGGTATATCCGCAATCAATACAGGTAACAATCAACGTATTCAATACCGTGCGGAAGAACGCTTCCCAATGGGTTGTACATCTAAAGTAGTGGGTGTTGCTGCTATTCTCAAAGAGAGCATGACAAATAGTCAGCTTCTACAAGAGAAAATCACTTATACAAAAGGGGATTTAACTAATTGGGCTCCCATTACTGAAAAACATCTTGTTAATGGGATGACAGTTGCTGAACTCTGTGCTGCAGCCATTTCTTACAGCGATAATACAGCTATGAATTTGCTTGCGAAAAAGTTAGGAGGCCCGCAAGGACTAAACTCGTTTGCACGTTCTATGGGTGATAATAATTTCAAGCTTGATCATATGTGGCCTGAAGAAGCGCTAGCAAGCCCTAACAGCTCTGACGACTCAACGACTCCCTCTGCTATGGAAAAAAGTTTACAAAAAATTGCACTTGGTGATGTTCTTGCAACATCTCAACGTGAAAAATTGCTGACTTGGATGAAAAATACCGTTACTGGGAATGCTCGAATTAGAGCAGGCGTGCCTAAAGGTTGGGTTGTCGGAGATAAAACTGGAACAGGTTTCCATTACGGTACAACAAATGATATTGCTATTATCTGGCCACCCAAATGTGCCCCTATTGTTGTAACCATTTATTACTCTCACAATAAAAAAGATGCACCTAAACGCGAGGATATAATTGCGTCGGCTACGCATATCTTACTTGATGAATTTGCGAAAACTGATCAGTGTATTAAACTGAAGTCAGCCTGATTTTAAGAGATTACACGTCAATATTGGGTAGTAGACGAGGTGAAATAACATGTCGCCTGAAAAAATATACAGTGACAAGGTGGTAGTTCCAAATGGGGAACTTTATTTTGAAAAAACTGGAAAGTGGAGTAGCCCTCTAATCTTAGTCCATGCTGGTTTTTCTGATCGTAGAGACTGGGTGCACCAAATTAACGATTTTGCAAGAAAGTATTGTACAATCGCCTATGACCAACGTGGATTTGGAAATTCTTCTATTATAGAAGCAGCATTCTCACCAGCAGATGACCTAAAGGCCATCATGGATCACTTAAAAATTGAGAAGGCGATTCTTGTTGGCCACTCACTGGGCGGTACAATTGCTTTAGATTTTGCGCTTCAGTATCCCGATAATGTTTCAGCCTTAGTTTTGATTGCATCTGGCTTGAATGGCTACTCATGGTCAAAAGAATTTCTAGAATTAATGAACTCAATTTGGAGTGTGCCTCAACCTGAAATAATGACCAAACAATTTCTTTCCGCGCCATTTTATGCAATTGGTATGCGTGAACCCAGTATAAAATCCGACGTTGAAATCATGACTAAAGAAAACTTCCATAAGGCATTATCTTGGAAAACATTTGATGTTCGTGACGTTCATTGGTATTTTCCAGAACCTGCTAATAAATTAAAGAATATAAAAATACCTACGTTTGTAGTACATGGCGATCAAGATGCTGATGATATAAAGAATATCGCTCATATATTGAGTGATAACATACCCCATATCAAAACAGTTACGATAAAAAATGCTGATCATCTTCTAAATTTTGAAAAACCCACGGAATTAAATAACCTTGTTTTAGATTTTTTGTCTGACTTCGATCAGCGATAATTACTAGCAATCACACCCACACCAGCTATTCCATATGTCGTCATACTACCAACACATGGAATTGCGGTACAAATTGCTACACCAACTTAGTTTGTAATACTACAGCGACCCACAATAAAAAATGTCACTCATTTATCCTTTAGAATTAGATGGATAAGAACCGTTGCGAGGTATAAGTTTCATAATAAGGCTAGTTTAGTTATAATGAATTAACTAAACGCACGTAATCTCAAGATGAGGACATATCAACATGAACCAATGTAAACGTATTTTTATCATCGGCCATTCAGGTGCAGGGAAGGGTGTACTTGCTCAGGGGGTAGCTGAAAAACTGGGTTGGCAATTTATCGATATGGATTTTTCACTAGCACCCTCTATTGGACGTGATATGGCAGAAATTATTGGGAAACAAGGCGAAGATAGTTTTATTCATTGTTTATCAGAAATTTTGTCATATCAGATCCAAAAGGATAACATCGTTGTAACGACTGATGACAGTATCGTTTGCCATGAGAAAAATCGACAAATATTGTCCTCTGAATTTACTGTTTATTTAAAAGTGAGTACCACTGTACAATTAGAGCGAATGTCACGTAATCGCCCACTGTTACCCGCACCAGACTACAAAGCATTTTTAGATAAGTTACATCATGAACGTGATGATTTATATGATCAAGTAGCTTGTTTCTCGGTAAATTCCGACGACAATGATCTAGAAAAGCATGTGCTGGAAGTCGCTAAAGCGATTGGTAAATAGATAAAATTTATTTTCCATTTAATTAAGAGACGACGGAAATGATAAACAGCTCAACTCCATCTTTAAAACATTTCCTGTTAAATCTAACAAAGCCTTATAAACGACTATTCTCTATTATGGCCTTGGTAGGGTTGCTTTGGGCTTTCATCAATACATTGTCACCCTATACCTTAAAACTGATCATTGACCACGTAGTCGCTTTTAAAAGTGATAAATCAGATTTATTTACGACTACGCTGCCCTATGTTTTTTTATATATTGTGCTATGGATTGGGCTTTGTATTAACATGCGTCTATTGGATTGGGTAAAGTTAAAATTATTTCCGAATCTTCGAGAAGATGTTATGTCCCAGATGTTCAATTATCTGAATAAACACTCTCACCGTTATTTTCAAAATAGCTTTGCAGGAAGCTTAATAAATAAAGTAACGGATATGCAACATGGTGTAATTGATATCTTTACAACGCTTGATGATTTATATGCACAAATACTGGGTATAAGTGTTGCCGTTATTATTTTGCTATTCATTCATCCTATTTTCGCAGTCATTTTAATGGGTTGGGCTTTTTCTTTTTTATTAATCACTTTTATTTTTTTAAAACCTATACAACATCTTTCTCATGATTTTGCTGAAAGTAAGACATCTGTAGTAGGGAGAATGGTAGATAGTATTAGCAATATTGTGAACATAAGGCTATTTGCCAGACATTCAGAAGAAAATCGATATATTCATCACAGCATCAAAAATGCTGTGCAAAAAGATAGAAGTATGCAAGCCAAAATTATCAACATGCGAATATTTTGGGATGTCAGCATCATCATATTAATCAGCCTAAATCTTTTGATCTTACTTAATATGTACAGTAAGAACCTTGTCACGATTGGTGATTTTACATTTGTTATTTATCTGTCGATAAGCATCTTATGGAACCTATGGTTCTTGGCAAGCCAATTTGTATCATTTTCAGAGCAGATAGGCTTATGTAAGCAAGCGCTCTCTATTATCTCACAGCCGCATGAAATTCTTGATGCGAATGATGCAAAACCACTTGTTATTTCGAAAGGGAGGATTCAATTCCATAATGTGACATTTCATTATGGTGAAGGTGCGCATTTATTTAAAAACGAAAATATTGTGATTGAAGGAGGGCAGAAAGTAGGGCTTGTTGGATTTACTGGCAGTGGAAAGAGTACATTTGTGAATTTAATTTTACGTCTTTTTGAAGTTGAGTCGGGTGAAATTACAATCGATGACCAAAATATCAATCAGGTAACACAAACATCGTTAAGAGAGCAAATTGCATTGATCCCCCAAGACATTACTCTTTTCCATCGCTCCCTTATGGAAAACATTCATTTTGGGAATACTAAGGCAACAGAGAGTGAAATCATCGAGATTGCAAAAAAAGCACATTGTCATGAATTTATCAGTCAGCTTGCAGAAGGCTATCAATCTTTAGTTGGGGAGCGGGGGATAAAATTATCTGGTGGTCAACGCCAACGCATAGCCATCGCGAGAGCCATGCTTAAAAACGCACCTATTTTGATCTTGGATGAAGCGACTTCGTCACTGGATTCCATCACAGAAAAATATATTCAGGATGCGCTTAATTTAATAATGCAAAATAAAACCACCATTGTTATTGCACATCGTTTATCTACTCTCTCCAAAATGGATAGAATCCTGGTATTTGATAATGGCGAAATTATTGAGGATGGCACCCACGAGGCACTTGTGGCAAAAGGCGGGCATTATGCAAGAATGTGGCGAATGCAAGCAGGTGGATTTTTACCTGAAACAGAAGAGAGAAAGGAATATCCATCATCAATTTAAAATCGGAACAATCTTATGCAACATAGTAAACACCATGAACAACCAAATTTTGACCCCTATCAACCAGACAATATTCCACTTTTTGAGGCAATTTATGGCAAAAACCTTATTTCACTAGGTGGGCTAGCTGCTATCAACAACATGTTCTCAGATCTGAACATAAAAGGATTAAAAGCCTTAGACCTAGGATTCGGATTGGGTGGCGTTGCATTCTACTTGGCTGATGTATATCAAATGAAAATTGCCGGAATAGAAGTAAATCCTTGGATGGTTCAGTACGCAAAAGACCATGCCCCCGAAAACGTATCAAATTCGCTTGAGTTCAAAACCTATGACAGCACTGGCGAGCTACCATTTTTGCCTGAAACATTTGACCTGGTTTACAGTAAAGGCGTTTTAAACCATGTTTCAGACAAGGATAGTTTATTTCTTCAAGTAAATACCGTATTAAAGCCTGCCGGCCTATTTGTTATTGCTGACTGGACATTCACTCATACAACAACAGATAGCTCAGCACCTTTGGTTTGTGAAACAAAAGAATCTTATGAGCTAGCCTTAGCCAATACCGGATTTGGTGAAATTGCCTTTCGCAATGACAGTAAACCGTTTCTGGGTTATGCCAAAGAGTTACTGACAAATCTTACCAGAAATCGGGAACTCATTGAGCAGAAGTATGGTCAAGACCTTTTTTCTACCATTTGGAAGCAGCATGAAGAATTAATTGATAAAATCAATCAGCACCAAAAATTTGCTACCAGGATTGTTGCTAAAAAAGTATCATATCCGAAATGATATTAACCAAGAGACCAGGTCAGATAAGGTCGATTTGATTGATTTATGATCAGGAGCGGTGTATGATGCGCCCCTATTGATAAGTTACAAAAGACACACACACCTTAAACCGAGATAAATAACTATGCCAAAAATAATTTCAAACAATATCTCCCTTTATTATCAAACCAAAGGCAAAGGTTACCCAATTATTTTAATTAGCGGTTGTAACGGCGATCATCAGAGCGTCTGGCCGCATTCCGTGGTAGATACATTAGCCAAGCACTTCCAAGTCATTCAATTCGATCACCGCGGAGTAGGTCAATCAGATCAGCCTGACATCCCCTACAGCATTGAGATGATGACAGATTGTGCATTTCGGTCGGAACGAACGCTCGTTTCGGTCTAAAAGCGAACGGTGATTTCGGATCTACCAGAACGCTGATTTCGGTATCAGTCGAACGGTTAAATCAAATCTCGCTGGCATTATCTGTTAAGATTCTTCATTTTGTAAAGCAGGTTTTTTCTTTTTCCGTAAAGAATCACAATTATTGTCTAATTCAATCCTGATAGAGTTGTGTACCAACCTATCTAAGATAGCATCTGCAAGAGTTGCATCATTTAGATGTTCATGCCAATGCGCTATTGGTAATTGACTTGTTATGATGGTGGATCGTTCTCGTATCGGTCATCCAGTATTTCTAATAAATCACGACGCTGGTCATTATCAGGTGGCGAAATTCCCCAATCATCAAGGATCAAAATATCAAATTTTGCAATCTGAGAAAGCCAGTTGGAATAGGTACCGTCTGCTTCGGCAATTTTCAGCTCATTCCACAAACGAGGAAGACGATAATAACGTGAAGTAAAACCTGTTAAACAAGCTCTATGCGCAATGGCGCACGCCAGATATGTTTTTCCGCCTCCAGTTGGGCCTGTGATCAATAAATTTAAATGCTGATGAATCCACTGACCGCGAGCGAGTTCCAAAATACTTGATTTGACTAACCCACGCGGATGTTTGAAATCAATATCTTCAATACATGCGTTTTGCTGCAGTTTTGCTTGGCCTAGTCGTCTTTTAGGGGTTCTGTGGAAGAATCTCCAAAAGTGGCCGGTTTTTCAATTTTCTAGTAATCGACCAGGTTTTAGCATTTTAAACCCATGTTTTTTTCCATTTGTTGTGCACATTCTTCAATCATCCGCATGACTTTCATTACACCATCATACTCTATAAATACCATTTGCATTTCAGTTGGATTCAATCGCTTTAGAAAAGCCATCAGATTGTCAAGATAGGGAGATAGCTGAATAAAAATAAAATCATCATCAGAGGGTTTCATTTCCCTACCTATTTTATTTACATTTTCTAACAAAATTTTTTCTGCTTGCGTATATTGCATTGCTCTACTTACCTCATATTAAACGGATACAGTATAGTGTGCACAGGCTCCCACAGGATTAATGCACATGACAGGGTCCTAACCGAGAACCATCGAAATTTCCGTCGTTAACTATTTAGGTGGGTGACTCTTGGTTCCATGTGTGTTCATTTCATGCATTGCATCATTCAGAATGTTATCTAATGATATTTGAGATTGCATAAGTTCTTTAATTTTTATTTTTTTCTTTTCAAAAAGATAATTTATAGCAAACCAATATTTAAAATATTCCAATTCGTATGTACTGAGTTTAATATCAGTTTTATTTTGTAAGAGACTCAATACTTTATTAATATCTAAGGTTGAATCTCTCGCAATATAGTCAGCATATCCTTCTTCTTTCCATAAAAATCCTGTCTTTGTCCAATCCTCAGGAAATTTTGCGCGATCATTTTTAAATTTATTCTCAATTAGAACGTGTACAGTTTCATGGGCAATTATTTCATCCAGATGTCTGCTTCCTCCGGAAATTTTATATGCTACGTTTGATTGAAGATTTCCTTTTGAAATAAATATGTTTCGGATTATCGGCCTTGTTATGGCATATGCGGAGTTGGAAAATTGCCAAGGGAGTGCATTATGCACGGAATAATCACTCCTGATAAATATTTTAAATTGTAGCGTAGGATCATATATTTCAGATTTTTTAATTAATATATCTACTTTGTCTAAAATTAAATATATTTCCGGGGTAATTGGTTTATCTGAATAAACGTTAAAATTTTTATAAGTAAGTTTATTATCAAAATAATATAACTGGGGAAAGCATATTATAATTATTATCAAAACAATTAACAAAATCACAATGGAACTATATTTAAGTATTTTTTTCATAGGATATATTCAAACTATCGAGTTTTATTTTTAATAATAGGAATAAATATAAATGCGAGGGGGCCTATAATGAGACCAATAATAAACCAGACTGTTGTGTTAGCACCTCGTCTCTCAGCAATTGACCGCATAATAACAGCACATCCTATTTCAATTACTAACAAGACAATAAATATAATTATACTCACTCTTTGATCTCCATCTGGAAAACTGCGTTATTCAACGCATAAATTTTTTAGTCCATTAAAACGAGGGTTTTATTGGACGACCTTGATTCGACTTTAGTGTTACTATAACGCCCTATTTTCGGTTTAATTATACTGATTTTTGGAATCTAATTCCACTGAATGCTTAATTTTTTAAGTATCACGAACTATCAATAATTTTAAGAAGGATTTTATCATGAAAATTGGTTACGCCAGGGCCTCCAAAATGATTCATTTCTACTACTCGTCGCAAATGCTTTTTTATTACCGTCGATTAAGCAGCAAGCTACGATTCCTGTATCTGGGTTTAACCAATTTTTACGTAAAAACTTAATGGTTTCACGCAAAATATCGTCATAGTCATTCATTTGATTGTTTGTTGTAGCCATGACACAGTGTGCCTCTTATTTTCGACATGCAGATAATTTTCTGGCGACTTTAGACTGTGCAAAAACACTATTGGCCATTTCATCGTCTGAAATATCCGTGTTGATATCCATCCTAAAGAGTGTAGTGGGTTGCCCAAAAAATTGACTATCAACTACTTCTTTAGCGCCATGTTTTTTATAAAATTGATTTAAATTAGGATTCAATGTATCAAGAACCAACATATCTGCTCCAATTTCTTTTGCTTTTTCCTTTATCTTTGCAAGCATGGAACTACCTATACCCATGCTTCTAAAACTAATAGCTACGTAAAAGTACTTGAGCTCTTTAATGGTCGCGGCAGCATCTTGAAACAAATCTGATGAATAGTCCGATAGAGCAAACATACCGATAGGTTGATTAGCATAAGTAACCATAAAAAATTGATTTATCGGATCACTAATCAAATCACGCATAATACCTTTGCGTTTTTCTATTCCAGGGTAACCCCGAATATAACCCCATTTATTTTCGGTCCATTCAGCGGCTTGATCTACCCATGCAGTATCACTTGCCGATAACCGTGATACCCTTATTAATCCCTGAAATTTTCCTATGGATGTATATAAGAACATAAACTCACTCTTAAATTTAATTTATTTGCACATAAGTACAGCATAGTACCGTAACTAGCGAATAAAGATCAACTCAATATTGATTGAATAAAAAGCAAAAATATCAGCTTATCCCTTTCTGATTAGCAATTAAGAAATAAATTTGATATTCAACTAATATAAATCGTTTTCGTTACTAACAGTGAGTATGAATGATATGGCGTTGCTTTCATCCTCACTATATCATGTTTCTCTTTATATTCATCTCCATCCTACTGAAACACCACTTGAACACGACCCGGAGTTAGAGCATGAATAAGACGACGCCGAATCACATGAGGAAGTAGAGTAATTACTACTGGAGTAGCTAGTATGAGGAGTTTCATTTTTCTCAGTTTTATTTGCATCTTTTAACAAACATTGTCGTATAAGAGCAATTGCAAAGATTCCAAGCATTAACGTAAACAATATCGTGCGCATCTCATGCTCCCTACGACAGTAATATTCTCCGCAGAGTGATTGCATAGCCTTTTCAAGGCAATCAGAGAATTTTTTTGTGAGGTTTTTTCCCATTTCGGTACTTAAATCAATTACAGGACCACTTTTTTCACCATCCTTCATGCAAAAGAGCTCATTGGTGTGATTAAAGTCTAATGAAGATATGTTTGAAATAACAACCTGACAGTATTCTAAAAGTTTTTCATGCATTTGGGGTAATTTTGCGGAACGATACTCAATTTCATACGTTGTATTACTTTCAGTTTCATTCATGTAAATTTTGTCACCTAATACTGCTTCTATATATGGAAGAAGCATAAGTGGGGCAGATAGTAACTTCATTCCGAAATTAACACCGTACTGATTTATATTTGATTTTATTTTTCCAACTCTACCCATTGGAAAAAATCCAATTCGATTAGTAATTAAATTTTTTCCTGCCAATATGTTATCTTTAATTGAATTAAGCGCCCTGGATAATGCCATAATATAACCTCAGTTCTCAATTTATGTGACTATAAATATTTTCGTGACTTATTCCAACCTTGATGTAATAATTGTTATACTAATAGAATTTTATAGTAATACCTGGTCATTGAAAATACGGTAATACTACCCTATTGGTAATGCAATTTGGATATCCCTCTAATATGCGACTTATTACTCTATTCGAAACTCAATTGATGTACTGCGACTCTGCTTCGTGTCGCACCTGGTACTTGAGCCAGCGACGCTGTATCATAGCTGAGAAAATCAGATGAGCTAAAAGCACCTAAAGTTTATTTGTACTAACTTGCTACTGTGTTCGCTCGAGGAAGCTGCGATACAGAAGTAAAGAGATAAGGTATATAATGAATCAAACTTTCGCGAAAGGTATAATTTTAAATTGAGTAAAAACTGGAAGTAAAGTAATGATAACATCCTCCTTAGGTTATAAATATATTTTTATACTTTCTTTATTACTTACTTTATTAGCATCAATTAACTGTCAAGCTATAACAAGAAAACAATTTGAAGCCAATAAATTGTTAACTCTTGCTACTTGCAAAGATAACCAACAGTTTTTATGTGGGAATCTTTCAGTGCCAATGGATTATAACAACCCAAGGTTAGGAAAAATTGAATTACCTATAAGAGTGCACCTCGCAACTAAAAAAAATCCGCTTGGTTATTTAATTTTTAATTTTGGTGGGCCATGGGCTGACAATGCCAACATACTGCCATCAATGATTAAAAATAGATTAACAACGCCAATGATAGAATATTTCAATATTGTAGTTATTAACCCTCGAGGAACGAAGCCAAATTTAATTCAATGTAATGCTAAAAACACTATTCAATTTGAAGAAACAAATGATGCAATGAAAAGAATATTCTCTCAAGGGAATGAGAATGATGCAGGAACGATCTATGAATTAGCAAAACAAAAACAAGAGCTGTGTCAATATGATAAACTTTATCAGTATGCAAGCACATCAAATAGTGTACAAGATATAGAGGCACTTCGAAAATCTTTAAATGCGGAGAAATTGAATCTTTACATGGCATCATATGGTACAAGATTAGGGCTAGCATATTTAGTTAAATATCCGCAGCACGTTCAACGCATCATTTTAGATGGAAACATTGCGCCTAGTAATAAATTTATCTCATTAATAAATGGACGAGCTTATGGCTCTATAACTACGTTTAACGCATTCTTTCAATATTGCTTCAATGCTGGCAGTAAATGTGCGTTAAACCATTTAATTAAAGATGAACCAATAAAATTACAAGCTAGCTTAATTAATAAATTTAATCAATTCTTAGTAAAGACTAAACAAGGAAACGGGATTCCAACCGGCGCTCGATATTCACACAGGCCAATTACAGGTGGAATGATTGAAAATTTGATATTCTCTGAAATGCAACCTTCGAATTGGAAAAATATATCTCAAGCAATATATACTGCCAAAAAGAATAATAATGGTGACGAGTTAATGAAGATCTATATAGCTAATACTGGATATGATCCAAAGAATGATAGCTATAATACAGATAATAATGCAACACGACCATCTGTAATTTGCGAAGACTATGTAGTTCCTAATTTTAATAAAAAAACAACATGGTTAAACTTTATCAGACAAATCAATTATGAATATTCTAAGATTGGCACTATTTCAACACTCTGGCTGTCACCCATATGCATTAAATGGCCTGCAACAAGCACTCCACTACTACCACAACCCAAAAAATTTCAATCGACAACATTGCCGAGAGTACTACTTATTGGAAACGCAAAAGATCCAATGACTCCATTCGAAAATGCACTTTCGGTAAGAGAATATCTTAAAAGATTTAATATCCATACTACTATTTTAAAGTGGAATGGACTAAGTCATACAGCGTTAATGACTGATTCACCAGTCAGCGTCTGCACCTTTAACAACGTAGATAAATTTTTATTAGATAAATCCCTTCCGAATTTTATTGAATGCAATGACTGGAAAAATCCATTTACACGAGAAAATAGCTAAGAAAAATATGTTTATCTACTCTTTCTAAAATGGGTAATATTTTGTTATTTGATAATGGCGAAATTATTGATGATGGGACCCACGAGGCACTTGTGGCTAAAGGCGGACATTATGCAAGAATGTGGCAAATTGGGTTTTTACCTGAAATAGAAGAGATAAAAGAAGATAAATAAGGAAAAATGATAATGAAAGTGGATCAAATTATAGTGGTAAAAGAAACTCGTGAAGGGGAAGGGCGTGTTGCTCTAACACCTACCGCCGTTGCCTCATTGGTAGCAAAAAAATATCGTGTAATGATTGAGAGTGAGGCAGGCATTCTTGCCGGATTTAAAGATGAGGAATATATGCAGGCAGGCGCTCACATTTTTAAATTAAATTCAACAGGTTTTCCACCCAATAGCATACTTTTACGTGTTAAACGCCCAAATAAAGCGCGTGAAGTCTTAGAAAATAAGTTGCTCCCAGTCGGTACAGTGATGGTGGGATTCTTAGATCCACTCGATATCCGCCATGAGAATCATATTGCCAATTGGCAAGCATTAGGTATCACTACTATTTCCCTTGAATTACTGCATTTCACTGCTGATGATCCGAAAAACGCACAAGCTGCCATGAGTCGTTTTGCAGGTCGACTTGCTTTGAAAGATGCTTTGCAACAATATCGAGGATCATTACCAAAAAAAGTGACCGTGTTAGGTACTGGTCCAGCTGGGTTAAGTGCGGCTTATGCCGCCAAAAACTTGCAATTGCCAGTACAATTATTTGGTCGAAAAGAACACTATCGAAAGACTATCTGGGCAGCTGGTATCGTCTATTATGTGTTACCAGTAACCAATCAACGCGCTTTTATTCGCGAGCATCTCAGTGATCAAACAATTATTATAGCAGCAGCTCGGAGCCTTGGCGAAAAAGCGCCTCTATTAATAGATGCAGCTAGTTTAGCAGTTCTACCCGAAAAAGCGGTGATAATCGACCTCAGTACAGGTGAAGGAGGTTGCGTCATAGGAAGCAAAGGGGATGAAGTGGTAATAGTCGAACGAGATATTTCAATTATCAACGTTTCTGGCTATCCCAAAGCAGAGCCAAGGGCAGCAAGTGAACAATTTGCGCAGTGCATCGTGAATTTACTATTAGAAGTGATGGCTACTAATGGGGAAATCAACTTAGAAAATTCCTTGTTACATCAATCCGAGGAATGATTATTATGACATTGCAGATTGGTATCTATATTGTTATCACCATTCTTGGCCTATCATCGTATATCATTGGCCTATGGAAGATCCTGATTAATCAATATTCCCCTAGCACCTTTAGTCGAGTGGTATGGGTATTGCTGGCAGTCAATAGCTTTTCTAGTGTGGCCTTAAGCAATAGTAGTCAGGCATCGCTTTTATTAGCCGCTATCTCTCTAGCTGGTAACATTGCTATCTGTATTGCTAGTTTCTGGAAAGGCACAAAAGAAATGGGACAGTTAGAGTATGTTTGCGTCGCATTACTAATTTTAAGTGGTCTAGTGTGGATATTCTTCAATGCTCCATTAGTTAATTTAGGAATTAGTTTGCTTGCTCATTTTATAGGAGCAGGCCCTACCTATAAAAAGGTATTTCGCAATCCTCATAGTGAAAATATGGCATTTTGGTTGTTATTCTTTTTAGCCAGCGTGCTTAGCATTTTTGTTAGTGATACTATGTCATTTAAAGCGATTATACTGCCGGTTTATTATGCTTTGTTTGATGGCAGCATAATAGTGCTGATTTTACGTAAGTCAATGATGAAACTAGGTCGTGCAGTTACTCCTATTTAATGCGAAGGAAAATCGTATTAACGTTATTGCGGGCAGTTCCTGTATCTTAGTGACATTAGAATTTTAAGATAGCTAACTTTTCCATCTTGGATTATGCGCTCCCGCATGTCGTGCTCTAATACTAGCCTCGGCCTTTTTCTTACTGTCAGAATGGGCAATAACGATCCATTTACCATTTTCATTTTTTAAAATGGGCCATCCTTTCATTTTTGTCCGATTACCGACTTTATATGGCATATCTCCTCCATGAAAATACTTTTTAATCGCACTTTATTATTATACCATTATCTAGATATAGGAGATTGAGCATCCATCGAATTAACTCGATGAAAAGCAGCTTAGTGTAGCCTCAGGGGGTACTAGTAGAGCAATTGAAAGTAATTAATAGCAAAAGATACATAATGTTTGTTACTGTAACTTGTAAGTGTCGAAGATATATTTAAGGAGGCATAATGACTACTTCAAAGTCCAAGGAAAAAATACTCCGGGATAATGGCTATAGATATCACTTCATACGGATGATCTATTTTAATCTCGAGAAGAAGAAAGTATTTAGCTTTGAGGTAATAGATGATCATCCCGAAGATTGGCTTCAGCAAAGAATTAATGAACCAAATAATAAAGATTGGGAATTCTATAATAATGGCGCGCTTCCTGAACAAATAAAGAATGATATAAAAAAAGAGCTTGGCTATGACACTTAAACAAGCTGTAAATAATCTGAGGCAAGAATATTTTGAACTTAAAGCACCAATGCATAAAGAGCTTCGGCATTTGGAGGCAACGGTTAGGGCTTATTTAAAAGAACTTGAATATAGTTTGGAAAAGCATGAGCGGATTGATGTTGAGTCTCGAGTTAAAGACTGTGAAAGCGCAATTGATTCATTAAGACGGAAACAGCCTGGTCGTGATTTTGAAGACGGAAAACAGTATACGTTGAATCAGCTTAAGGATTTAGTAGGACTGAGGATTTTAACTTTTCCCACAAGTGTTATGAAATCAGTGAACGTTATTCTTTCTGATACATTTAAAGACTGGTCCACTGACCATGATATGCATGGAGGTATGCAAATCTACAAATATTATAACGAGATTGGCGATTTAAAAATTCCATGTGAAATTCAAATTGTTTCGATGTTAACAGGAAAGTTCTGGGATGTTGAGCACGCTGCACTATATAAGCCAAACCCAGCTTATAAAGGGGCAATAGAAGGAAGTTTTACAATGGATCGCTTATACAAAGATGTAATGAATAAGTTGGCTGAATTTGAAAAGGCTTTTGAAGAGACCCTTCAAGGCAATTAACTTTTATTACGATTTTTATTTGTAGATAACTTGCACCTAACCCAACCTTCATAACACCTATATCCAGTAAAAGCTATCACGCCATCAAATTAATAATATCTCGATAACCACTCAATACTCTAATAATTTCAATTGGAGAAACAGGATTATATATAATTAGATAATGCCACTTGAAAGGCCAAAATTTTACTGGCTTATCTGTCAAATCTTCGCGTAAATGTCCAATATCCGGATTTTCAGAAAGTCTCTCCATCGTTTCGTATACAGCATCAAGAAAAGAATGAGCAGCATCTGGATTTTCTTTAGCGATATAAGTGATTATCTCATCTATGTCATTTTCAGCATGAGGGGATAAATAATATCCAAATTTCATTTCGTTTCCTTAGCCAATTTATTAATTTTCTTCTTTAATCTGTTATAGCTATCTTTTGCCGAAATTTTGTTATTGGCATTTAATTGGGTTAAACCGACGTCAATAGCATCATTTAACTGTTTAATACGATGCGTTTGTAGATCCTCATATGTATGAAGGAGTCTCAGCGATTCTCGAATAACTTCGCTTGCTGAAGTATACATACCACTATTAACTTTGGTATTGACAAATTGTTCGAGCTCTGGCGTAAGAGAGATATTCATGTTAGATTTCCTCATAGGAGTCTTATATAACAAAGTATAGCACATTATGCCAAAGATTGTCATTTATTGTTATCGGATAAAGTCTCTAACTAGTTCTCCAAAATCTCTCAAAAGCCCAATAGTCTATACTATCGGGCGTTGCATTTATTATAAATAATTAGTTATATAGGTAGTATACATTATAGTAACATAAGATATACTCTTAATGAGCAATATTGGCTTAGCCTTGGAGTTACTTTTAATGGGGTTTTTCCAGTTTAGCCCGAAAATGCCCAGACTTGAATTTAATCAGAATCTTTATTAATTAGCTGGGCAATTTCAGCAAGTGGTTGATCGCTCCACTTCCTAGGCGGATCAAAAAAACTCCTATGCCACTGATTGCCAATGTATTAAAGGATGCATTATTGCTGATGGCACAGGACTCGGGATATTCAAAATAGCTGAAGCGTGCGATTTAGGATATAAATCTATGTTAAATTCCCATTACGATTTTATCCGACGCGAAACAATCAGAAATGCAAATGACATTATCAGCGTGGCGGTTCTCTCCTAATGTGAAAAATTGAATATGACATAGAAATCATATGATTTCTATGTTATACTATGCCTATATGAAATGGATTGTTAAATTTTACGAAAAATTTGAGCCAGAATTCGATGAACTTGATATGGAAGTTCAAAATGAGCTATTGGCACATGCCGTATTTCTCGAGAAATTTGGTCCACAATTGGGACGGCCCTATGTGGATACTTTAAAAGGCTCAAAATACTCGAATATGAAGGAATTACGATTTAAGGCCGCGAATGGGGTTTGGAGAGTCGCTTTTGCCTATGATCCAAAGAGGGAAGCTATCCTTTTAGTCGCAGGGAATAAAGCTGGGGTAGGTGAAAAGCGATTTTATAAGGAACTGATTAGAAAAGCGGACGAAAGGTTTTCAGACTACTTACGCACTTTAAAATGAGGGTTTAAATTATGACTACTACATTGCGAAACAAATTAAAAAAGCTGCCTGCTGCGCGTCGTAAAAAAATCAATAAACGTGCGAAGGAACTTATTGCCGAAGAAATGACCTTACGTGACTTAAGAAAAGCGCTTGAATTAACCCAAGCCGATCTAAGTTCAAAATTACATATGAAACAAGAAGCTATTTCTCGTTTAGAAAGACGCTCCGACTTGTTACTTTCAACACTTATTTCTTATATTGAAGCAATGGGCGGTGAATTGAACATAACCGCAAAATTTCCACATCGTCCGCCTGTGAAAGTAACCGGATTTGAAGATATTGGATTAAAAAACGCATCCTAATAGTCATTGGACAATAAATAGTCTGGGCATTTTCGGGCTAAACTGGATGAACCCCTTAATGCAACAGTTTGAAGAAGCAATAAGGCAAATCTAATCATGCAACGTTACCCCATTCCAAAACCGATTCTTGATACACCAGACTCCATAAATGAATCTGTTTCTCAAATAGTAACGTCCGAATTTGCTAAAAATGATATGTATGCCGCTATTGATTTCTTAAAACAATACCATGGCAACCGGGCAACATATGATGCTTATCGCCGAGAAATAGAACGGCTTTTACAATGGGGCTGGCTGATAGCAAAAAAATCTATCCTCGTACTTAATCGTCAAGATAGCCAAGATTATATTGAGTTTTGTTTAAATCCTCCGCACGCGTGGATAGGAACAAAGAAAGTATCACGCTTCATTAAACGTGGCGGAATAAAGACGCCTAATCCCAAATGGCGTCCTTTTGTTGCAACGGTTAGCAAACAGGATTTTAAAAAAGGCGAAAAACCAGACAAAGCAAAATATCAGCTATCCCAAAAGGCCATTCGAGAAATATTTACTATTTTAAGCAGTTTTTTTAATTACCTATTATTAGATGAAAAAATTACTAGTAATCCTATTGCGCTTATTAAACAGAAGAGCAAGTATCTACAAAGACGTCAGCAACAGGCTTCTGTCATGCGACTTACTGAAGAACAATGGAAAACCTGCCTTAAGGCAGTAAGAGAAATGGCGGATCAAAACCCAGATAAGCATGAACGGACATTGTTTATCATTTCTATTCTCTACTTATTATACTTACGTATCTCTGAATTAGTTGCGAGTGATCGTTGGATACCTATGATGAAGCATTTTTATCAAAAAAGTGATGGATCTTGGTGGTTTAAAATCGTTGGGAAAGGAAATAAATTGCGTGATATTGCTGTCAGTGATGACATGCTCTCAGTTTTAAAACGTTATCGTCAAACACTACATCTTAAACCACTCCCTTCACCTAATGAGAAGAATGTTCTTTTACCCAAGGAGAAAGGAAAAGGTCCGATGACAGATTCGCGTCATATCCGAAGATTGATACAACACTGCTTTGATAAGACCATTAACAAATTGAGAGAGAAAAAATCATTTGCAGAAGCTGATATGATGGAATCAGCTACAGTACATTGGTTGAGACATACTGGGATATCAGATGATATTAACAAACGCGATCGACCTATCGCCCATGTGCGTGATGATGCAGGACACAGTTCTAGCGCTATTACGGATCGATATAATGATATAGAATTAAAAGAGAGACATCAGTCAGCTAAAAGAAAAAAATTGGATACATTTTAGGAATCCTCATGGTCTTATTTACAGTGATGCTGATGGACCTCTTAACAGGTATGGAATTTGACCTATTTGTACCAGCCTTTCCTGAATTACAAAACCAATTCCATCTATCCCCTTTCTGGGTTGAATTATCATTATCAATTAATTTTGTAGCTTATTGTATAAGTTTATTTGTTGTAGGTGATTTGGCTGATCGTTACGGCCGTAAATCCATCATTTTAATTGGCCTGCTAACTTTTATATTTGGCAGTGTTCTTTGTTTGTCTTCGAATTCTTATTATACTTTTCTTGGCGGTCGCTTGCTTCAAGGAATAGGAATTGCAGCACCTATACTCAGTTTTTTGATTATTTCTGACTTATATTCTATTAAAAATCAACAATTTTTGATGACGATATTAAATGCATCGTTGAATACAGCAGCTGCTTTTGCTCCCGTAATAGGTAGCTATATTACGAAATATTTTCATTGGGAAGGAAACTTTGTCACACTCTTACTGATGGGATTAGTCACATTTTTAATGACATTATTTTTTATTCCTAATCATAAAATATCTTTACACAAGAAAATACCTGTATTACATACCTATGTTGCTATTTTTAAATCAAAGACATTAGTACTTTTGATGATATTTTTCGTGATCATGTTTGTGCCTTATTGGATTTTTGTTGGCATCTCTCCCTTGCTGTACATGAAAGACTTAGGAGTTAATCTCACCCATTTTGGATACTACCAAGGATCATTAGCCTTGACATTTGCACTAGGGTCTTTATTGTTCGGCATTATTATTAATAAATATGATCAAAAGAAAATGCTATATGTTGCAAATCAAGTTTTTATACTTAGTTTGATCAGTATCATATTTATTACTTTTAAAAACAGTTCGAACCCACTTATCATTACTCTTGCATTCATCCCATTTGTCATCGGACAAATTATTCCAAGCAACATTATTTATCCATTATATTTAAATTTAATGCCTGAAGCCAAAGGACGGTTAACGGCTATCATTCAAGGAGGTCGATTAATTTTTGCATCAATTGGCCTTCAGATAGCAGGTTATTTCTATCAAGGATCATTTCGTAACATTGGCATCATAGTGTGTACTTTTGTTCTTATGGGTATTATTATGATGATTCTTGTCCTTAACCAATGGCCCAACATTAAAAGTATTGAACGATGACATATAAATTAAATTTAGAAAAGGCGAGCGATAAAATTACAAATACTATTGATAAGCTGCTTAACAAACACAGTGGATCTGTTCTAGTCGCTACAAATAAAGAAAATATTTATAAACTATGTTTCGGTTATGCTGATATCGCAAGAAAAATTCCGGTATCTATGGATACACAGTTTCTTGCAGGCTCAGTTACAAAACAATTTACTGCGGTGGCAATTTTAAAGGCTTTATTGGATAAAAATATTAATAAAAATGACCCTACAAAACTTAAAAAACACATCGAATCAGAATTAAATAATACGATAGAATACTACCTACCCGCAGAACATGAAATATGGAATGGCTCAATGCCAGTATGGGCAAATACTGTTACAATACATCAATTGTTAGTCCATTCATCTGGAATAACGAATTACACAAGTTTGCCTGATTTTGAAAAACAGAAGTTTCCTAAAAATTCAGATCTTATCGCGTTTTTTAAAGACTATGAGCTAGAGTTTACACCTGGAGAAAAATTCTCATACAGTAATTCAGGCTACTACTTATTAGGAATGATCATTCAGCAAGTGACCCAGCAAGATCTTGATGTTTATTTAGAAAAGACTTTTTTTGAACCCCTTGAAATGCGATCAACCTTTTTACCAACTCAGGGCACTGTAGATGATCTTATACGGTCAGATACTAGATTCCCAAATTTAGCTCGAGGCTATCAGTATGAAATCACAAAACAAGATGCAAACTTAGAAGAAATTAATCGTTATGAATCGATGGAAGTCCCGGGTGCAGCAGGAAGTCTTATATCTACGGCTGAAGATTTGCTGAAATGGAATAATGCTTTATATGCTGAGGAGATAATTCCGAAATTTTTGCTTGAGTTGATTCTAAAACCCTACCTAGTAACGGAACGAGCCAATGCTTATTATGGCTATGGTATAGAAATCATGAAGTCAGATGCGTTTGGTGAATATTATTCTCATAGAGGAGGCATCCCTGGCTTTCGTTCAATATTGACTTTCATCCCAACTTTGCAAATATCAATTATTACTTTACAAAATATAGTCGAAAATCAAGAGCTATTGGCACCAGAAATAGAAAAAATTAAAGCTAGCCTACCACAAACATTATCGAAAGAGGAAAGCTCTCTAGAATTAGTAAAAATTATAGAGAGCAAATACCCAACTATTGTTGAAAATAGGAACTGCTACGAATTTGGGCCTATCTATGATGCCATTATAAAAACATTAGAATGGCTTTGCATTTAAGCTATTCCGATTAGAGGAATAAATACAAACAGATTATCTGAATTAATACAATTTACGTGTATTAACTTGATGAGTTGCTCCATGTTGTAAAACATTTTGCAAAGGAAATTCTCTCAACATCTCAATTACATTCCCATGATAACCTAATCGACCCACAGCAATTTTCGTCGCCATAAATTTAAAGTCAGGTATTTTGATATTTTTGATAGCAGCATCTACTTCTGGATCAGATCCTGAAATATAATAAAGTGTAATATGAGGCTTATATTGCTGACCCGTGCCAAAAGTACCAATTTGATCTAACATTGCTCTTCTCGCTACCCCATCGCTAGTACTGGGTAATAATCTAAGATAGATTTCTTCAAACTGTCTCATCATACCATTTCTGTATTTCAACCCGCATTCCAAAACATCATTATGCAGTTTTTTAATGGATGCTGTTACTTCTGTATCCCAAAAAAGATTTAATTTGATGTTATCAATTTCAGGAATCATTTTAATTTCAAATGATGAAGATAACGCACTGATAGCATCAAGACCAGAAATCAATTGAGAAATGAGATTTTTAGGGAATCTACCTTGGAATAAACTAATATGATAAATGTTTCCAGTATTCAATCTTACACCAGGTATTCCATGAATTCTATCGGCGATCTCTTGATTCAGTTTTTGTGATATCAGTTGAAGATCGCTGGGTAGCTCGATAAAAATGCCTAGTTCTTCATAGCATGTAGAATGGTAAAATAAATTGGCTGGCGAATTGAGTTTATTATGGACTGGTTGGTTTTCTTGGGCTTGAACGAAATAGGAAATCATGCCAAATTTAATTTGTGCATCTTTTTTTAAAACAGAAAATAATCCCGCTTCTTTTAGTTTTTCTACGCATTTCACTAATGGATCGTGAGGATTACCTGGCGCCATTAGGGTTAATGTTTCTATTTGTGGAAATTCTTTCGAAACCCACTTCATGGCTAAAGTCATCCATTGGATAATAAACGGATAGTTTATAATAAATTCTTTTGAAATTAAAAGATCAGAAAGATAGGCTGTCTTATTTAAAGCAGTATTACTTTCTATCCAGTGCAAATTAAGGGTAATAGTGGCGATAATTTCCTCTTGTTGCATTGCAGAAAAAACAATAACTCTATCAGACTGCACTTTCTTTAAAATAGCTTCTTCTGAATAGCGCTCATCCATTTTTTTCTGTGCAGCCGCATTAGATAAACTAGGCCGCATTTCAATTAACCGACCTTTTTGAAATCTTGCAACAGCAGAACAGTACACTCCATCCGCAGAGTTATCTTTTTTTAACACATGCAATTTGTATTCAATAGATAAATCAGATGATGGATTTATTTGTGTAGGGGAGGCATAAAGCAAGTTAGTATTATTAACTAAATTATCAGTATATCCTGGTCTTCTTTGCTCAATCAACCCAAGTAATTCGGAACTATAAGCAGGATCAACCATGATACAATGTTTGCCATTTTCACTATCCAGTTTTGCTAATAATCCTGCATATATTGCATTACGTTCCTTAATCTCTGTTGGAAGTTTCGGGAAATTGACATAATGCGTTACTTCCAATTCATTAATAACACTGATAGATTCTGTACTTGCAATACCAAAATCAATGTCGACTAATCCATCATGATTAGCATTGATGCTAATATCAACGCCGGTTAAATCTGTAGAGTTAGCTTGCAGCGGATTTCTAGAAGATGATGACATATGGAATTTCTCATTGATAATACAAGTGAGGGTCACATTATAATGCAGATGATATTTGCGATCAATTATCAAAATTGATCAAACATTGGTCTTCCTGTATGCCAATTGCCCGACTTTATTTTAATACTTCCAGACTGGTTTTAAACCCAACTAATCTAACCGGTGATTCAGTTCCATCTTTAATTTTTAGAGGAAAAATTCCTACGTAAGCACATGCAAAAGGAAGATCTCTAACATTCGCAACATTCTCCACAATATATACACCATTCCTTAATAGCAGGTCATGCACTGAAAAATCACTATTCCCGCAATCTGGTGACAATGTATCAATACCAATACCTATTATTTTTCGAGACACCAATAACTCTGCTGCTAATACTGAAACATGTGGAAAAACAAGATTGTTTCGATATTTTTGTGGATCAATCCATAACTGATCCCAGCCGGTATAAATAATGACAAAGCTACCTTGTTTAATTTTGCCGTGCTTCTGTTCATGTTCTAAGATGTCATTCTCAGTCATACTATATTTTTCATGAGCTTTATTTGAAACATCAATAACAACACAAGGTGCAAATAAATCTTGTATCGGTACATCAGAAATTGTTGATCCAGATGGAATACAATGCGCTGGCGCATCAATATGCGTCCCTATCCCTGCATACATGGAAAGGTGCTGGACGCGAAATTTTGTTTCCGTAGCACAATCTGCATAATCGCGATTAATCGTACTCTGAAATCCACAATCAATACCCCAATGTGGAATGTCGGATGAGATTGTATGAGTGAGATCAATCAACTGAATATTCTTTAAATTAAAAATATTTTTTCTTTTAAGCTCTTCCAGATTAGAAGAAATAACGTCATTTACAAATTCACGACTGAATTTAGGACAAAACCGCGGATAAGTTCTTTCCAAACCATATGCCCATCTTTCTAAGAGCAACTCATCATAATCCACCATGTCTTCAAGTAGAAATTTATCTAAATATTTATCGTCAGCATGAATTCCGATTCCACCATCATAGAGCTCGCCGGAAGGTAATCGGAGAACAATATGATCGCACTCTTGTCGATCCAATGTTAGGACAAAACAAATATGCACTTTTTTATCAAAAAGCGCATTCCATTTATCATGAAATATTTTCGAAAAGACACCACAAGGTCCATAATTAATACGTGGCGTTCCTTCATGAAATCCATATTCCTGATTAATTTGTACCTTAATTGTCTCTAGAATTTCTATGGTATTTGAATTTAGCATATTTTTTATCTTTTCATTTATTAAACCCACTCTAATAATCATGCTATTATACTACAGTAGAGGGCACTATCATGCAGTATAAAGTCACAAAGCAATACTTAAGAGAAGCTGAATCACTCTCCGCGGAATTTATTAATTCAAATGATGCGATCTTTTTCATTAATATGGCATTACAAGTTGATGAAAGAATAAATGTTAAAACTATATACTATCTATTAGACGATCACCGTCAGAAAACAGTGCAGGAATTTAATAAATGGAAGTCATATCAATTGAAATACCGCCATCCCAGTGAATATCCAAATTTTGCTGCATACAACTTACTTTATACCATAACCCAGTCAAATCCTGATGTTAAATATGCATTTGCAAAGTTTAGCACCTTGAATGATGCAAAAGCGTTCGTCGAGGAAAGACTTGCTACAGACGCATCACACAATGAAAACATAACATATTATCTTCTCGAAGGTGATACCTTGATTGAACAATCAGACCAAACAACATTCAATGAATCGCAAGCACAATCTTCGAAGAAGGAACAAAAACTAGCGTTTCGCCCTACCCCCTTTCCTACCGCTCTAAGACTAGGGCCACCCAAATGGGTTGTTGATGATGAAAATGAAGAAGATAAAAAAGAATAATTTCACATTATTTATTAAACCATCTGTTTTTAGCATATAAATTTAGTTAATTAATCATATACATATAATATTATTAATATATACTTTAACTTTATCAATTAATTATTTGACATTATTGAAATTCAAGTTATACTGTTCATATTCCAATATTAAGAGGAGCGGTTTAACATGATTTCCAATGAAGCAAAGAACTCTTTGATTACAATGAAACACAGCACATTTAGCACCCCTAATTCCTGGAAATCAGAATGGGTTAAAACAGGTATAAAAGTCGAATCACCAGAAAATGATTTGTCAGTCTATTTACTTGAACTTCCTATGGCGGGAGACTTTAAAAAAATGGCCATCGAGGCATGGCAACAATTTCAACCCCATTTCAATTTTCTACCAACCCAAGAATCCTCGCCACCGCCATCCGATGACTGGGATAAATTATATCAAATTGTCTATGATGTCCCAGCTAGCGAATCACGCATGGTAGTAACCATCATTCGCTCTTTTAAGGATCATGCCTATGTCTGCCTCCTGGATAGCAAAATAGCCGGTCTTTGCCGTCGCGGTGCGCAATTCAACATGATACTAGAGAGTTGGAAACCGATTGGATTTAAAGAAACTAAATTAAATAGTACCGCCAAAAAATGGACACACCCTGATACGGAAGATTTTGAGAAATTCATCTCAGATTCAATGCAACAGTTAAAAATACCGGGTATGTCCATAGCAGTTATTCATGCCGATGGTGAAGTATATAGTAAAGGATTTGGGGTCAAGCAAGTCGGATCACATGACCCTGTAACAACAGATACACCTTTTATGATCGGATCAACTACCAAACCGCTAACCACATTATTAATGGGTATACTCGTCGATCAAAAGAAATTATCTTGGGATATACTGATCATTGATATTCTTCCAAACTTCAGCCTAGCAGACGCGGATCTCACACGAAAATTGACTATTCGTCAAACTGTCAGCGCATCAACCGGCATGCCCCGCGGTGGACTGGAATGTATTTTCAAATATACAGGGATTAGCCCTGAGGACAGAATAGCAGAAATGAAAACAATGGCTCCCACCACTAAAATGGGCGAAGTTTTTCAATATTCCAATTATCTGGTTATGACAGGTGGCTTTGCAGCAGCTAAGGCATCTTTTCCCGAAAGTAATTTAGAAAATGCTTACTCAGCCGCAATGAAGAAATATGTTTTTGAGCCCCTTGAAATGCATAAAACGGTATTGAAACCAGAGCATGCATTGCAACTGGGCGCCGCCCTGCCCCATGGTACCGATTTCAATGGTAATACTTATAACATTCCATTTAACATTGAATCATTTGCATATAGCATAGCCCCAGCGGGTGCTATATGGTCCACTGTAAATGATATGGCTAATTATCTTCTGCTAGAGATGAGTAATGGCACATTTAAGGGAAAACGTGTTATCAGCGACACATCTATCTTAGAACGCCGTAAACCCATCATCAACATCAGTGAAAAATCATCTTATGGCTTATGCTTAATAAACATGAATGAACAGGGATTAAATTTAATCGGTCACGATGGAGCCACCCTTGGATTCTCTTCAATGCTCTTCTTTATTCCAGAAAGTAAAATAGGCATGGTTATATTATGCAATATACGATTAGCACATCAATTTTTGCATGCAATAAAGCAGAAATTCATTGAATTAACATTCAATGCAAAATTACGATCAAAAGAAATGGTGAATTCGTTCGTCCAGGAACGCGAAAATACCATCAAAAGAAATCAGGCTTCTATTAGTCTGAATTCTGTCCCAACACCATGGCTAGAAAAGATGTTAGGCACATATCCCAGCATAACACTGGGTCCTGCCATTCTAGCGCGCGCAGCAGATGGTGAAGGCTATGAAATTCGGTTCACAGAATGGAAAACAAAGATAGGCAGTGAAATTGAACCAAATGGGAAAAAGTTATTAGTTATGATCGATGCGCCTTCCTACTGCGGAGTTAAGCTACTTGTAGAAAACAACGGAGACAAACTCGTTTTAGACGGCGGCCAAGAACAACATGAGTTCATTCGACAATACGCGTTGGAGGGTTAATTATGTCAATCAATACATCTATACCGCAGCCTACGGGACCCTATTTTGTCGGAAAAGAAAGCTTTCATCTCATTGATACTTCGCGTAAAGAACGACATTCTAAAGATCAAGATTGTGCTAGGGAATGGATAGTAAGAGCTTTATATCCCACCGATTCAACTGACACTATTCAAAAATGTGTTTATCTTGATGGATTGAGCACTATTATTAAAAGTAAATTGACTGATTTTTTACAAATTCCAGCAGATAAGTTATCTTCTTTAGACTATCTCGATACTATCAATACTTATTCTATTGCCAATGCGCCTATTCTTCGACAAAAAAAGAAATTGCCTGTCCTTATTTTTTCGCATGGTTTAGGAACATCAACATTGTTCTACAGCTCATTACTGGAAGAGATGGCGAGTCATGGCTATGTGGTTTTAAGCATAGAACATACTTACGGTAATACCGTTACTCAGTTCCCAGATGGACGTGTTGCGGAATATACTCAACCAATCGATTTTGGTGAAGTTAAAAAATTCATTTCTCTGGAAATAGAAACATGGATTAATGATATTCTTTATACGGTAAGTTACTTCAAAGAAAACGAATCAATTCACGTCAAGTTTAATGAAATGCTTGATTTTGAAAAAATAGGCATATTTGGTCATTCCTTCGGCGGAGCAGCTGCTGTACAAGTTTGCCGTCAAGACCCTCGCTTTAAAGCGGGTGTTAACATGGATGGAGCTTTACAGGGCGAAAACAAGACCAGTGATATCAAAAAACCATTCATGTTTATACTTGGGAAATCATTTGCACAAAGGTTGGAGCCACCTAAGGAAATATTAGATCAAATCAAAATCACTTCTGAAGAATATCAGAATACGATTAATGATTACATGGATGAAATAAACAATCTGCTTCGTAACTTAAGCCTTGAAAAATATTGTGTCGTTATCCCTGAAGCCGACCATATGATGTTTAGTGATTATCATCTTTTGTTAGAGGATCATTTTCCGCCAGCCTTAGCATCCATAAAAGGAAAACTAAACCCGACTAGGCTAATTACCATTACAAGACATCTACTCGTTGATTTTTTTAATCAATACATTCTCGATAAGAGAGAAAACTCAACAAAGATATGCAGCGATAAAAAATTTCCTGAA
>Ga0207096_1022_pt1 | contig 28910 bp, 25 predicted proteins | sample Alteio_BWMinHeat_86_FD_153547 | JGI IMG/M metagenome (GOLD analysis project Ga0207096, IMG submission 153547) | Enriched cells from forest soil in Barre Woods Harvard Forest LTER site, Petersham, Massachusetts, United States -... | ecosystem: Environmental > Terrestrial > Soil > Temperate forest >...
CGTTCTATTGATCTTCTGGAAATTTGCTGAGAATCTGATTTTCAGATGAAAATATATATTTTAGCGATCGCAGCTGCCTTTCTTCCCGTTGGTCAGACCCGTGCCGCTGAATCTCGCCCGCAGAGCTATCAGTTCTTCTCCCCGAACCGGAAAATTCAGGTCGGATTCGAGATTGGAAGCGTGCCGCAAGGCAAAGGGACCCCGTTTTACAAGGTTGAGTTTGAGAACCAGGAGCTGATCGAGAATTCGGCGCTCGGTCTAGAGTTCGCCGGTAAACCTCTGCACGATTTTTCCATTCAGCGAGTGAAGCACCGCAGTCATGACTCCGTATATTCACTCCCGATAGGCAAGGCCCGCCAGGCGCGAGATCACTTTGAAGAGTATGAAGTCGATCTCCTGGAGCATGGCGCTCTAGGCAAGCAGCTGAGTATTATATTCCGCCTCTTTGATGATGGCGTCGGATTTCGTTACGAAATCCCTGCGCAAAAAGGCCTCAGTGAATTTGTGATCACCGATGAGAAAACTTCGTTTCGTCTGAAAAATAACCCGCAGGTTTTTGCAGTCGAGCTTCCGATTCCTTCTTCGTTCGAGGGTTATTACAAATCCCAGAAGCTGAAGGAAATAAAAGCCGGAAATACTATGAACGTTCCGGTTCTCACGGGGCAGGCCTCGGGGCTATGGCTGGCAATCACCGAAGCAGGTTTGTTGGATTACGCTGGAATGAATCTAGTGCGTAGCAGGGAGAATATTCTCGAAACGCGGCTGACGTCGTCGCTCAAAGATCCGTCTGTAAAGGTGCGCGCTAAGGCGCCGTTTCATTCGCCGTGGCGTGTATTGATGATCGGAAAGTCCGCACCCGAGCTCCTCGAATCAAATATCGTAAATAACCTCAACGAACCTACGGCGATTGCCGACACTTCATGGATTCATCCCGGAAAAGTGCAGTTTCCCTGGTGGAATAATTACGAGCTGCCCGTGGATCCGAATGACCAGGATCCGGCGCATCAGCCGGGATTGAATACCTGGAGCCTTAAGCGCTATATCGATTTCTGCGCCGCCAATGGCATCGAGTATCATTCACTCGACGGCTTCGATCAGGCCTGGTACGGCGGAGAGATCTTCTCGCCTCGCGCCGGCGTAGATCTCACCAAAACAATTCCGCAGATCGATCTTCCCGAGGTTTTGAGATACGGCCGTGAGAAGGGCGTGCGAATGCGGATCTGGATGCATCGCAAACCCCTTGAGCGCGCCGATATGGATCTTGTATTCTCGACCTACCAGAAATGGGGCATTGAAGGCGTGATGGTCGACTTTCTAGATGGCGACGACCAGGAGTCGGTTCGCTTTTACACTAGGGTTATCCGATCGGCGGCCAAGCATCATTTGACTGTTAATTTCCACGGAGTATGGAAACCCACGGGAGTGAGCCGCACTTATCCTAACTTGCTTTCACAGGAAGGCGTTTTGTCGTCGGAATACAATCGATTCGAAAAAGCCGGCTCGCCCCCCGAGCACGAGATGATGTACGCCTTCGTGCGCCAGCTCGCGGGCCCTCTCGATGTTCATCCCGGATCATTCCGACCGATTGCCGCCGAAGACTGGACCATGGAATCGGCTCCGCTGCGGGCGATGGGAACGTTGGCCCGTGAGCTCGCGATTTATGTCGTCATGGAAAGCGGCGCGCAAATGTTAGTAGACGCTCCCGCCGCATACCTAGCGCAGCCGCAGGCTTTTGAGTTCGTGAAGCAAGTGCCGGTGGCTTGGGACGAAACCAAAGCTCTGGCAGGTGAGGTCGGGCATTATATATCTATGGCTAGAAGGAGCGGCAAAGGCTGGTATATCGGTAGCATGACCGACCGTCAGGCGCGGCACCTCGAACTTCCTTTGAGTTTTTTGGGTGACGGAGAATTTAAGGCTGAGATCTACGCTGATGGGCCCGGCACAAGAGCTGAACCCACAAATATTATCAATAGCCAGTCAACGGTGACCGCACGCGATACGCTGAAGGTGGATCTCGCCGCAAGCGGCGGAAACGCGGTAAGGATTTATCCTCTTCACGAACAATAAAAATTCTAAAAGATATCGACGAACTATGGGATATTTTGTCTTTTTCAGATCCTTAGGGACCGATTAGAGATGTTATTTAATTCTATCGAATTCGCCATTTTTTTGCCGTTCGTGTACCTTGCATTTTCAGTGGCCAATCCGAAGTGGCGTAATTTGATTTTGCTGGCGGCGAGCTGCCACTTCTATGCGGCATTCATCCCTAAATACTTGCTCATTCTCTTTGCCGTGATCCTGCTCGATTATGCTGCAGCTCTGGGGATCGAAAAATTCCGTCACAAAAAAGCCATTCTGCTGGCTAGCCTAGTGGGAAACTTGGGCATCTTGGCGGTTTTCAAGTATTTCAATTTCTTCATCGATAATTTGCACGATCTCGCTGTGGCCGTCGGCTGGAATTATTCTCCGGGGCATTTCGCTTTGGTCCTTCCCATTGGGCTTTCCTTCCATACGTTTCAGTCGATGAGTTATACGATAGAAGTTTATCGCGGCAAGCAAAAAGCCGAACCCGATTTCCTGCTTTATGCGCTCTACGTACTTTATTTTCCCCAGCTGGTGGCGGGTCCCATCGAGCGCCCGCAAAATATGTTCCCGCAATTCAAGCGCGTGTGGACATTCGACTACGAGCAGGCCCGCGAAGGGCTGCAGCTGATCGCCTGCGGGCTTCTCAAGAAGTGCGTCGTGGCCGATACTCTCGCCCTCATGGTAAATCAGGCCTATGGCGACCCCGCTTCCCACAGCGGCGCGAGCTTGCTTCTGGCTTCTATCTTTTTTTCCTGGCAGATCTTCTGTGACTTTTCCGGTTATACGGATATCGCGCGCGGCGTGTCCAGGCTCTTTGGCATTGAGCTGATGATGAATTTTGACAAGCCTTACCTCGCCGCGGGTTTTTCCGAGTTCTGGCGCCGGTGGCATATTTCTCTTTCCACTTGGTTTCGCGATTACGTTTATATTCCGCTCGGAGGCAATCGCGCCGGGCCTTGGCGTCACTCATTGAATTTGCTTGTGGTATTCCTGGTGAGCGGATTCTGGCATGGAGCGAACTGGACCTTCATCGTCTGGGGCGCCATTCACTGGTTACTTTTAACCGTGGAATTCGTCAGCCCTTCAATCCGAGCGCCTCGCGTTCTCAGAGGAATCTACGTATTTTCAGCGGTAACCCTCGCTTGGGTGTTTTTCCGGGCAAGTTCCGTCGCGGAGGCAGGCTCTATTCTGGATAGAATCCTTCGGTGGGAACCGGGAACCCTTTCCATTACGCAGTCGTCGCACTTTGTTTTCGGGGCCAGCGCTGTTTCGCTTTTCTTCTTTTTTCAGGTTTGGGACGCTAAGACACACCTTCAATCTGCGTTCGGCCGGCGCTCCGCATTTTTTCGCTGGGCTGCTTACGCTTCGGCCATTTTTTTGTTCGTGTTACTTGGGCAATTCAGCAGCAATCAGTTTATTTACTTTCAATTTTGAATATGAAGAACCGACGTATCGAATTGGCCGGAAAATTTTGCCTCGCGGTTTCCGTCGCGCTGTTATTTCCCGTGCTGGAACTGATGCTACCGATGGAACGATTTGCGTTCCGGGCCTGGGAACCGCTCCTTTTACGGCGTTCCGACCCACCCTTGCCGGGCCTGTTCTACCCCAACGTTTCTCTCACGCTGAACGAGGTGGGCGACCTTGCGCCTTATTCCGAGCAACAGATTGCGCATCGCCATACCTGGATCACCGATCCATTCGGTTACCGGAACGCCAGGCTATGTGATAATCCTCCTGTGATTCTCATGGGGGACTCTATGGCCTCCGGTATCGGTCTGGATCAAAAAGAAACAATCAGTGAGTTGATCACAAAGGAAACCGGCCTTTGCACATATTCGTTTGGGCACGACAGTCCCGAGCACGCTTTAAAAACCACAATCCGCTGGGGGTGGCATCCGCGATACGCCGTGCTCGTGATGGTGGAGAGGAATTTTTCCCATCTTACCCCTTATCCTGTGATTGGAAATCACCCAAAAGTGCGAGTCACCAAATTCTTATTCCAAGAACATGGCCTCGGGTCTTTGGTCGCCCTGGCCGAACGCCTTCGTGCTTCTAATTTTTACCCATATCGCGAAAAGCACGGATTTTGGCCGGCCATTCAGCGAGCACTTTTTCCCCACACATTTGTCTCTGCACCGCCTGAGAAGCAAAGAATGTTTTTTTTCCAGAATGAGGAGGCTTTCTCACGACCGCCTGACAATGAGGTGCAGGCATTCACAAATTTAGTGCAGCAGTATAAGGACGGGTTGGCCCGATTAGGAATGAAATTTGTGGTGGTAATGGTACCCAATAAGGAAAGTGTCTACCCGGAACTAATTCCTAGCCAAAGACGCGCTGATTTACTCCCACGTATGTACAGGGAGTTTGATCTGATGGGTATAAGCTACGTCGATCTTTTTCATCCGTACCGGGATGCTTATACGGAGAGAAAAAAAATTTACTACCATCTCGACGACACGCACTGGAATGGCGAGGGATCCGCTCTCGCCGCAAGTCTGTTGAAAGAGAAGCTGGTCCCTGTGCAGTGATATTTTTTCATTAAGAAGAATTTGAACCTTCCCCCCAAAGATTTTCAGGCTATGATATTTGCCATCCTATGACGCAATCACCTCTCCGAACTCGGCGGCAGAATCTAATTCTCATCCTCACTCTGGGGATTTTGAACGCATTGACTCCTTTTTCCATCGACATGTACCTGCCGTCGTTCTCCGCGATCGCACGCGATCTTCACGTGCCCGTTTCGGAAATGGCGTTCACGGTTTCAATTTATTTTATCGGATTTGCGCTAGGCCAGATATTCTACGGTCCTCTCCTGGATCGTTTTGGGCGCAAGCCACCGCTATACGCGGGCCTCGCGGTCTATGTGATAGCTACGCTTGGCTGCATGAGCGCAAAATCGATGGAAGCGCTGCTTTTATTTCGTTTTCTTTCGGCAGTAGGCGGATGCTCGGCATCGGTGGGGGCTACGGCAATGGTCAGGGATTTTTTTCCGCCAGAAGACGCTGCAAAAATATTTTCCATGCTGATGTTGGTACTTAGCGTTTCTCCTCTTTTGGCGCCGAGCGTGGGCAGCATTGTGGTGACCACGGCGAATTGGACGGTTATCTTCGGGATTTTGGCCGGAATGGGTCTCATGAATTTATTGCTTGTCGCGTACGTGCTGCCAAAGGGACTGGAACCAGACCACTCCGTGAAATTGCGCCTGAAGCCTATTTGCGAGAATTTCCTGAGTATTCTCAAGGTCGAGCAATTTTCCACTTATACCTTCGCCGGTGCTCTCTCATTCACCGGGCTTTTTGTGTACGTGGCGGGCTCACCAGCGATCTTTCTCGATGGATTCCAAGTGAGCGCCCAGGTTTACGGAGGCATTTTCGCATTTTTGGCCGTTGGCATGATCGGCGGGGGACAGCTGAATAATCTGCTTATGCGCCGCCATCACAGTGCGAAGATATTCAAGACCGCTCTCGGTTTTCAGTTGGCTCTGGGAACGGCTTTTTTCGTCAGTGAATGGTTCGGTTTGAACGGGATGGGCACGACGATTGGTTTCTTATTTTTGATTTTACTTTTCGCCGGTATCGCTTATCCCAATGCGGGGGCCTTGGCCTTGGCGCCATTTTCCAAAAATATCGGCAGTGCCTCGGCGCTCCTGGGCTTTATCCAGCTGGGGGTCGGGTCGTTTACGTCCGCTACGGTGGGGATGCTCCATTCCAAAGGCAGTTTGCCTACAGCTCTCGTTGTATGCGTTTCATCACTTTTCGGATTGGCTATCTTGTGGGCATCTTCGATGAGAAAAAAACTAGACGCCCCATAGAAAATATTTAGGCAGCCCAATGATGGTCATGATGCCCGACTCATACACGCGCATCATCCGGGGGCTCACAAAAAACTTGAGCGGCTTGCCCTGCCGGCAGGCCTCGAAGTAATTCATCGGCGCGGTCTCGAGCACTTTGTGGTCGAAAAACGAACTAATCGGAGGCGATACCATCTGCGTGCCGTTATTGTATAGCATGATGTTCCAGGCGATCGCCGGTGTGAGTTCCGCCTCTTTATGGGCAGTCCCGTGCTTGCCAGGATCCTGGCCATGCGTCTGAAGATTTTTTAACAAGGGATCGAGCTGGTCGGTGGCTTCCTTGGCAAGAAAATTGGAAGCCATCCCGGTGCCTAGGCGGACGCCGTAGTTGACCAATGGGCCGGCTTTGCGCTCCACCAACTGGCGGCCCACGATTCCGCCGACATAGGTGGTGCCAGTGCGGCGGAAAGTATCCACGCCGAAAACAAGAAATAGCTTCCGTTGTGCCGCCGACAATGCCTCCGGGTCGCCGGAATATTTCCGTTGAATGTCGAATTCCTTGATGCCGAGCACGCTGAGCGAAACTAGATTGCGGGTGATGATCCGGTCGAGCGCATAATTTTTTCCGGCTAGGTGCCCGCTGAGGATATCGGCGCAGGTGAGCACCTGGGAGTAAGAGCTGCCACCTACGTCTTCCGGTGTATTATTGGGCTGAAAGTTTGCTCCTGGAACTCGTTTTTGCATCTGCGCCATCACTGAAGCGCGCTCGTCCTTGCTGAGGTCGAGTGAGTAGTTCTGCCGAAAGGCGAATTTCTTGGTTTTGGGATCGTAGGAGATGGCCCCCGATTCATGCACCGGAATTACGGCGCGCTTGCCTTGGGCATTGGTGATCGCCGCGACTTGGAGATTGCCTTCGGAATAAGGAAGGGATCCTTCTACGGCAAACACGTGTCCATCGCCGTCAACCACGTAACTGTAGGTCGCATTTTTCTCTTTGATCGCTTGAAGCACCGTACTGTCCACTTCGCGAACCTTAAGTTCACGTACTTCAGGGTGCTCTATGTCGATTTTTGCGCGGGTTTTGGATGTTTCTGCAAGGTCAGCGAAGTTTTTTTCGCAAGTTAAGTCGCTGCCTGCAAAAGCTGTTGTGGCATGGGCGAAACATAAAATTAAGAATGTCCGCAATGGAGAGCGGGCTATTTTTGGCCTCACAATTGATTATAGAGGCACTTCACCAAGCTCATCAAGCTCATCAAGCGGAGCTTCCGGACCTCAATGATTTTGCTCAGTTGGTCTTTTCTAGCAAGGTCTTTAGATTTAACAGGCCTTTCTCAAACATCCCGCCGGCCATTTTGTCCATGTTCACGAAAAGGCACATGATTCGCCCCGGGAAAGTATTCCTTCCCTGCACTTTCCAGGTCACCACGCTTTGGCTGCCAGAGGGCTTAATCGAATATTCCGCGTCCTGGATCATGTTCATCGGCTTTACATATTCCAATTTTATTCCCACACGTTGATTGGGCACGCTTTCCACGATGGTGGCGCTTCCTGTGCCCAGTTGCTTTCCACCGTCCCAGCTCGCGCGCGATCCCACGCCGGCGTCGGGGCCCGAGTAGGTCATTCTTGCCTGCGGATCAATTTCCCGCCAAGGGCCCCATTGCTCCGCTAATTTGGAATTGTTCAGATAAGGGAAAATTTTGTCCGCAGGGGCGTTTATCGTGATTTCTCTCGAGATGATATAATCCGGGGAGCGCGTTGCCACGTAGACTAGGAACACAACTACGGTCGCCGATACTGCTAAACAAATTTTTAAAATCATCTTAGTAATGTCCTTCTATTTTTCTGAATTTATTGGATGGAACAAAAACTGGATGTAGCGCCGTAGATGAGAAATGCTCTCGGCAGCGACGTCCGCGTGCTGTTTTGCTTTGGCGAGAATGAACGCGCCCTGAATCACTGCCTGGGCATGGAGCGCCAGACTTTCTGCGGTCCACTCTGCTTCGGGAGCGTAGAGAGTTTTGGCTTTTTCGATGTCTCTTGCCAGTTCGGCAGCATGGCTGAAAATACTTTTCTGGCATGCATCGCGAATAGAGGGATTGGTGTCGAAGATTTCCTGCACCATCGTGCCCGCGAGGCAGGTGAAATCCGGAACGGCCCCTCGCAGAATCGCTTTGCGGAAATCGATATAACCAAGAACACGTTCCAACGGATCGGAAAGGCTTCGATAAGGAGCTTTGGCAAATAACTCATTGGTCACGAAAGTCCAGTGCTCCGCCGCGCCCACAGCGAGCTCTTCTTTACTTTTGAAATGGTGAAAAAAAGCGCCTTTGGTAATACCGGCGGCGGCGCAAAGATCATCCACCGTAGAGGCGGCGTAGCCTTTTCTGCGAATCACGGAGAGCGCGGCGTTCAGAATTTTGTCTTTCGCGGGGGTTCTTTGGAGACCTTTAGTCATAGACAAACAAATTATACCAACCAGTTGGTATGGTGGCAATTATTTAACTAAGTAATTGGAAATAAAGATGAATATTCCAAAATTCGCTAGAGGTTTTATGCAGGTGCCCTTTTAACTATTGAACTGCCTAAAAATAGCCCCGGCTAAGTGATTGATCCCCATAAGTAGCTAATTTACATAGCAAAAATGGCAATAGTAGTGGATGACTTGCTGCGTCGTAGTTGTTAAACTTAGTTAAGGGATAGGGGGACTCTGTTTATGACGAGGGGGCTAGGGCGTGGAATAGCAATGCTCTGTTTGTGGCTTCTGGCCTCGGGCACTGTTTTGGCAAAAGACAACGATCAAGATAATCACCAACACGACTCATCTGACCATGATCGGGACTCGGATCATGAATCGGATGACGGAGACAGCGGAGGCAACTCCTGCCAGAACCCCCATGTTCTCCGTTTGAATAGCTCGCAGATTCTTGGCGGCCACAAGATTTACTTCGATTCGGGAAGCTTGCAACGTGCGTTCACGGATAATACTCGCATCTTCAGCGCCAAGCTCTATTTGACCCTTGAGCGCGGCCACTCGGGCGACGTGCAGAACACTACCATCGCGATCAACGGCTTGGCCGCACATCTTATATCTGGCCAGTCTCCCTTCAACGGCCGTCAAAATGACGATGACGAACGATGGAGCGTGACTTCCAGTATCACGGATCTGCGCCTCGACGGCGCCCGTCATGCCACCGAATTTGTGCAAAATCTTTTTCTGCACAAGGGCACCTTAGTGGTGTGGGTACAAGGCCCCCTGAAGGCAGCCACGGCTTACCTCGAATTATCTCTCACCGAAGGCGATTGCTCGCCCACGCCGCCTCCGCCAGTGGCGCCGAAAGTGCAAATTCTTACGGTTTCGCCCACGGAAATTCTTACGAGCCAATCCAGTGAGACGTTTACTTTCCAAGCGGATCAAAGCGGCGTGAATTTCACCTGTTCTTTGGACGGCGCGACCGGCGTGCTGTGCTCGCCTCCGTGGACTGTTTCGGGACTCCTCAGCGGCTCCCACCATTTCGCCGTGATCGCTACCAATGCAGCAGGACTTTCGTCCGCCGTTCCCGCGGTTTATGACTGGAACATCGATGATACGCCGGTGGACGTAAGAATTGATTCCGCTCTCCCGAGCCAAACAACAACGAATTCACCTAACTTAAGTTTGAGTTTTTCCTCTTCGAAGACGAATGTCACCGTGCAATTCCAATGCTCGCTGGATAGCGGCGCCTACGGCGCTTGCGTTTCGCCGGCCATGTTCAGTGGACTCACCGATGGAACGCATACGATCGACGTAACCGGTAAAGACTCGCTCGGCAATACGAGTACGGTTCCGACCCGCTATACTTGGACCGTAGATCAGACACCGCCGATCGTTAGCATCACTCAGACGAATCACGCCAACGCGATTACGAACTTCACGGATCCTTCGATCTATTTTTCCGCCAATGAGAGCGCGAGTTTTGTTTGCTCGCTGGACGGTTCCGCCCTCCAAAGCTGCCAGTCTCCCTGGATTTCAACGGGAATGACGGAGGGAACGCACAAGCTCGCATTACAGGCCACCGATGCCGCCGGCAATATCAGCGTGCCTCTGAATTATATTTGGCAGATCGATCTTACACCTCCGCAGATCATCCTGGGCAATATAGTTCCGGCGCTGGGGCTCACCAACTCGAACGTAATTTCAGCCGAGTTCAGAGCCACGGAAGCTGCGACTTTCACTTGCGCCATGGACCAGAATCCTGCGGTGAACTGCAATTCTCCTTTCACGGCTCCCCTTTCCACCGAAGGGATGCACCAGCTCACGATCATCGCCACCGACACTGCGGGTAATCAGTCTTCGCCAACCACGCTCATGTGGACGTCCGACTTCACTCCGCCTCAAATCGCTTTTGGCAGCATGATTCCCTCCGCCGCGAGCTATATTGCGTCTTCCACGCTTAGTGCCCAGCTCATCGGCAGCGAATCATTCACTTACCAGGCTATATTAGATGGCGTGATTCTCGCTCAGACGTCTGGTTCTCCGCTGATACTTTCGGGCCTCCCCGACGGGCCTCACTCCCTCATCATCAACGCTTTTGACCTTGCGGGAAATCCGGCCACGCCGCTTCAGCATAATTTCACTGTGGACACTGTCGCGCCCGTAGTGCAGATCGTGTCCGCGCAATACGCGTCGCCCACGAATCAAAGCTCTAATTCCATTACTTTCTCGGCGAGCAAGCCCGTAACTTACCAATGTAATTTTGACCTAGCTGGATTCGCTCCTTGTTCGACTCCCTTTGCTATTTCCGGCTTGGCTGGAGGTGGGCATACGTTGACTGTTCAGGGCATTGACCTGGCCGGAATGGTTTCCGCTCCCGTTTCCTATTCTTGGACGATCGACTTAACACCACCCCAAACCACGCTTACGGCCGTTACGAATAAAGCCTACGCGCAGTTTACCTTCTCCTCGAATAAGACCGTAACATTCACTTGTACTTTAGACGGCGTAGCTACCGCATGCGCCCCGCCCGTTACCTTCAATAGCCTCCCGGATGGCGCGCATGTATTTGTCGTTAACAGCCAAGACCTTGCGGGAAATATAGCGAGCCCCGTGAGTTATTCCTGGACCATCGACACAATACCGCCGATCGTCACACTGCAAAGCTCGCCTTCCGCAACGGATCCTTCGGCCATCACTTTTACTTTCGGCTCGAATAAAGCGAATACGACCTTTCAATGCTCGCTTGATAGCGCGGTATATACCGCATGTGCTTCTCCGATGATTTTTTCGGGCCTCACCGACGGCAATCACAGCTTCTCCGTAATAGGCATGGATGCAGCCGCCAATCAGTCAGTACCCGCGAACACTTCTTTCGTGATTCAGACAGCCCTGACCACGACCATCACGAATATTACTCCATCCGATTCCATCACCAAGCTTACGACGATCAGCTTTAGCTTCAGCTCTAATTCTCCGTCGGCCAACTTTGTTTGCAGCCTGGACGGCTCTACCTTTGCAACTTGCGCCTCGCCTCAAAATTACTCGGGCCTAGGCAGCGGCTCGCACACTTTCACCGTGAGAGCGACAAACTCCTCCGGGCAGATAGATCCGGCGGGCGCCAGCTATTCATGGACGATTGATAATACGGCTCCGATCATCACGAGCGTACAAACGACTGCCGGCAGAACTTCCTTTACCGTTACCTGGACTACTAGCAAGCCCACCACAGGAAATGTGAAATGGGGTGTAGGAACTCTGACCAATAACGTTCTCGTGGTAGATACGACCTATTCGACGACGCATACAGCGACCGTGATCGGGCTCAATCCGCTGACGGTTTATTCTTATATCCTTAACGGAACTGATCAAGCGGGGAACGCTTACGCTTCACCCACTCGTGTGATTCGAACGGCGTTTTAAAAATAGCGTCGCCATGATCATTAAAGAAAGTTCTGCGAGTAGATCGAAGGGAACTTTACCACTCGGTGTTCCTGCTTTGTGAGTCGTCGCACAGCCCGCGGCCAAGGGAAAAGTCACGCTGTCGAGCCCCAGGTCGTTGTATTGAAGCGAAATTTGGTTCACAAAGGGTGAAGCTGCAACGGCTCCTGCGTTAGAGGTAATCGAAATTTTAAATTTCAAATAGCGATAATTTTTATTGCTCAACGTGGTGATATCGGAAACGAATCCATTGAAGGACGTACCGTCGGCCGACCCTGCGTACTGCACCGTGATTTGTCCGCCGTTCAATGTCTGGCTGACGGTGGGAGCAGCCGTGAACCCGGCATTCCAAACGGAGAGATCGTAGGCCTTGCTAAAAACTACGGATGAGGTTGCGATCGGCACGAGATCCGTATCGAAACTTCCGGCTCCCGTATTCCAAGAACCCGGACGGCTCGCGGGAGCGGAATCTCCTCGGGCGAGGCCACCTACGCTTGGGCTTAATACGGCTTGGCAAAAACTAGTGCCAGTGTTGCCGGCCGTCAATATTGGCGCATTTGCGCCTAAGGTTCCGAGCGTTTGTATCCATAAAGAGCCCCCACTTCCTCCCGCGCCCACGCCGCTGCAGGGAGCTGCTCCAACCTTTGCGCCGTTTCCACCGTTGCCGCCGATTGTAGAGGCATCCGTAATGGTAATGTTGCCGATCGCAGTGATGTGCAGGCGGCCGCCACCCGCGCCGCCCGCGCCGCCGCTGGCAAACGGACCAACTGCTGCGAAAGAGTAGCCACCACCGCCGGCTCCTCCCGGCCCGCAATCAAAGGAAGCATCAAAGTCACTGGATATTAACGCCGCCGAAGCGGTGGCATCGACACTGCCATTATAAGCCCCGGTAAACTGCCCAGTGCCAGCGTGCCCTAGATCCAGGGCACCACTCGACAGAAAGCCGTTCAGGCCGTTATTGACATTGCCAACTCCAAGGCCCGCACTCCCGCCAGTACCGCCTTTACCGCCATTGCCTCCGCAAGTAACGGCGCTTCCGGGTACTGTCGTAGTTCCCGCCGCGCTCCCGGCGGCACCATTGTTCGCGCCTACTAGTTTAAATACGGGAATGGTGGGCACGATATTCACGGTGGTCAAGGAGCGAATCACCAGGGCATTCGAGCCCGTAACGGAGATGGCGCCTGCGGTGATGTTCACTGAAGTGAACTGGTATCCATTGGGATGCGAATCGGTATCGAAATTGAAGCCGTTCGCACTGAAAAGCGCGCCGTCAGTCCCATTTCCGAAGGTGATCACCCGATTGGGATCGATGGCCGCATTCGCGAAAGCCGCCGACTGCGCTCTCTTGTCCACGATATTCCAAACGCCAGTGGAACTTTGCAGATCCGCGAAGTCGAGCGTGTCGAAATTTTCAACCAGGCTGCCGCCCGCGATCGTCGCGGCCATGGCGTGCACGGAAAGAAAGAAGGCCAGCGATGTTGATAGTATTGCTTTCACAATTAAGTGGCGGCGCCCTTTTTCGACCGGGTCGCAAGAAGCGTCAACGCCTCCTGATGCGCTGGATTCAATTCGATGGCTCGCTGCAGTTCTTCCGCTCCTGCTTCCAGGCGGCCCCTCTTGCTCAATAATCTTCCCAGATGAAAATGCAGATCGGCCGACGCATGACAGATTTTGATGGCTGCTTTCATACAATCGATCGCCTTTTCCAGTGCCATATTTACCTCATATGCCTTGGCTATTTCAATATGGGGGCGATCCCAGGCAGGAGCTATATGAATCGCCATTTGGAGGTTTTTAATCGCACTATCGAAATTTTTCGTTACGTCTTGCGCTAAGTCAGCCTCGGCCAATCCCAGATAAGCTTCTGCGCTTTGGGAATCTTTCTCGAGAACATTGAGGAATAATTTTTCGGCGGAAGCGTAGTCATTGTGAATCAAGGCCGAGCGGGCATTGGCAAGAATGTGTTTGGGAAGGGCCTTGGCTTTTGCTTTGGCCAGTACCATGTCGACTTTTTCTTTCAAGTCATTCACGCGAAATGGCTTGAGCAGGTAATGGTCCACGTCCGACTCGATCGCCATGGTCAATTTTTGTTTTTCTCCCGGGATCTGTGCAGTGGCCATGATGAAAGGCATTTTTGACAGTGTCGAAGTGCTGCGAACCTTCCGGAGAAGCTCTATGCCTGTGAATTTAGGCATGTCCCAATCGCAGACCACGATCGAAATTTCACTCGGATAGGTCTCCAGCATCTTCAGGCCTTCGGCTCCATCCGACGCCGAATGAACCGGAGAAAATCCCAGGTGCTGCATTGCCGAGTTCATGAATTCCCTTACGGTGGCGTCGTCGTCGACAATCAGAGCCCCGCTCCTGGTGGCCCAATGCCGCTCGAAAAGAACGTCGGCGATTTTCTCCATCAGAAGGAACATCCGGAATGGCTTCACCAGATAGGCATCCACGCCCGCTGCGTGGGCGTCCTCGATCTTTATTTTTTCATTGCTGATCTGGCTGGCGATCATGATGAAGGGAAGTTTTTCCAACTCAGAATTATTCCTCACGGATTTGAGCAAGGCGAGCCCGTCCATTTCCGGCATTTCCCAGTCAGAAATGATGAAATCCACCGGGTTTTCCGTCATGAACTCCAGGGCCATCTTGGCGGCGGGAAATTGAAAAATCCACCGGAAGCCCATGGCTTTAAGGAAGGAGACGACCGTTTCAATCGCGAGCGCATCATCGTCAATGACGGCAATTCTTAAATCCGGATTCATGCTGTACTTCCCACGAGAAGGATTTCAAACACCGTACCTTCTCCCATTTTGGTTTTCACCCCGAGGGTTCCCTGGTGCCCCTCAATGATCTGTTTAGAAATGGCCAATCCGAGTCCGCTTCCCTTTTCGCCCTTCGTGGTAAAAGCGAAATCAAATATTCGCGGAAGTACTTCCGCCGGAATTCCCGTGCCAGTGTCTTTCACCCAGATCAGAACTTTGTCGTCTTCGGCATTTTTGCAGCCCACTTCCACTTGGCCGCCATTCGGCATCGCGTGCATGGAATTGATCACAAAGTTCATCAAGACTTGTTCTATTTCTGCGGCATTCACCGTTACTTTTCGGCAGGGCTCGCACTTTTCGGATACCTCGATGGAATTCTTTTGGGTTTCGTGATGAAGCAGGGTCAAGGTCGCCCGTATCAACGCCGCCGGATCCGCGGGGGCATGGACGGATTCCGTTTTCGAAAAGGACTGCAAGTTACGCACGATGAAGGAGGCACGTTCCGCCGCCTGGAGGATGGTCTTCAAGTTGTTCTGAATTTTCTCGCGGTCGTTGCTGAGCGTGGCAAGATCTGCATTCCCTACGATGGCCAGGAGAATATTCCCGAATTCATGGCCGATTGACCTCGCGATCTGGCCGATCGCGGCCATTCGCTCAGATTCTATGAGTTGATTTTGAGTCGACTTGAGTGTTTCCAGCGTTTGACCCAGATCTCCGGTCATGGAATTGAATGAGCGGGTAAGGATGGCGAGTTCGTCGCGAGTGGTGACGGGAACCCGTACTGAAAAATCACCGTGGGCCACGCTTTGTGTGGCTTCGACCATTTTCTGAATCGGGCTCGTAATCGAATGAGAAAGGAGCAGGGACACCAGGAAGGCCGCGGTCACTACGATCAGCGCGTAGATCAATGATTTCCGCATCAGCACTTGGGCCGCCATAAACGCCGCTTCCATCTCGACCTGGGAGGCCGCGATGAGCCCGCTGGTAGAGAGGCGATAAAACGAACCCAGATATTTTTTGTCCCCTAGGGAAAATTGCCTGACTTCCGATCTTAATTTCGATGCGTTGGCGCCTTGAATGAGTGGATTCTCCGCCACGCTTTCCCGGCTAGATACTTTTTGGGGGTCAGTGTCGGCCAGGATGTTTCCCTGCGTGTCCGCTATAAATACTTTGGAAATTCCTTTTTGCGTTACGGATTCCAGGAGGCGTTCCAGGCTTACATCCGCATAGATTACCTGCTGCGTGCCGTCGGCGGTGCGTACAGCCAATGTCATCACTGGAAGAGTCTCGGCATTGGATTCCGCGGGAATTGTGACATTTTTGACCCAAACTCCGTTTTTTAGCACCTCTTCAAACGGTACCGGCGTCTTGAGCCTGATTTCATCGAGCCACTGCGCGCCTTTCCCTGCCACTTTGAGAGCCTCGAGCGATTCTCCCAAAACTGATGTCTCGAATGTGCCATCGGACTTCCGGGAAATCATCCCCACGCGCCACACGCCTTCTTTCTCGGTCAACAATAGATCCAAGAGGGGTTTCATAGCGGCAGTGTCTTTAACGCCCGCGTAGGAAAGAAGCTTCATCTTATCGAGAATCCGGTTCAGGTAGACGTCAGTCTCTTCTCCTAGCGTTCTCACGTTGGTCTGGGTCAATTCATAAACAAGGAGTGTTTTATCTTCATAGAAGATCTTAGACGCCAGGAACAAATACAGCCCTACGGCCGAACACAAGACCACGCTGAGCACGAGGAGGATCTTGAGGCGAATTGAGAATTGCACGTTTCGAGTCATGGTCGGGAATGCCCTTCGAGCCTTTGAATTAGAGCTGCAAGGCTGCTCGAAAAATCCTATTATTAGAGGTGCTCTAACTAAATAGTATCAAACCTGGCAGCACTTAGAAAAGGCTTCATGGGGCTAGCGTCACCGAGAAAAAGCAGTTCGTACCGGAAAAACCTCTGGGTGGCGGTAGTGCTTTGTCTCCTCATTCTTCTTCTGGAGATTTTCGCCTACACGCATAATTTTTTCCTTCCGAACACGGGAAATCATGCGGGCGCAAAAGCCCCGCTCGCCATTCTAAAATCCACGCAAAATGAGGTAATGCACAAAAGCGATGGCACATTGATTTGGAAAAATCCTGAAGCGGGGAACGAGCTTTTTCGTGAAGACGCCATTGCCACAATGAACGATTCACAAGCAGTAATTGCATTCGCCGACCAATCCGAACTTGTTATTGAACCGAATAGCTTGGTTATCCTGGAGATGGCGCCGCAGATGGAGAAGCAGGCGGGATCACAGGCCACACCCATCATCGCCCGGCTCATCAAGGGCTCCATGCGCCGGAAAACAAAGGGCCCCTCGATGCTGTTAGTGAAGCTTTCCTCTCGGCCCGATGCGAAGACCGTCGAATTGGACGATCCTCTCGGTAGCGCTGTTTTTCGCTTGATCCATAATGAGTGGGGTTTGCAGGTGGTCGTGGAGGGCGGGAAAATCACCGTGAATAAATCGCAAACACTGAATGCCCTTGAGAGCGCAGACATCACACACGATACAGTGAAACTTCCATCGCCCAGGCTCAAGAAGCCGACAATCGAAATAAAACGCCGCGAATCGCAAGGCGCTCCCAGCCGTGCGCGGGCCGTGGCGTGCTGGGGCGAGTTTTTTTTGCCATGTGCCTGGGCGGAAGACGAGCCGGCTCCCTTGGAAGTTAATATACATTTCGACTGGGAAGCCACTCCGGGGTCCAGTAGCTACCTTGTCCAGATCTCCAAAGACATTTCATTTTCCCAGATCATTCTGGAAAAGCAGGTTAACGAGATCGGATATACCTATTCCTTTGCCAGCGATTATTCTCCCACTGATTTCTTTTTCCGCGTGGCAGCACAGTCGGCCGCCGGAGAGACGGGAAAATTCAGCGATCCACAGCGCGTGGAGGTCAGGCCGGAGATGACACGGCCTTCACTTAAGCAGGCAGCTAAGAAAGCGGCTGAAGTTCCTGCTAAAGTTCCGGCGAAAAAATTGCCGGCTCCGCCAAAAAAACTGAAATCGGCCGCTAAGAAAAAAATGTCACCTCCTCTTATTGCACGGTCCGAAACGGCGCCGAGCCGGTCGACCCACCTGGAGATCGCTTTGGGGGCGATGTATCATCACCGGGAATTCAAAGGTACATCAGCCCCAAAGTCTGCTACAGGCAGTGGATTTGTGCCCTCGAGGCTGCGAGTGGAAGGAATTGTGCTTGGGGAAAATGAAAATTCCTGGGTCTATTCATTTGGCGGTACCTATCTCTTTGAAGTCGGTAAGCCCACCCTCTCCACTTTAAAGTCTTCCACAAAGCTGGGCACGCCATTTTGGCGGGCGTGGTTTTTGGCCGGATCAACCTGGAATTCACTCCTACTTTCCGCTGGCCCCTATGCCACTTCCAGCAGCGTCATTCGCTTTTCGGGATTAGACCTCGTCAGCCAATCGAAAATTCTCCTGGGAGCGCTCGCCCGGCTTTCTCCGCATCCGGACTCGAGTGCAAGTTTTCATTGGAGCACCCAACTTGGATTGATCGCCTCTGGATCGATGGGCGCCGATTTTAGTTTCTCTTTTCAGCAGCCCTTGGATTCATTCGGTCGCCTCAAGCCGTATCGGGCGTCCGAAAAGCGGGGATATTTTTGGGGCGCTGAAACCATGATGAGATGGACCAAAATGGAAACTGCTTATGGAGCGGTGATCGAAATCGGACGGATTTTTTAGCGCGCTCAGGCCGCCGCCGTATTCTCCGGGATCACAGCCGTATTCGCGGCCCGTAAGGGCACCTGTACGGTAAATTTTGCGCCGTCGCCCAGCTTGCTCTCCACAGAAATAGTTCCCCCATGTGCTTGGAGGATCTGGCGGCTGATATAAAGCCCAAGCCCCAATCCTCCGTAATGTCTGGAAGAAACAGCGCGTTCGAAGCGTTGAAAAATTCTGCCCTGGTCTTGGGGCGCGATTCCCTGACCGTGATCCCGAACGATTAATTTCGCACTTTTGTTTTCATGGAGAACCCAGATTTCAATTGGTTTGCCGCTAGCAAATTTGATCGCATTCGTTAGCAGGTTTACGATCACTTCTTCCATCTTCATTCGATCCCAGAAGCCGACTACGGAATCGTCGAGGTGAAGTTCCACTCGGCTGTTGTTCCGGTCGAATTCAAATTGATACTGATCTATGATTCCTTTTACCAATGAAGAAAGATTTATTTCTTCCGGCTGGATTGTCAGATGTCCCGTACGAATGCGCGACACGCTCAATAATTCGTCCGTGAGCCGGCTGAGCCGGTCGAGGCTGCGCTCGCAAATAAGAAGGTCTTTCGTAAAATCGCTTTCGACGCCCTCGGCTGTTTTGGCTCTCTTGATTTTTCGATCCATCATCTGCAATCGAAGGCTGAGAGGCGCCATCGGGGTTTTCAGCTCATGGGAGGCGATAGACAGAAATTCGTCCCGGGCCCGAATGGCTTCTTCGAGCTCCGTATTAACGCACTTTAGGTCCTGCTGAGACTTTTCCATTGCTTCTTCTTTGGTGGTCCTCTCGACTTCTCGTCCCATAACCACGCTGGCGAAAAGCAGTCCCGTGATCTGCAGAGTGGCTACAAAGGAAGCCAGATAAATTTCACTTTCAGCGCGCGATGTGATGTCGCCGAAAGGCCCTTGCCCTATGACGGTTTGCCAGAGGGCAATGACCGCAATAGAGATCGTGGTAACCGTGACACCACGCTGGCCGAGGCGCAACGCCACCCAGAGCACCAAAGGGAAAAAGAAATACAGCCGGGCCGGGCCCGGGATTTTCATAAATAAAATGAAAGCGCCTGCGACCAGGAGCACGAATAACAGGAGCTCGACGGTCATGATGTTTTTCCAGGTAAACCTTGCCAGCCGATTCGGGGTGCTGAATACCAGGAAAATAGGAGCCATAATGAGCATTCCCACGTAGTCGCCGGCCCAATATTGTATAAAATAAAATAAATTTGTTTTGTGGTAACCCGAATGGGCGATCCACGGCACCCCGATCAGTGCGCCAGCAAGAGATCCTAACAGCGCGGCCCCCAAAATGAACCGCATGATGTCTAGGGGGCGATCGAGAGATTTGTGAAAATCGAGCTGACGAGAGCAAAAATAGGCGCCGATCAATGGCTCGACCGTATTTCCTATGGCGGGCCCGACAAAAGGGTAGACGGGATCGTTGTTGATCCAATGAACGGCGAGCGTTCCTAAAAAAATGGCCGGCCAAACCGAGGGCCCCCAGATTAAAATGCCAGCCAAAGCTATTCCCGCCGCTGGCCAGATCTGGGTTCCTCTTCCCGTGACGGTTTGCACCACTAGACTTAGTTTGCAGGTGGCCACATAAACGACAAAGAGGAGAATAACACGAAAAATACCGGGCGATTCTGGCCACTTCATCGTCACAAAGTAGAAGATGCCCAGTGGCTTGCAAGAGCCAATATGCCCATTGGTGTGTTACAGTTATTGAAATTATCAAGGAGTCACTATGCAGAATGTTTTCTTATGCCTCGCCCTGCTTTTTTCCTGGCCCGCTTTTGGTGCAGGGGCTCCGGCTCCTTCCGCTAAGGTGGAGAAGCTCGTGGGAACCGCGTTTTACAATGGGAAGGAAATTCATGAAGGGGATAGCCTCTCCGTGAACGGAACCTTGGAAACGAAAAAACGTTCGTTTCTCCGCATTCAGATGGATGTCTGGAATAGCTCTATCGTGATCGGGCCCGATACGAAGATGACCCTCGACCTTACGTCGCCCAAGGAAGCGAACCCGAAGCGCTATCAGTTGACCGACGGATTATGCCGCTGGGTCAGCGCGATGAAGTCTTCTCAACTAAAAGGCAGCCACGTTTTCACGAAATCGGCGTCTCTTGGGGTTCGCGGCACCGATTTCGAAATTCGGAACCGCGTGGCTAGCGGAGAAACTGAGGTGATCGTTTTCGACGGAGAAGTTCTCCTCAAATCGAATCTGGCGAAGAGCGAAGCACTGCTGAAAAAAGGGCAATGGGGTGGAGTGGGGGGGAAGTTCGGCGCGACGATCGCCAAGCCAGTGGATCTCTCCCCAGCTGACCTGAAAATGGCAAAGGAGCGCTCCGAGGCGCTGGTTTCCGGTAAGTCGCCGGAATCGTCTACACCGGGCGAGTCGCCGCCATATTGAGCGCGAGCCGACTCATCATAAAAAAGCGGGTTAAATGTCCGCTATTTAGTCTGTATCGCCAGGCTGAGTCCGAGCGCGAACTGATGGGTCCAAAGGCGGCTCGATAGCGTTACGTCGTTGTTGAAGAACGTGTCCAGCCACGCATAGTGAAGCTTGTATTCCGCAAAGAGAGAAAGCGCAGGCACTAGCGTGGCTTCAAATCCGCCGAGAATCTGCACGGCCGTTCCCCCGTAACGGAATTCGTCGGAGGAACTGTTTTCGATCCGGCCTTCCACGTGAGGAAGTAAAATTCCTGCTCCTATACCAGCGTGTGGCCGAAAATCGGCTTCGGGATGCCAGCGGTAATAGAGATTGAACATGATGAAATTCAGTCCGTGGGAGAAAGATAGGTTTTGGGCGGTTTGCTCAATAGGCTCGATTTCGTCTACGGGTGTGCCGCCACGGTCACCGCTCACTTTTATTCTTTGCTGGGGATCAGTGACGGCCTTGGTATGCGTGAAATCGAGCCCAAAACCGGCCCTTGGTAATTTGTCTCTCCAGTAGGTGATTCGGAGCCCGTAATAAGGCGGGTAGCGAAACGATTCGTTTTTCCATCTGACGTCGCGCAGGAACAGGTGAAGGCGATCCTTATCCGTAATTTCCAGATCACTTGGATAGGTCGAAGAGAATCCGGAATAAAGGGAAACCGAAAGCTCAGCCCGCGCCGCGCCAGGGAGGAACCACAAAATGAGAACCGCAATATTGAAAAGCAGGTTCATTCCTACGGGTACATGGTTTTTCATGTTCCGAGGAGTAGGCAATTTGTCCGAATGAGAAGGCCGCTGCGTCCGTTCTTTTTTTGTACCTTTAGTGCCCTCTTAACTTACGCGGCCCGGCCGTGCCCGGCTTCGCTGGAATTGAGGGCTCGGGCGGCACGTGAGGGAAGCACAAAACCGAAATAAGCACCGAGAACGGCAGCAACCCCGTGAAGCCATACTTCTGCGCCAAAAAGTGGCCAGTATCCATAGAGCGTATTCGTTCCGGTGAACAGGCCGAGTATAGCGGCAACGCCCATCACGCCGAAAACCCAGCGCGCCCATTTGATGGAGGCGGGCAGGCTGGTGGTTGGCCGATAGGCGGAAAAAATGCCCGCCGCGCCGAAGAGGATCAATGCGAGCTTATTGTAAATGTTCATGGGGAAAATCCCTAAAAACATTCCGTAGCTGGATTCCACGATCAAATTTGGAAGGTTAAAAGCGCGCGCTCCTGGAGCCACAAGGGCAAGAAGACCCGCCGCCAACATCACGATTCCGCCGATCAAAGCAAATTTTCTCGGGTGCATAAGTCTCCTTCAGAAAAATTCAGACAGTGGTATTGAGGCGTTCTACGCGGCCGCAGGCTTAGCGTAGGATTTATATCCGCCCACGTCGATCATCACGCATTTTTCATTCCCTTCCACCCAGGCATCGTGCCCCGGCGGAATATGGAAAGCGTCTCCGGCATGAATGCGGAATTCATCTCCGTTGTCCATGTGGATCATCATCGTACCCGAGAGGCAAAATCCCGCATGCGGCGCTTCGCAGCTGTCGGTGCCCGCGATCGGCTTTACGTCCGACGACCATTTCCATCCCGGCTCGAATTCCGCCCGCCCGATGGAAACGTCATCGGAAAACTGGAGCAGGTCGAGGTGGCCATGGCGCTTGAAATCTCGTCTTTCGTCGGGGTTTTGGAAGTTCTTACAATAAAAACTAGCCTTGTTGGTCATGAGCACTGTCCTCCATTGTCACCATCTGTCCGGTGGACTGTCAGAGAATATGCATAACCGAAGCCGTCATTTCGAAGAGGGGGATATTGCCGCGAGGGGGGGAAATGAACAGCGGGACGAAGAGGTCCCGCTGTTAAGAGCGGCTAATGGTGGCGGGCGCCGCCGAAGCCAGTTTTCTTTGCGCCGGCATTGTTTTTGGCGCGCAGGTCTTCCTTGCTGAGTTGCTCTTGGGGAGGAAAGTCTTTTTTATGCTTCCAGTCGTCGCCACTCTGGTTTGCGTTCTGTTCGCTTTGTGTCTTCATCTGGAAGAGCTCCACGACGGAGAGACCCTTGGATTTCTTTTTCGTGGCGTGTTTGGGCGAGCTTTTGGATTTCGTTTTAGCTTTGAGAACTTTGGTTGGCTTGGCTTTTGTTTTTTTGGCTTTAGGTTTCGTACTGCGTTTGGCGGTCTTGGTTTTCTTTTTCATGGGATTCTCCGTTTTGTAAATCATAGCAAGGCAATGCCCGCGCGACATGATTTTTTTGATACCTCCTAGAGGATTGCCTTGAACTGTTTGTGGGCGAACGTCAGCGCCGGCTTTGCCTGCCGAATCGCCTGGAGCCCATATTTCCGCTCGTCCTTTTTCACTTTACGGTGTTTTCCCAGAACTTCGCTAAGGATCTCTAGATCATGAGCGTCTCCCAGGTGATCCTGGAGTTTTTGCAGCGGCTTCACGGGGAGCCCGAAGGCCTCGAGAGCGTATCGAATTCTCTTTGTGGAGATCCTGAATTCGTGGAGTTTTCCAGGGCGCAGCTTCCCATTTTTCCAGTGCCTCGTTTCCTGATCCAGCTTTCGGAGCGCAGGCTCAAAGCGCAGCGACCGAGAGGCGTGCAAGAAATTCTTTACCTGTTGGATTTCGGCTAGAATTTTTTCCCGCTCGATCTTATGTAAGCCTCGCTGAAGAGCGCGTTGTGTCTTATGGCGGGAACGCAGGAGGCCCGTTACCGGGAGCCGATAAGCCCTTCCGTCTTCAATGGCAATATCGAGCTCCCTTTGCTCACCGAGGAGATTGGTCAGCGTTTTCAAATCCTGGAGAAGGCAGGTGTCAGTGTAATAAGAGTTGTCTTTTTTCAAGATCCAAAGCATGGCGCGGAGCCTTCGCGAGCACACGCGGAGATCGTGCACATGGTCTTTGGACGAGCTGCGCGCAGTTAGAAACGCCAAACGGCGAAAAAGCTTAGCTTGCTCGTCAAATTGCTTCCGGAATTGCGAGAGGAGATTTCGTTTCATTTGCTGCTGGAGCTTTGCATGCTTATGATGAGGCCGTGACCAGCAAAAACGACACACACAGCATCCTAATCGGCTATATCCTGTGGATTTTTGGATTTATGGGAGCGCACCGCTTCTATTTCGGGAGAAAAGTCACAGGCGCGATCTGGCTTTTCACCCTGGGGCTACTCGGCGTGGGTTGGTTGGTCGATTTTTTCCTGATCCCCTCGATGGATCGCGCCGCCGACCGCCGGTACCGCCAAGGAAGCGTTTCTTACGATATTCCCTGGCTCTTTCTCACATTCCTCGGAATTTTCGGGTTGCACCGTATGTATATGGGTAAGTGGATCACCGGAATTCTCTATTTTCTTACCGGGGGACTGCTTTTCGTGGGCGTGGTTTACGATTTCCTCACCCTGAATGAGCAGATTTCAGAACTTAACGGCGGATCAAAATGAAACCCCTTTCTTCCCTCGGGCTTAAATTCCAGAATGGACAGCTCTCGGCCCTTGACCAGACGTTGCTGCCTCACGAGGAGAAGTGGATAGACTGCCGCGATCCCGCCCACATGGTGGAAATGATCCAGCGGCTAGCCGTGCGCGGAGCTCCGCTCATTGGCGTAGCGGCGGCGCTGGCGATCGCGCGCTTTGCAGAAACGGGCGCTACGAAGGACGCTATCCTTCTGGCTGCAAAGAAATTGCGCGCGGCCCGGCCTACGGCGGTGAATCTGATGGCTGCCATGGATCGCGTGGTTTTCTCCCGCGACCCGTCTCTTCTCACCGCTGATGAAATGGTAAGAGAAGCGGAAGCCATTTTCGAGGAAGACAATATCCTCTGCCGGCAGATGAGTGAGCGTGCGGCCCATCTCGTGAACGAGGGTGACAATATCATCACTCACTGCAATACGGGCGGACTGGTGACCACCGGAATCGGCACCGCGCTCGGCGTGATCCGCCTCGCCCACGAGCAAAAGAAAAAAATTCATGTATACGTGGACGAAACCCGCCCGCTTCTTCAAGGCGCGCGCCTCACCACTTGGGAGCTGGCCAAGCTCGGCATTCCGCATACTTTGATTTGCGACAATATGGCTGCTTCTCTGATGGGACTGGGAAAGGTGCAAAAGGTATTCGTCGGCGCCGACCGCATAGCGCGCAATGGAGACTTTGCCAACAAGATCGGAACCTATAGTTTGGCGGTCGTGGCTCACCATCATAAGGTGCCCTTTTACGTAGTGGCGCCGCATACGACCTTCGACGCCGCTTGCCCCTCGGGGCGCGAGATTCAGATCGAGCAAAGAGGGCCGGACGAAGTGCGCGCAGGGAAGAGCCCGGAACAGTGCGCCGTTTGGAACCCTGCATTTGATGTGACCCCGCGTACTCTGATCAGCGGCATCGTGCTGGATGATCGGATGATTTAGCGAACCGCGTTGCGGAGCTCATTGAGCGCCGCCTTCCAGTGATCCCGGAGCTTGGTTCGGGCCAGGTTATTCGGCAAACCTTCATGCTGAAGCACGATCATGCATTTTTCACCTTCGCGAGGCACGATTTGGAGCTGCAGCACGGATGGTTTTTTCCAGTTTTCTTCCTGCCAGCTCAGGCGAATGCGTTGTCCGGGTTTCACGGTGCGAACTTCGCCGAAAATTCCCCCGTCCACTTCGAATCCTTTCCCTTTTTTCCACTCGAACGCGGTGAAGGGGCGCAGCCATATTGAGAGACCTGGATCCTTGGAGACCAAGGCCCAGGCTTTTTTCGCGCTCAGCGGAAAAGTTTTGCTAGCCACAGTGCCATAGGTTCCTTTTTCGCTGCGGCCCTCGATTCTTAACCCGTGGTGGATCTCAAAACCAATGGCCACGCCCTGTTGCCACCAGGGAGAGAGTTTGTATTTGGTCTTAAGCAGGAGGGTGATTTCCCGGTGTGGCCAATTCTTGGCGCCGGTATTGTCGAGAAGAGCGATCCACTGATCCCAGCTTCGCTTGGTGTGTTTTTTTACGGACTCGCTCGATACTCGGCCGATTTTTTGGATGGAATTGGTCATGACTAATTATTGATAGCATAGGCGAATGGGCGGGCGAAGTGACGCGATTGCTTTGCCTACAGGATTGCAAAGCCGGGCGGTCAAGGGTAGTTTTCCCCCATGCAGAATATCAAAGCAGAAAGAGCTATGCCTCCAGAAATCACCGTTTGCGAATGCTGGGCCCGCGATGGTCTGCAGAGCGTTCCGCGTTTTGTGCCCACTGAACAAAAGATCGAAATGCTCAATTGCTTTACGGAGGCAGGCTTCCGCAAAATGGAAGTCACTTCATTCTCCCATCCCAAATTGCTTCCCCAGTTTTCCGACGCCGTAGAGGTGCTCAAGGGAATCAAACGCAAAGCTGGCGTTTCTTACGTGGTATTGATTCCGAATTTGAAGGGCTTCGAGCGGCTCGAGGTATGCCAAAAGGAAGGTTATGGCGCGAGCGAAATCATCCTGATGATTTCCAGCAGCGAAAAGCACAATCTCCTGAATTTCCGCGCTGCCCACGAACAAGCCATGGCAGAGCATGCCGAAATCATCCGCCGCTGCCACCAGTTCGGCATCAAGGTGATTGGTTGCGCTGGCACGGTGTATGGCTGCCCAGTGGGCGGCGATCTTCGTACTGAAGAGGTCGCAAAGATCGTGCGCTTTTATCTCGAGCAGGGAGCGCAAACGATCATGCTGGGAGACACCACGGGCGTGGCTAATCCGGCGCTGGTGCGGGAGCGCATCGGTGAGCTGCAGGCACTTTTTCCGCAGGCGGAATTCATCGCGCACTTTCACGATACGCGCGGCACGGGAATCGCGAATTCACTGGCGGCTCTAGAGCTAGGCCTGAAGTATGTAGACGGTTCGATCGGCGCGATCGGCGGGCAGCCCGCCACGGGCGCTTCCAAATATTCCACAGGGAATACGGGGAATACCTGTACGGAAGATCTCGTGGGGATGCTGGCAGAAATGGGCGTTCAAACCGGTATCGAACTCCCGCAGCTGATCGCCGCCGGAATTCGCGCCGAGGAAATCGTGGGACATCGCCTACGCTCCAACTTGATCTACGCCGGCCCGGTTATCCATGGGGAATCGAGCGCGCATAAGGCGCCAGGAGTTATTTTTTCTTCCCATAAATCGAAGGATTCTTCCACTGATTTGGCCCGTGATGGTCATTCTCTGAATACCAATCCGGGTTGAATTCGTTTCGGGCAGGGCAATATTGGCTGACAGTGAGATCCCAGGAATTGCACTTCTTGCAGTAGTCCGCCGACTGTTTTTCAGTGCGGTAGCTGGCGGCCACTTCTCCGGAAGTCACGCCCGGATTTTTCTTCAGATGATCCATATAGGGCACTAGGATGCGCGCCTCTTTGACCGCTAACTCGTGGCGGATCGCGCCTTCAATCAGGTCCATATAAAGGCCAATCCCCATTCCTCCCATTACGGAAAGCCCCGCTAAATCAAGCACAGCCGCGATGCCGGCATTTGCGATGGCAAACTCGTCCACCTGAGTGCTGGTCACGATATCCAGGGAAAATCCCCCGATTTTTCCCACGACTGGGCCTAACAGGCGTTCGATAAATATCGATGTAGTGTCCACGCCCGGGCCCATAGCCAAATCTGTTAAATTTATTATGCCGGGATCTGCCCTCAGGCCGGTCGCCATCGGCGATTCTTGTCCTACGTGATCGCTGATCGTTGGAGCCGCTCCCGTTTGCACCTGCTGCAATTTACCGATCTGTTTTTCGGAGCTGCGGTGGTTGAAGTTGGTGGGGTTATGGAGTCGCTCGAGAATGGCTTGCACATCAATCCGCGTTTTGTCTTGGTCTTCCAGGGATTGCTTGGCCAGGCCTATCAGGAGCGGGCCCGGCGCCTGGCCCGGCACTCCGTCTTGCTTACAGTGAAGCTCCGCCTTTAGATTTTCGGCCCCTTTTTTTGCAAGTTTCTTTAACACTTGGCTTGATTCTTCTTGGGCACGCTGAAGGTCGGCAATTCTTTCAGAGGAAGAATTTGCGTATTGGTGAAGAAGAGTTCTGATCTTTGCCGCGAGATAATCCTGCTCGCTCATTCCGCCCGTTTGGCATGTCGATATTCCTTTGGCCTCTTCCCGCAGATTCTCGACGTCAGTTTTGAAATCACAGATAAGATCAACGGACTTGATCGCCTCCGCGTAGAAGGCTTCACACGACTTCTTGGCAATCTGTACATTTGGGTCGTTCGCCAGGGCCGGACTGGCTGAATAGTTCGCGCATAAATCGGCAGTGGTCCGGGTAATCCGGCAATTTTCACCCGAGGCCCAAGCTGATCCGGCCAATCCGAGGCCCAGAATCAAGCAAGCAATCCAAGAAGGGCGCGACCTGTCAGCGCGCTTTTTCATGCTCAGAGCCTATCTCTAAAATAAACACCCCTTGACGGTTCCCAATAGCCCCAAATCCGCGGCGCGAGGAGGAGGCATATCGGGATATGTCGATGACGAGCAACAAAGGAGTTGGGGCTATTGGGAATCGCCCGAAGGGTTTTGCCATATTTTCCCGATCTCATCGTTACTCCTCCTCGAAGTAGAACCACTACGTCTTCGTCGTCGCGCCTTGATCTCGGCAAAATATGGCAAAATCAAGGGGTGTTTATTTTAGAGATAGGCTCTTAACCCTTCGACTTTTTTGGGCCAATTCTTGAGAATTGGGCGCTTTCCCACCATGATAGTTCTATGAAATTCTGCCGCTTTTTGCTGGGCCCGTGTATTTTTACCCTTCTTCTCGCCGGGAGCGGCGTGGTTGCGTTTGCCGCGCCGGTAAAGCCGCCCTTTTCACCGGGAGAGAAGGCTACCTATGCGATTACCTATTTCGGCGCCACTGCCGGGATCCTCGACGTGCAGGTGCTACCGCCCACTCTTGAGAAGGGTAAAGAGCGCCGCGAATATTCCGCCGCCGCGCGCACCGATTCCATCTTCTCGCTGTTTTACTCTCTAAAAAATATTTACCGAAGCACCGTGGATCAAGCCACGGGCCTGCCCCTGCGCTGGGTGGCGACGCTCGACGAAACCCGGCAGGCGGGAACCACCTCGCAGGATTTCGATCAAGCCAAGCGACGCGTGCATTTTGTCGACAAGCGCATGGAGAAGAAAAAAGGAAAAATCGAGAAAGACTTCACTAAAGAAATTCCCGCCGAATCGCAAGACGTGGTCTCGGCTGTTTTCCACCTGCG
>Ga0207096_1026_pt1 | contig 28497 bp, 31 predicted proteins | sample Alteio_BWMinHeat_86_FD_153547 | JGI IMG/M metagenome (GOLD analysis project Ga0207096, IMG submission 153547) | Enriched cells from forest soil in Barre Woods Harvard Forest LTER site, Petersham, Massachusetts, United States -... | ecosystem: Environmental > Terrestrial > Soil > Temperate forest >...
ATGGGTCTATATTGCAACCTTTTTAAGGGGAATGGTCTCATTTCTTGCAATTATTTATACCCTATTTTACACAAAAACACAACATTATCAACAAATTGTGAATTCTTCAGGACCGACTAAATAGAATCTGTCGTCGTGAATTCATCCTCAACTTCGCTGCTTCGCAGCTACGCTCAGGACGAACGGAGTGAGAAAATCACAAACCCGTTCCTCCTGAGCGTAGGCACGTAGTGCCGAAGTCGAAGGGTCAATGGGTTTGTATATATATTTATGTTTTCATGAACTACAGGTTCTCAGTTGATGATTTCAACCTCAAATCGCATGAATCGAAGAGAAGCAATGGAACGTTCCATCGCTTCTTTGCTGTGTCTTTCTATCGCGCTAAAATGGCCAGCAACAAAAGAGCTACGATGTTGATAATCTTAATCATGGGGTTGACAGCAGGCCCTGCCGTATCTTTATAAGGATCGCCGACCGTATCCCCCGTCACCGCTGCTTTATGAGCCTCAGAGCCTTTTCCACCAAAATGTCCATCTTCAATGTACTTTTTCGCATTATCCCATGCGCCTCCACCAGAGGTCATGGAAATAGCCACGAAAAGCCCTGTGACAATGGTCCCCAGCAACATAGCGCCTAAAGCTGTGAAGGCTGCCGCCTGACCTGCAAAGCTTGCAATCACAAAATAAACAACGGGAGGCGCAAGAACGGGCAATAAGGACGGGATAATCATTTCCCGAATGGCGGCCTTTGTGAGGATATCAACAGCCTTGCTATACTCTGGCTTGGCCGTACCCTGCATGATTCCTTTAATTTCTTTAAATTGGCGGCGCACTTCAACGACAACCGCACCCCCTGCGCGCCCCACAGCTTTTAAGCCAAGAGCTCCGAAAAGATAGGGCAAAAGGCCACCAATAAAAAGACCGACAACCACATAAGGATCCTGCAATTTGAACTGAACGTTCAAGCTAGGAAAAAAGTGAGAGAGATCTTCCGTATAGGCTGCAAAGAGCACCAGAGCCGCAAGAGCTGCTGACCCAATGGCATAGCCCTTGGTGACAGCCTTGGTTGTGTTCCCAACCGCATCTAAGGCATCGGTTACCTTCCGCACAGAGGCAGGTAAATCGGCCATTTCCGCAATTCCACCTGCGTTATCCGTCACCGGTCCATAAGCGTCCAAAGCCACAATCATGCCTGCAAGGGCAAGCATAGTGGTGGCGGCAATACCAATACCAAAGAGACCCGCATTGGCGAACGACACAAGAATGCCTCCACAAATCACAAGAACGGGGAGGGCTGTTGCTTCCATGGAAACAGCGAGACCTTGGATAATATTCGTTGCATGACCTGTTGTTGAAGATTCAGCCACGCTGCGTACAGGACGGAAAGCGGTTGATGTATAATATTCCGTAATCCACACGAGAAGACCAGTCACCACAAGACCTGTAAGAGCACTGTAAAGAAGATTCATCCCTGTAAAAATTTTTCCTTCAACGGTTAGGGGTTGATCAAGACCAATCAGTTTAACCGTAATGAACACAATAAGAAAGGCGGAAATCACTGAAGCCACAATAAGGCCCTTATAGAGGGCTGCCATAATGTTTTCACTCGAGCCCAAGCGTACAAAGAACGTCCCAATAACAGAGCCCACAATGCACACACCACCAATCGCTAAGGGGTAAGCCATAAGCACTTCTTCATGTGCTGTGCCAAGGAAGAAAATGGCTGCAAGCTGCATAGTCGCCACAATGGTCACCACGTAGGTTTCAAAAAGGTCCGCAGCCATTCCAGCGCAATCCCCCACATTGTCTCCCACGTTGTCTGCAATGACGGCTGCGTTTCGGGGGTCGTCTTCTGGAATTCCAGCTTCAATTTTACCCACCAAATCGGCACCAACGTCAGCACCCTTTGTAAATATTCCACCGCCCAAACGAGCAAAGATGGAGATAAGTGAGGCGCCAAAACTTAAGGATAGGAGAGCTTCCATGATATGACGAGCGCTTTCATCTCCTTGGCGAAGGTATATATAATAGAGGGTAACCCCTAAAAGCCCCAAACCAACGACGAGCATCCCTGTGATAGCCCCTGCCTTAAAAGCAACATCAAGAGCAGGAATGAGCCCTGAGCGCGCCGCTTCCGTGGTCCGTACGTTAGCCCTAACGGACACATTCATGCCGATATAACCTGCTATTCCAGACAAGAAAGCACCACACATAAACCCAATAGCCGAATGGCGCCCTAGAACCCACCAAAGGAAAGCGGCAACAAATACGCCCACAATTCCAATGGTTGTGTATTGACGATTGAGATAAGCATTCGCGCCTTCTTGAATAGCGGCTGCAATTTCTTGCATGCGTGGCGTTCCTGTAGAGCACGCAAAAACTTTACGACTCGCATACGCTCCGTAAAGAAGGGCGAGAGCAGCACAGGCTAGAATATAAGAGTAGAGAGTTGGCATGGTTTGTCCCTTTTTAGTTATACATCTATTGGTATATATAAAGAGGCAAGATGCCAGAAACTTTCTCAATGAGCAATGGTCAATCTTAATACCTGGCAATCCGCCTAGGGAAATTGTCGGGTGGCAACTTTTTACGGAAAATACTTGACAAAAATTTTAAATCATTATACGTAAATCAGCATGTAAGAGTAATTAGATGCAAATACATATTTTTTAACAATATTTAAATGGTGTGACAAATGAGTAACAAATTGAAACTAAAACTTTTTTTCATGATAAGCCTTATGAGTGCTTCTGGGGTACAGGCTATGGATGAGGATTTAACCTCTTCAACATCGCTATCTGCGCCAACGACAACAACACCCGTTGTTCAATCAACTATGCAAGCAGAGTTAGTGACAACAGGTAGCGGAGCACGTTGTATTGAGGCTACGGTAAGGCCATCGGAGCTAGAGATAAAAATAGCGCCTCCTGGGGTGGATCATGAAAAACTTTGTAAAGCCTTACCTTTCCCTTCCTTACGCAGCTCAACAGGGTTGTATGCGACAACGGTAACATCACCGACGGTCAGATCAACACTAAAAATGACTTCTGTATCAACAGAGGCTGAAATTGATCCAGAAACACTAGCCCCTGAGGAAAAGAAATTCGTAGAGAAGTTTGACATTCAATCAAAACTTTCGCTTCTTTATACCCAGGAATGCCTATACCGACAAGGGAAGGCGCTGTCTGACCTAGTGGCGGAAGACATTAACTAATTAGGGAGACGGGACCCCTCACCCGCCCTTTGGGCGACCTCTCCCACAAGGGGAGAGGTTTCCTTACTTCATAACTTACGATTGTTTCACGTGAAACATTTAAATGGATACCTCTCCCCTTGTGGGAGAGGTCGCAGCAACGCTGCGGGTGAGGGGTACTTATGACAAGTGCTTGACGCACTTGGTCCACTTTCACATGGCCAAATATTTCTTCATCACCTGATACGCTTCGTTTACAGCCTTTAAGCGCTCTTCTGCATCCTTATCCCCTGCATTAAGATCAGGGTGGTGGCGTTTCGCAAGTTTTTTATATTGGATTTTAAGAGCTTCCAGAGTTAAAGGAAAAATTAAATCTAACGTTCCAAGGGCCTTTTGAACGTTTTGAGGCAGAGGTGGTATTCGGGGCGACGTCTTAAAAACCGGGTCTATTCCATCAAAATAACGGGCATTTTCTAAAAGGGTATGCCAACTCCCTACCGGCCACGAGGGTCGGTTCCAGGTGACATCAGAGGCTCGACAGGCTTCGATTTCTTCCATGCTCATGTCGCGATAAAAATCCCATGCTTTATTATATTCACGCACGTGATCAAGACAAAACCAATAATAGTCTCGAAGACGATAGGGATGCTTAGGTGCACGAAACTCGCCAGCGCACTCACAACCATTTTTCTCGCAAAGCCTTAATTTTAAGTGTTGGCTTTGAGTAGAATCTAAAGGAATAAAACGACGCTCTTTTCTCATAACCTATATATTGGTATTAATTTATAAAAATCAAGGAATTCTTCTCACCATCAGCCGATGTTAAGGGAACCCTTTAGACCCAGTCCTCCATAGGCTCATGAACGGTAGGCTCGGGCGCTTTGAGAAGGGCTTGGAAAGCTTCAGGAACCGAATTGACAAACTTAAAGCATTTTTTATCCTCAGGCCTAGCAAAATGCTGATCAAAAATGTTTGTTGTCAACTCTTGGAGAGGGGTCCAATACGCATTCACATTAATGAAAATAGCGGGCTTATCATGAAGTTTCAGCTGCTGCCATGTGATAATTTCAAAGGTTTCATCCAGGGTTCCAAACCCACCAGGTAACACAAGAAACGCATCAGAATGCTCAAACATCAAACGTTTCCGGGTATGCATTGTATCCACCATATGCAATTCCGTAATAGCCCAATTTGGATCTTCAAATTCTTTTAAATGATGAGGCATAAAGCCGATGACGCGACCTCCATGAGCCATGGCCGCTCTGGAGACATCTCCCATTAAACCTAGAGCGCCTCCCCCGTAAATCATGGTCATGTGGTGTTCTGCGAGCTGCTGACCCAATTCTGCTGCTGCCTTTTTATACACCTCATCTAACCCTTCGTACGAGCTGCAATAAACACCTATGGCTTGAACTTTTTTCATTTTTTTGTATCCCAGAGATAATAAGATAGCCAATTGTAGAGAAAACCATTATAAATCCCATATGTTAAAACAATTATAAAATCCATATGTTTTTTTGAAGAGGATATATGAAAACCATTTTAGCTCCTATTCATCGGGCCGGCTGGCCTTTTATTTCTCTTTTTGCAGTATTTACATCTATTGTTTTTTTATTTGCTCATACTTTTGGATTGGTATGTTTAGTATTAACAGGGTGGTGCATTTATTTTTTCCGTAATCCCCGTCGTATGACGCCTTTGGGAGAAGGCCTTATTATGAGTCCGGGTGATGGAATTATCGCAAAAATTGAGCAGGCGATCCCTCCTAAGGAACTGCAATGGACGAAAAAACCCTTAACCCGCATTAGCATTTTCTTAAATGTTTTTGATGTGCACGTGAACCGCATCCCCTGCGATGGTTTGATTGCAAAAATTCATTATCATCCAGGAAAATTTTTTAATGCATCCTTAGATAAAGCAAGCGAATTTAACGAAAGAAATTCTGTTTTGATTCAGGCGCCTTCAGGGCAGGAAGTTCTAGTCGTCCAAATTGCTGGCCTTATTGCACGGCGTATTTTATGCGAAGTCAACCAAGGACAAAATGTCAAAGCAGGAGAAACGTTTGGCATCATTCGTTTTGGTAGTCGAGTTGATCTTTATCTGCCGGAGGGTGTCGCCCCTCAAGTGATTGAAGGGCAACGAATGATTGGGGGAGAGACAATCATGGCTGACCTTACATCCCATGCCCCCCAACGTTTAGGAGAAACGCGACCATGAAAAAGCAGCTTTCTCCCTCCTATCGAAAACCGCCACACCTTGCACGTATCATTCCTAACGCCGTTACAATTACAGCTCTTTGTACTGGACTCAGCGCGATCCGCTTTGCCCTGCTGGAGCGCTGGGAATTGGCTGTGAGTCTCATCCTCATTGCAGCCATTCTGGATGCTATGGATGGGCGCATTGCGCGCTTTTTGCGTGCGGATAGCCATTTCGGTGCCGAGTTGGATTCTCTTTCTGATTTTATCAGCTTTGGAGTGGCACCAGCTGTTGTCGTCTATCTCTATAGTCTTCATCTCTGGAAGGGGACGGGTTGGGCCTTAACCTTATTCTTTTCAACCTGTATGGCTTTAAGACTTGCGCGATTTAACACAAATATGGACGCTCCTATGCCAGAATGGACCAAGGGATTTTCCGTTGGCGTCCCTGCTCCTGCCGGGGCTATCCTTGGATTATTGCCTATGATGGCTAGCTTTGCTCTTGAAGTAAGACTGCAAGATATCCCCCTAATTGCTGCCTTGAGCCTTTTGGTCAGTGGGTTTTTGATGATTAGCCGTATTCCGACCTATGTCTTAAAAAATGTTCGAGTTCCTCATCATTTTGTACGACCCCTTCTCATGATGGTTGCGATTTTTATGGCCGCCCTATTCAGTGTTCCTTGGTGGACATTAAGTATAGGGGCCATCATCTATCTTTTCTCTATCCCTGTGAGCTGGACGTCTTATAAACGACAAAACAGGATTGATGCTTCCTAAACAACCAGCTGCAGATAGGATACCCCCACAAGGGCTGCCGTCTCAGCACGTAAGATGTGAGGGTTTAGGGTGACGCCATAAGCTTGGGGATGAGACTTAAGAAGAGCGAGTTCTTGCTTGGTAAAGCCACCCTCAGGGCCCACGAGGAATCCATAGAATTTTTCAGGCTCTTTTTGAAAAGCGTTCAGAGAGGGAGAGGTCAGTGTTTCATCTCCAAATAATAAAACCTCCTCTTGGGGCCAACTTTTAAGAAGTTGGGAAAGGGGGGTTAACTCTTTAATTTCCGGGAGGGTCAATCGCCCACACTGTTCTGCAGCTTCTCTTGATTGTGCCCGTATTTTTTCAAAGTTTACTTTGGGAATCGAAGTCCTATCACAACGAATTGGCCAAAGACAAGAAACTCCTAGCTCAGTGGCCTTTTCGATCAAAAATTCCTGCCGCTTGGGCTTTAAAGGTGAAAATAATAAACAAAGCTTTTCGTCATTATGCTGCGGACGGGCTTGAGAAAGAAGGGAAAGAACCGTCGTTTTCTTTTCCACACCCGTGATGCGAGCAATCCACTCCCCATCCTTTCCATTAAAAAGAAGCAGGGTATCATTATGCTTAAGACGCATAACTTTTTGAACATAGTGGCTTTGGCTCTCGTTAAGGACAATCTGTTGATTCTCAAAGAGAGCGCTTTCTACATAAAGACGAATAGGACCCTACCCTACAATTTCTAATTCACTGAAAAAGAAAGAAATTTCTTTTGCCGCATTTTCAAGACTATCTGAGCCATGGACAGAGTTAGCTTCAATGGATTCAGCAAAGTCTCGGCGGATTGTGCCTTCATCTGCATTGGCAGGGTTTGTGGCACCCATCACATTGCGGTAATGTGCAATGGCATTTTCTCCTTCGAGGATTTGGACGACAACAGGTCCTGAAATCATAGAAAGGCAAAGGTCATTAAAAAACGCTCGCTCTTGGTGAACCGCATAAAATTTTTGGGCTTGCTGAAGAGTCAAATGCAAGCGCTTTTGTGCAATAATTCCGAGGCCAGAACGTTCAATCCTCTCATTCACAGCGCCTGTTAAATTTCGACGCGTAATATCAGGTTTTAAAATAGATAGGGTTCGTTGCATGTGATTAACACTCCAAGTTTACAAAGAGTCTTTTCTATAACACATTTCATTCGAAATGGAAGCAGAGATTGTGGTTGGGGAGCAGGGTTGCCTCACATAAATTCAAGGTATAGCAAAAAAAGGCTGGTTTTCCCTCATTTCCGGTGTCATTCTCGCGAAGGAGGCTGTTCAGAAAACATGGATAGGGTTTAAGGAAATTTCTTGACTAAGTGTTTAATATTGTTTAACAAATAAGAATATTAATGAATAGAAAAGAAGAAACAGAAATGAAGAATATATAAAAAAAAGCTTTATGAAGCCCGACGAAATATGACATCGCTAGAAGTTGTCGATTGGGATGGATTAATCGATAGGGATCATCTCGTGCGTCGAATCCTTAAGGTCCTTGATCAGTTAAATCTATCAAAATCGTACGACAAAATTAATTCCCAGAAAGATTATCAGGGGCGCCTACACAGGGATGATGCAGGAGGGCGAGTCGCACAACGATTATTCACTCTCCTCTTCATCATATTCACTCTCCTCCTCAGCACTGTCTGGCTTATCGTCGTCGCTTAGTGTAAGTTCTTTTGTAGCTCCAAAATGGGCTTTAAATACTTTTTTGATGAGATCATGAAATTTATTTACGAACCTATTACTTTCTTGTGATGGAATATACTCAGGATATAAAAAAGACGGAATGGTAGCTTTCCGCATTGCATCTATCTCATGTATGAGTGCAGAATCAAACCTTTTTCCAGAAGATGCATGGAGAGTTATTAATTGTTTCAACATGTTAGAGTATTGAAGGGGGGTAGATGGGCCAAGGTATAGGGCTTCTAAATTAGGAAGTGTGAAAAATTTATATATATTATGGTGGGGATATTTAGAATTGCAAAAGCTTAATACTTTAAGATTTGGAATTTTGCATATATTGCTCACACGAATATTTGTATTAAAGGCGATTAACTTTTTAAGTTTTGTTAACTTGAACAAAAAACGACCGACGAGTTGAGGAGCGTTCCCTATGCTCAAAGAGGTAAGATGTGTGAGGTCACCCAGGTCTGCGTCTGTTATATCACCGCCTCTCAAAATGGAGAGGGTACGAAGGTTGGTGAGGAATTTTAAATCAGTAGAAGGCGCATCACCAATATACAACGTGTGGAGGTTGGGGAAAGCCCTAAGTACCGCTGAGGTTAGTCCCCCCCAACAATCTGCCTCCAAGCTTGTAAGGTTTGTCAATGGATGTGACAATAGGTCCGTCATATCTTCGTGGGGGCTATTCACTTTCAACGCAGTAAGATTTGTCAAACAAACGATGGACTTAGCTGTGATCTTGCTGTACCCAGAAAGTTCTAGGCATTCGAGGGTTGTCAATTGACTTAAGGCGTCATCTTTAAAAGCATCATAGGGGATACCAAAAATCAAGCGTTTGAGGTTGCTCATCTGGACGAGATCTGTATTTAGAGCATGAAGCACAGTCTCGCAAACTGGCTCCGAACAGCCGCTTGTTGAGTCTCCATAATCTAATGCCGTAAGGTTAGTGAGCGTCAAACATTCCTTCAATGTATCAACAGCCAAGTTATAGATCGACAAAATCAGGCTTTGGAGTCTAGAGAGCTTAGACAAGGCCTTGACATTATGAGCTCGAAAGAAATCCATATTCATAACAACATGTAGGTGCGTAAGATTAGGGGGGAAGTCTAGGTTAACAGGCAGGTTCAAGTATAGGACCAATTTATTGAGGTTCGTTAATGTTGGCACGTAGTAAACAGTAGATAAGATACTTAAGTTGTCGGAATCCGCCAATCTTAATTGTTTATATTTGGTAAAACGCTCTAGATCGACCGGCTTTATTTTGGTAATCAATGGCATGTAATTTTCTTGAAGAAATCTATCAACACCGCCTTTGAAGGCTTTATTCACTAAGCTGAACTGTAGTATATTGTATATATCTGAAAGAGGTATATCTGAAAGATTCTCAAAAAGATTTTCATCGTCACGAAAATAGCGGTCCAGAGTTGTTTTTGTTTTTCGCAGATTTATGAGGATGTTTTCAAATATTTCTGCAATATTTACGAGTTCTTCCAGGCCATCACCAAAATAGTGGAAAACCAATTTTGGCGTTTTAGGGGGGCGTACGCCCGAGAAAAAGTCCGGAAAGAATTCTAATTTTTGGGTCGTTGTGGATTTTTCCTCATAGGCAACCCTAGGAAGGTGTCGTGGCTTTTCACGAAAATGATCGTGGAAAGTCCAAGATCTGGGTCTTGTGCTTAGTGTGGAATCCTCGGATGATTCTTCTTCCTCTGATGCCGCATTTTCTGAAGGAGACTCCATGGAATCTGGAGTCGTCGTTTTTTGTTTTTTTGCTGGGGATTCATGATCATCCTCAGCTGTTATTTGGATATCATCCTCAACTTTTCTTTTGATTCCTTGTTTTTTGTTGTCTTCAGAGACCATCCCGTGAGCAACTTGTAAATTTAAACAGAGAATGAGAACGACCTTAGAAACGGATCCTAACAAATTTTTCATAACCATAATCCTAATTAAATATCCATATTCACATTATTCATAGAGAATTTTTGTTTTGCAAGTTTAAAAAATATACTTACTTCACTAAAAATCTAAATTCGTATACTGAGGAGAGGGGCTAAGACCCGGCACAACATCGGCGAGGATACTGCGAAAGCTAGGGCGGGACTTTACACGGGCGTACCATAATTTGGCCGCTGGGTGCTTGTCCCAGGGGACATCGCCTAAATAATCAATACAGGAAAAGTGAGCGGCGGCTGAGATGTCAGCAAGAGAGAATTCCTCACCTGCGAGCCAATTCCGTCGATCACAAAGCCAAGAAATATATTCTAAATGATCATGAATATTCGCATTGCCAATACGGATTGTGGCGGAATCCGGCCCTCCTTGTCCCATTTTGCGCCGTAATACTTTTTCATAGACCAGGTTGTGGGTGACTTCTCTAGCAAACTTTTCATCAAACCAGACCATAAGACGGCGTGTTTCTATGCGTTGTGCTGATGTTTTTCCCAAGAAGGAGGGTTCAAAGTAAACCTCTTCTAGATATTCTGTGATCGGGTAAGCATTGGCGATATTCTTCCCATCATCATCCGTGAGGACTGGTGGCAACCCTTCAGGATTGAGAGAGAAAAAAGAAGCAGGAATCTCCCAGGGCTTGATAGCAATTGTTTCAAATATAAGCTTTTTTTCAGCAAGCAAAATTCGAATTTTTCGAGAAAAGGGGCAGAGCCAATAATGATAGAGTTGTCGCATCGAATAATTTTACCTATGCTGAATAAATGAGTTATGATATCTAAGTTCTGACATTATTAAACTTTAGGGTTCGTGTGCAAGTTATTATATTGCTCCATTCGATCCTTCGACTTCGGTGCTTCGCACCTACGCTCAGGACGAACGGAGCGGAGAAAGATAAACTGAAGAATATCCACGAGGTATTTCATCTCCCCGTTCGTCCTGAGCGTAGGTGCGAAGCACCGAAGTCGAAGGATCGAATGGCACCGGGCCTCAAAACTAAAGAATGTCACTGTACCAGGTTTCGAATCTAACATATTATGGTGGCATGGCTCTAGATCAAATCTTACTTCTTTCGTTGATTCAAGGTGTGACTGAATTCCTTCCTGTGAGCTCATCCGGTCATTTGGTGCTTCTTCCTGCTTTATGTGGTTGGCAAGATCAGGGGCTTATGATGGACGTGGCGGCCCACGTAGGAACGCTAGGGTCTGTCCTTATTTATTTTCGTAAGGATGTGATCTCCCTTTTTAAAGGATCATTTTCCCTTTTGAAGGGGCAACTCAATGAGAATACTCAGCTGCTGTTTAATCTTATGATTACGACCCTTCCTGTCATTCTGGTGGGCCTTTTTTTTGAAAAGGTGGTTGGCGAATCCTTAAGGAGCATTACGGTCATTGCCTGGATGGGTATTTTTTTTGGTATCGTCCTCTATCTAGCCGATAAATATGGATACTTATTAGAAACGGTTGCGGATACAACTGCGAAACGCGCCTTTTATTTTGGCTTGGCTCAATGTATCGCTCTCGTTAATGGAGTGAGTCGATCAGGGATTTGCCTGACCGTAGGACGCTTGATGAATTATAAACGAACAGATGCGGCTCGTTTTGCTTTTTTAATGTCCATTCCGACGCTAACGGCCGCAGGTGTATTGAAAGGATATCAGCTCACTAAATCCGGCGATTTTTCCCTGGTTAAAGATGCAGCGATGCTCATGGGCTTTTCTTTTATTTTTGGTTTTTGCGCCATTGCCTTTATGATGCGCTGGCTTCAAAAATCCACCTTAACCCCATTTGTTATTTACAGGATTCTATTAGGTTTTTTTATACTTATAAGTATTTATAGTGGGTGGATTTAAATTTACCTTAGCTATCTAGATTCACCGTGATTTTTCGACCAGGGGTCAGCAATTCATCATCATATAATGTATGAATTTCTTCTATGAGATCTCGAGCCATGTACTGCATGGCTTCTTCTACCCCTATTGAATCACTACGCATAGACGTTGTGACTTCAAAATCTGGAGGACATGGGGGTCTTTTTCCGATTTTATAAAAACTTGCCACCATAAAATAACGTTTAGGCCTATCACTGTTTTCCTTAACGTCGTGGGGAAGGATGGTATAATCTAGGACAACAAGTCGTACATCTTTAAATGCCTTGCTATGACCTTCAAAACTCATGTCAAAGTGCAGTTGTCGTGAAATATGTTCAAAATCAACTTGCTTGAGGGCTAAGGCTCTCTCTGAAGGGACAACGGCTACCCATGGCCAAGGAGCTATATTTTGATTACGGTATTCTATACCGGGTGTGGGACCTCTAATAACTTTTTTTTCAACAGTTGTACACGCTGCTAAGAGGGCACAGACTATTATCCCTATTCTTTTGTTCACCACTCTTCCTCATTTTTTGTTATCAGCGGTCTATTCTTATGCTTTTTATAATATGCCAGAAGCAGGATGAAAAGCTATAAGTTTTAAGTTTTGAAGAAGGGATTGGGACGTTTTCTCAGGTTTTCTTCTGCTTGCACCCGTTTTTGGATATCTTCCTTCCCAAACTTTTGGCTCTCTAGGATCATATGGGATAGGGTTTGCTCATCAAGTGCGTAAGACGGTTTAACTTCTATATGCTGGGAAAGCCCGGTTGTTTTTTCAAAGGCACTGACCGTTAAAAGACCTTCCACATCCACTGAAAAATCCACTCGAACCCTTGCTGCACCTGCACTCAAAGGTGGTAAGCCTTTAAGTTCAAACCGAGCTAAGGACAAACAATCGGAAACGAATTCCCGTTCTCCTTGGACCACATGAATGACCATCCCCCCCTGACCATCTTCGTAAGTCGTAAAGTCTTGAGAGGCTAGGGCAGGGAGAGGGGTATTACGAGGAATGATAATTTCAACAAGCCCCCCCATCGTTTCAAGGCCCAAAGACAGGGGGGTAACGTCAAGCAGAAGCGTCTCTGACCCATGGATTAATCCATGGGCCGTAAGGGCTGCGCCTAAAGCGACCGCTTGATCTGGATCAATGTCACATAAAGGAACGGTGCCAAAAAAGTTTTCAACCTCATGCTTGATAAGTGGCATACGGGTCATTCCTCCAACCAATACCACCCCCTTAATATCTTTGAGGGAAAGTCCCGCTTCTTTCACCACCTCTTGAGTCATCTTTAGGGTTTTTTTCACAAATGGAGAGGCTATCTTTTCTAGGAGCCCTCGTGTAACGCCTTCAACCGATTGTTCTTCTGAAAGGCGTTCTTTAAGCCTACGTGCTTCTTTTAAATCAGAGAGCTGCAAATGAGACAGAAGAGCATGATCAATATCATCACCCCCTAAAGTTAAATCCCCCCCTGTCCCGAGGACCTGAAAAACACCGTCTTTAAGTTTTAAGAGAGAAATATCAAAGGTTCCTCCTCCCAAATCATAAATGGCATAAATTCCCTCAGCTTCTGTCTCTAAGCCATAGGCTAGGGCTGCAGCCGTTGGTTCATTGATCAGACGTAAGACTTTAATTCCTGCCAGGGCCGCAGCTTGTTTCGTAGCAACCCTAGCGGCTTCATCAAAGTAGGCAGGGACCGTAATCACAGCTGCTTCAAGAGGGGAATGACACGTCCTTTCGACAAATTGTTTCACGTGAAACAATATGTGGCTAGCAACTTCTATAGGTGTGAGTTTGTGGGATCCTAGGGAAAGTTGCTTGCCATTCTCGCGACCCATCAAGCGTTTGGTAGAAGCGAGCGTCTCACCTTTTATGTTACCAACTTTAAATCCTTCTTCCGTTACACTGAGCGTTGAGGGAATAAGAGGGCTCTCTCCCTCAAGGTTCAGAACGTGTGGTTTTCCATTCTGCACAAAAGCAGCCACTGAATGGGTTGTGCCTAAGTCAATGCCAACCACCACGCCTTTTAATGAGGTATGGGGATCAGGTGTTTGGCCAGGTTCAACGAGTTGTAGGAGCATAATTAAGACCCCTCACCCGCCGTAAGCGGCGACCTCTCCCACACCCAGTAATCAGTATTCAGTATCCAGACTTCGTCATTGCGAGCGAAGCGTAGCAATCCATCTTTTCTCTGGCTTTCTGGATCGCTACGCCCCCTGCGGGGGCTCGCGATGACGGCTTTTTGGTAAGATGGGCGCTGGTACGGGAGTAAACTGCATAGGCACGAAAAATAATTAAAAACCATCATTCATCCCTTTGTTTCAGAAGCTTTTGAACATAGGTTAGTCGATAAATAGCGATGCGTGCTTTCTCATAGTCTTTAACCATAAAAGCAGTCGTTAGGTCCTTTAAAAGCATTGTTTCTTCATCATAAAGCGTTGGTTTTAAATCTTCTCCCGTTTCCAAACGTTCATTCCAGGTCATCACCTTTCCTAAAAACGAAGGGTCACTTGAAAGCATCTCTATACCAGCAGCTTTGAGTAAATATTCTGCTCGTCGTAAAGGGTCTTTCAAGATGAGATAGGCTTGGTTCACAGCTGTGGATTTCTTTACAGCTTCGGCCTTTTGTTGCTCATCTGCTTGCGCACATTGATCAGGGTGGCTTTTTTTCTGCTCTGCAAAATAATGCTTTTCAAGTTTATTAAGATCTAAAGAATAAGTTTTCTCAAGGTTAAGGACTTCAAAGGGATCAAACGTTGTCATGCGTTATCTCTCTCTGTCGTCATTCCCGCGAAGGCGGGAACCCAGGAGATGGTTATCACATTCAAGCTTTTTCCTGAGTCCCCGACTCGCGCTTTGCGCTCTCGGGGATGACGATAACTTACTACTAAACATGGAAAGACTCCCCACACCCACACCGACCTTTCTCATTTGGATTTTGAAAGACAAATCCGGAAGAGAGTTTATCTTCCACATAATCCATTTGAGAACCTAAGATAAACATCACGGCCTTTGGATCAACCAATACCTTGACGCCATGCGCTTCGATAACATCGTCATAAGGTCCTGCAACATCCGCAAATTCAAGCGTATAGGAAAGACCTGTGCATCCTTTCGATCGAATTCCAATGCGAATACCATAAGAGGATTTTCCCCGTCCTTCTAACAACACCTTGATTCGCTTAGCAGCAGCTTCTGTTATGGTTAAGAGAGCTTGGGTCATTTAGGCCGCAGGATGTTTTTGTTTGTAGTCTTGAATCGCTGCTCGAATAGCATCCTCTGCAAGCATAGAGCAATGGATTTTGACAGGTGGAAGGGATAAATGCTGAGCAATTTCTGTGTTTTTGATAATACTGGCTTCATCAATGGTTTTACCCTTTATCCATTCAGTTACAAGGGAACTTGAGGCAATAGCTGATCCACAGCCAAAAGTCTTAAATTTTGCATCCTCAATAACGCCTTGTTCATTGACTTTAATTTGGAGCTTCATGACATCCCCACAGGCGGGTGCACCGACGAGTCCTGTCCCCACTGCTTGATCCTGTGGATCGAGCGACCCGACGTTTCGAGGATTTTCATAATGATCAATAACTTTTTGTGAATATGCCATTTTTTACTTTCCTTTTTAATGTTCTGCCCACTGAATGGATTTTATATCAATTCCTTGACGACTCATTTCCCATAAGGGGCTCATGTCACGAAGGCGACGAACCTCCGTAATAATTTTTTCTGCTGCAGTATCGACTTCTTCTTCTGTCGTAAAACGCCCAAACCCAATTCGCAAGGACGTATGAGCCATTTCCACTTCTACGCCAAGGGCTCGTAAAACATAAGAGGGTTCAAGAGAGGCAGATGTACAGGCAGATCCTGAGGACACGGCTAAATCCTTAATTCCCATCATCAGTCCTTCCCCTTCAACATGAGCAAAACTAATGTTTAGATTTCCAGGGATGCGTTGATTAAAATCGCCATTAACGTACACTTCTTCAAGTTCTGAGGTAATTTTGTGATAAAATCGGTTACGTAAAGTCGTTAAGCGCAGATTTTCTGCCTCCATTTCTTGTTGAGCAATTGCACATGCCTTTCCCAAACCGACACATAAGGGGGTGGAAAGGGTTCCTGACCGCATCCCTCGCTCTTGCCCCCCTCCATCAATCAAAGAGACTAAGCGCACTCGGGGTTTACGTCTTACGTACAGCGACCCCACTCCCTTTGGTCCATAAATTTTATGGCTAGAGAGGCTGAGGAGGTCAATGTGCATGGCTTCTACATCGATAGGAATTTTACCAATCGCTTGAGCCGCATCGGTGTGAAAAAACACCCCTTTCTCTCGGCAAATTTTACCAATCTCTGCGAGAGGCTGAATCACGCCAATTTCATTATTGACGGCCATGATGGAAACAAGGGATGTGCGGTCTGTAATGGCGTCCTTTAAACGATTAAGATCAATGATTCCATTTTGTTCAACGGGCAAGTAGGTGATTTTAAAACCCATCTGTTCCAAATGACGGCAACTATCAAGGACACATTTATGCTCAGTCATACAGGTCACAACATGATTCTTTTGTGTCTTATAAAAATAAACAACACCCTTAAGGGCCAGATTGTTGGATTCGGTGGCGCCACTTGTGAAAATCACCTCACGGGGGTCCGCATTAAGGATTGCTGCAACTTGAGTACGAGCCGTTTCAACCGCTTCTTCTGCCCGCCACCCATAAGCATGGCTGCGAGAATGGGGATTCCCAAATTCTTCTGTAAAATAGGGGATCATGGTTTGTAAGACCCGTGGATCGCAGGGCGTTGTGGCTTGATAATCTAAGTAAATAGGCCGGGTTATCATCATACAGCTTCCTCTCTTCGTCTTTCAAGTTTCGGGGGCGTTGACTCTCGGGACTCGCCCTCTGTCACGTAGTTGACTACGCTCATCGGGCTCGCCACTCGGTCGCCTACCCGAATTCTTGAAATACTTTGAGAATAGATGTGCCCCCACGCCTCAATAAAAGCATCAATGTCACTTTCTTGGGTGTCCCATCCCGTACTTATACGAATGGCACATTGGGCATCGGAGGGCTGAACCCCCATAGCGGCAAGCACATGAGATTCTTTCATTTTACCAGAAGAACACGCGGCCCCCGCACTCACAGCAATGCCTTTTAAATCAAAAGCGATGAGCTGGAGATGAGATGGAACAGAAGGCATAGAGAGGCAAAGAACATGAGAGACACGTGAGCTATCCTTCCCATAAATAATAGCCTGAGGTAGGGCCTTTTCAATTTTTGTCTGAAAGCTGCGAAGACGGTCAGAAGACTCCTCTGCCTTCTGTGCAGCTTCTTTCAAGGCTGCAACAAATCCAAGGATAAGAGATGCTGAAAGGGTGCCAGAGCGCATTCCGTATTCTTGTCCCCCACCACGGATAAGGGGGCTCAGGTGTATATTTTGCTTGAGGATCAAAGCACCAACGCCAACCGGTCCACCACACTTGTGGGAGGACAGCGTCATCATATCAACCTTTAGGTCTTCGAAAGAAACGGGGATATGCCCCACAGCTTGGCTTGCATCCGTATGAACTTTCCAGCCTTTTTGCTGCGCCAATAGGGCTGCTTCTCGGACAGGTTGAATCACACCCGTTTCATTGTTGACCAACATAAGAGAAAGAAGACCAGGTCTTGCAAAAGAGACAAGCATTTTTTCAAGGGCCTCAAGATCGACCACACCTTCTTGTGTGACAGGAATAAGGTAAGGTTGATCAACGGCTTTTAACACCGAGTCATGCTCAATAGAGGAAACAAGGATAGGAATGGAACCCACACCGGCAAGAGCCAAGCCATTTGCCTCTGTTCCCCCACTGGTGAAAACGACGTGCTGTCCACCTACTGCTTGTAAGATATCTTTACGTGCTTGATCAACAAAGGAGCGTAGCTTCCTTCCCAAAAAATGAGGAGAAGAGGGGTTGCCGGTTTCTGTGAGAGCCGCCATAAGGGCCTCTTGCGCTTGCGGTCTTAGGGGGACGGATGCATTGTAGTCTAAATAAATCATGACAATCGCCTCTGGCAAACATCTGCTAAAGAAATACTATTTAAATAGTTATGCATTTGTCGACCCAATCCTGCCCATAGAGCATGGGTTAAGCACTTCCCTGTCACACCTACACATCCTGTCTCTGACTTTTTGCTGCAGCGCGTTGTTTCGATGGGCTCTCCAATGGCTTCTAGAATTTCCGCAATGCGGATGGCTTCCGCTTCACGAGCAAGCGCATATCCCCCCTGTGTGCCCCGCGTGCTCACTACAAACCCTTGCTGGCGAAGTTTGACAAAAAGCTGTTCCAAATAAGCAATCGGTAAGGCTTGACGTGTGGCAATTTCTGTAAGAGCAAGGGGCTTTCCCTGGCTATAGTAAGCGAGATCCACCAATGCCATTACCGCATATCGCCCTTTTGTACCAAGTTTCATAGCTGGTTTCCGCTTGAGAAATGAGTCAGTTTCTAAGCTCTACTATTCCTGACTAAATTAGTCAAGTATGAAATGAGACGAAGGGCTCTTGGATAACGACACCAGCTAGATGAGCTGCTTTTTTGAGGGCCTTATCAAATGTGGCAAGGGGCAAAGAACGACGAAGGGATAACTCTAAATAACTTGCGTCATAGAGGGTTAGTCCATAACGTTCTGCTAATTCCATTGTTTCTAACCAAGCATGGTGAGACGTCATTGGATCGACGGTGATAGGAAGCTCTGTGAGTGTATAAAGGGCTTTATGGCGCTGTTCTGAAGAGATCCTCTTATGACGCTCAGCAATCAGGAGAACATTACCCACTTCTAGTGGCCAAAGGGAGGGAACAAGGGCTCCCTTTTCAGCGACCTGATCGAGCGAGGGAATGTCAAATGATTCGTCTGGCATAAGCCAAGACAGCGTCACTGAGCAATCAATAACAAGAGCGGCCAACGTTACGCCCTTCCTGTATCTCTATAACTCTTCCATTCATCCCAGGCGAAATGGCCAAGATGCATGTCTTGCGCAAGAGATCTTAGGCGGGCGGCGGCTGCTTTTGCAGCTTCTATATCGTGCGTTGTAGCTACAGATACAATTTTCACAACCGTTTTTCCGCGCCGCGTAATAAAAATTTCCTCACCCTGAATGGCACGCTCAATAAGTTGCCCGAAATGTGTTTTTGCCTCAAAGGCTCCAATATAGGTTTGCATCTTTGTATCCATATAACTAGTTTATTGTCTAGTCTAGTAGGTTTTAAGAGTTTTGTCAAGTATGAAATGGACCTATGGGGAGTATAGCAGGGCGATTGGATTCATGTAAAAACGTGATGGTTTCTATCTCCGCTCTCCTTCGACTTCGCTCCTTTGGAGCTACGCTCAGGACGAACGGAGATGGGTCCTACCTATTTGATCTTGCTTAATTTATTTCTCCAAGAGCCGTTCGTCCTGAGCGTAGCTCCAAAGGAGCGAAGTCGAAGGATTAACGGCGGAGAACAAATAATTTTTATTTTACTTTTACATGAATCCAACCACCCTGGGAGTATAGACCAGGGCGATCGTCTCCTTAACCTATTCCTCCTCATCCAGATCCGAAGAACCTTCTTCCTCTTCCACATCTGACAAGTTAGTCTTTATCTTTCTTTAGGGATTCGGGATACCATGTGGGAAGGAAGTCCTTACGCAACCAATCAGAATTGCCATTATCAAATAAGGCACTCCAGTGAGCAGTGAGTTGCATCTGAACCTTTTTTGGCCAACCCATTGCGCTTGTGCAACAGAAAATTTCTGTGCGCGTCTCCAGGGTTGGGTGAGATAGGGTTTGTGACTCCTTAAGAAAGGGAGCGCGTTCCTTATCGAATGTGGCGAGGAATTTATTAACAAGGATGATCTGAAGGTCCGCTGGGCAATCGGCCCCTGTGGAGCACAAAATTTCTATGATATGAGGCATTTTTTGTGCACATAGCGCTTTTTTCGAATAACCCATTCCATATATTTCTATGTTATTATCAAATTGTTCCTCGGAGATATCCTGGTTGAGGATCTGATCGGGAAAAAAGACAAGGTTGTCAAAACAAGCCTGTTGCATGGGTGTCAACCATGCGTACTTTCTGTAAAAATCAAAAAACTCACCGGAGCAAGCGTCGTTTAGGTATTCGTCCAGCGCTGAGAAAATAGAGACTGAATGTTTAACGAGATGCTGGCGTACAGAGAAGGACTCTTCAGCAACATAGTTGTTATAACAAAGAGGAGAAATCCCGTAGGTCAGCCATCCTTGCCGTGGGAGCACAGTCCCCCTCCCAATTGGCTGTCCCCAGGATATCTTGCGATGTGCGCGCGCCCATGGTGTAAAAAGTTCATGTGTTTTCTTTATTACAGTTTCGTCTACTAGGTGTTGAGGGCGCGATTCTTTGACAGGTATAGGACCTAAATCTGGAATGCTCAGTTTGTCATGAGCATAGCTTGCCCGCTGTAGAACGACAAAAAGAAAACGATAAAATTGCTCTAGTGAAAGGGGGAAACCGTTCCTATCAACTTTCAACTCCATACGCACTCTATCCTTAGGGCCAGCAGATTTAATATGCTCTATTTCTTTAATCTCATTCAATAACATGCTTGCCACGACTTTTTCACCCTTTGCCCATTTTGTCGTCAGCAACAAGGTTTTGCCGTCCTCAGAATTGAGCTGTACGGTTTTACCCGTGTAAGGAAATGGTTTGAGGGGCGGCTTAGTCCTAGCATCGGGTTGGAGATCCCTATCCATCGACTGGCTAGGAGATGTTAAAAGAGACCCCATGCAAGCGCCGCAGAGAACAAATATGAATAATGCACGATAAATTTTTTGAACCCAACGCATAACTTAAACCTTAGTAAGCAAATGATAAATAATATAATGTTTTGCGTACGTTAAAAATAGATAAATGTCAATTATTATGTTGCTGCTTTTGTGAGTGCTTGAATATCAACCGTATACGTGGCTGCGATGAGCAACGCGAACCACAAGAATAAGCACATGCTTATCCTCGATTTTACAAATTATACGATAATCTTCAATACGATAGCGCCAAAACTCTTTCAGATTTCCCAAAAGTGGTTTTCCAAATCGTCGGGGGTCTTCAGGGGTTGTAAGACGTTCAGTAATATAGCGATTGATGGTTCGGCATGTTGCTTTATCCAGTTTTTCAAATTGCTTTTCAGCCGTTTCCAAAAACTTCACTGTCCATTGAGGAGAGCTTCCTTTAGAGTCAGGAGGCTCAATGGTGGTCATTCTCAACGCCGTATTTCTTTAAAATCTCTTCAAAGGAAATGGCCTTTTCTTCACCTTTTTCAAACCGCTCCATGGCAGCTAGGGCAAGAAGATAGTCTTCCCTTTCGTCCAAAAATTCCTCAATGGCCTGTTTTACATAATAACTCTTTGTGCGGTGAGTTTCCTTGGCTAACTGAGAAAGTCGCTTTTCCATGTTTTCAGGAAGTCGTATGGTCATCATGAGTCAAATCCTTCATCTTCACTATATGATACCACTGTAGTACGTATATGTCAAACAATCAAGAATAGACCTCTTTCGAAACTGAACCTGATCGTCCCAAGGTGTCATGCTGAACTTGTTTCAGCATCTAAAAGAGATCCTGAAACGAGTTCCAATACTGTTCATTTAAGAAAACATAGAAATGATTATCCCCCTTTATTGTCATCCCCTCGAAGGCGGGGATCCACATAACCATCTGGAATCAATCAATTTTCCTATGGATTCCCGCCTTCGCGGGAATGACACTTTTAATTTAATAGAATAATAAATTAACTAAAATGAACAGTATTGGAAACGAGTTCAGGATGACACCGAATATGCGACTACGCCCAGTTTCGAAAGAGATCCAATATTTTTCTTAATGTCGCAGGCACGTGATATGTCCGCGTTATTTAACATCAGTTAAATAATACCCTTCCTTCCCATTAAGAATAATTTGAGGGTTATTTGGATCTTCCTCAATCTTTTGTCGCAAACGATAGATATGGGTTTCAAGGGTGTGGGTCTCAGCGTCAGGATGATAACCCCATATTTCTTGTAAGAGGGTTTCTTTTAAAAGTTCTGCTCCGCTATTTTGATGAAAAAAACGTAAAAGCTGCGATTCTTTTTCTGTTAAACGCTGACTCTCTTGCGTTTTAAGATTTTTAAGAATTTTTTCCCGTAGGTCTAAAGAAAAATAGGAAAAAATGATGTTCTGACTATAGGGTAGACTTTCCAAAACGGCCAAAAGATCCAAAAAACGTAAGGGGTGGGAAAGAGTTGAAAAGTTTAAGGACGGACGAAAATCACCCGTATACGGTGGCGTAAACAACACACAGTCTCCGTCTTTTTCGTTTTCCTTAATACAAATCCCCGCTTGAGGTAAAAGTTCTTGAAGGGCTTCTAAAAGATAGGGTTCAAGAATATGTAGGCTGATTTTTAACATTCTTTAAAACTGTGGCGCGTACGTCACACGTCCCTCTAAAATTAATTCCAAACAAAGTTTACCATTGAGTGCGTTTCAATCAAGTGTCTTTTATACTTGTTGGGAGTTGATGTCACTCTTCCAAAGAGTGGTTTAAGTATGATATTGTATCGTGAATCTGGAGGACAAGCAAATGTTTCGTAATTTTTTTAGTTCCACAGCTCTTGTAAGTGCTGTTTTTTTCCTAAGCTCTACCAGTGCTGTGATGGCAAACCAACCATCTGCGCTCGCAACGCCGACACTCAAGATTAGCGGTACGTCAAGTTTTAACTCTTGGTTTTTTAACAATAAAAAGAAACTGTTAAGGGGAGATCGTGATGGCTCTCCGTGCAAGCTCCAAAGATATGGGAGGGGTCAACTTTTTTCGGTTGATGATTCTCGTTTAAGATTCACTGTTGATGGTAAGTTAGACACGGGCATGGAATATGGCCTCGTCTTTGTTTTGGATGGGGATCCAAGTGCAGGCAAAACGTCTCGCGAAGCTTATCTCTTCGCTGGTGGCAGCTGGGGTAAAGTTTATCTCGGAGACACGTATGGGGTTCTCAGTACCATGGCCTTTGGAGGATGGGACCAATGGGGTGGTACGGGGTTCATTGATGGAAACCCAGATCGGGTTGTGAATTTCACAACAGGCGCCCCTCATTCCGTAAATCTGGTAGGCGATACAAGTCGAGATACAAAACTCACCTATCTAACGCCACGGTGGGAAGGGGTTCAGTTAGGTGTGACCTATGTCCCTCGTTCAGAACATCGGGGTGAACAGACAATTAACTCTATTACGAGCACCGTAAGTCCAAAAAAACCATTTGATACGGATAACATTTCAAACGGTGTTAACTTTATTCACAAGTTTGCTTCTGGATTTGAAATGGCTTTGTCTGCAACCTCTGTCTTTGCGGCAAGAACCCACCCTGAAATTCAAGCAGCGGCTCATCGCAAAAAAACGTTTGGTTATGCGTTTGGGGGAACCTTTTCTTATTCAGACATTGGCTTCAGCGTAGAGTATGGAAATAATAATCGTTCCCGTGAGATTAAAAATCATAAAGTAAATGCGGGCCAGTTTATTGATTTTGGTCTTTCTTATAAATGGGGAGCAACCAAGTTTAGTACAGGATACTACTATGCATGGAGAAAGGCATTGTCAGACACTAACACGACTAAAAGAGCCAAGACAAATGCTGTTGCAGCAGCTATCGATCAAAAGCTCGCTCCTGGTTTAGGTGTTTATATTGAATATAATTATTACAATATGAAAAATCGTGCAGCGAAGGCTGAAGCAGCTCGCGCCAATGTTATCAATCCATGTGATTTCACGGGTGCTGTTCCAAGTAACAAGGCCAATGTGTTCATTGTTGGTTCACGACTTGTCTTTTAAGATTATCTGTAAATAAAAAATGAGGAGGGGGAAATCCCTCCCTTTTATCCCCTTGACGTCTTGCTCACCAGAGCGCATATGATAAAAAGTTTCATGATTAGGGGTAACCATATGCGGTATTTATTTTTTCCAATCTTATTTTTAGTCTTTGGCCTATCTGCGTGCACGTCTGAGTTTACACAACCAGAGCTGAAAACGGATGAGCCATCGGATGATCGCCGTGACCAAAAATTAGGAAAATTTTTAGGAGAAGAAACCCTAACCTTTGGTGGTCCAAAAAAGCGTGGAGAAGAGGATACGGTTCTTGGGGTTAATAGTCATTTGTGGCGTGCAAGTCTTGATACGATTTCGTTTATGCCTCTTGCTTCCGCTGACCCGTTTGGAGGCGTCATTATAACTGATTGGTATTCTCCTCCCCAAAGCCCCCATGAGCGACTTAAGATAAATATTTTTATTCTTGATCGCCAGCTTCGTTCAGATGGATTAAAAGTTAGCATTTTCCGCCAAGAACACGATAAAACAGGCAGGTGGGTTGAGGGATCAATTGATCCACAGACGGTTAGAGATTTAGAAAATGCGATCTTAAGTCGAGCCCGTCATTATCGCACAGCAACGCAGTAGAAGATTCATGAGCACCCGATATAATTTTCGAGAAAATGAGGCAAAATGGCAAAAAGCCTGGAAAGATGCTTCCATATATGAGACTCAGGAAAAGCTTCCGAAGTATTATGTCCTAGAAATGCTCCCTTACCCTTCTGGTCGTCTTCATATGGGCCATGTCCGTAATTATACAATTGGGGATGTGATTGCACGGTATAAGCATGCTTGTGGATATTCGGTTCTCCATCCTATGGGCTGGGACGCCTTTGGCTTACCTGCAGAAAATGCCGCCATTCAAAATAACATTCATCCGAAAACCTGGACTCTCGACAATATCAATCATATGAAAGAAGAGATCCATTCGTTAGGCATTTCCTATGATTGGAAACGAGAAATTTCAACTTGTTCCCCTGATTACTATGGCCAGGAACAAAAAATATTTTTAGCTTTCTTGAAAGCGGGCATTGCTTATCGAAAAGAATCCTTTGTAAATTGGGACCCGGTAGAAGGTTCTGTCTTGGCCAATGAACAGGTTATTGATGGAAAAGGCTGGCGTTCTGGTGCAACCGTTGAACGTCGCAAACTCTCCCAATGGTTTTTTAAAATTACGGATTTTGCTCAAGGGCTTCTCGATGATCTGGCTCACTTAGATCATTGGCCTGAACAAGTCAAAACCATGCAAAGCAATTGGATTAAACGATCAGAGGGTGTGCGAATGCTTTTTTCTCTGGTTGAGATGGATGAAGAGCTAGAGATCTTTACAACACGTCCTCACACTCTTTTTGGCGCATCCTTCGTTGGAATTTCTCCTGATCATCCTTTTGTTGAAAAATTTGCTAAAATAACTCCTGCTCTCCAAACTTTTGTGACGGAATGCAGAGCAAGTGGCGCAAGCCAAAAAGAGTTGGATACAGCAGAAAAAAGAGGGTTTAACACAGGGTTAACTGTTCAACACCCGTTTTTAAAAGACCAGACTCTTCCCCTGTATGTCGCAAATTTTGTGTTGATGGATTATGGGACGGGCATTGTTTATGGCTGTCCTGCTCATGATGAAAGGGACTATGAATTTGCTCAAAAGTATAAGCTTCCCATTCTTCCGGTTATAAAAGGACCTAACAGCGAATCTCTTCCTTATCTAGGAGAGAATGGTGTTCTTATGCATTCTCAATTTCTGGATGGGCTTTCTTTTAACGAGGCAAAAGAAGAAATGACGCGCCGCCTTGTCGCTAAAAAAATCGGGATTCGGGAAGTAAACTATAAACTAAGAGATTGGGGCGTTTCTCGCCAACGGTATTGGGGGTGTCCCATCCCCATTATTCATTGTCCGATCTGTGGAATTGTAGCCGTCCCTGAGGATAAGCTCCCTGTAACGCTGCCAGATGATGTGACGTTCGATCAGCCTGGAAATCCACTAGATGCCCATCCAACTTGGAAATATGTGGATTGTCCGAAGTGTGGAGGAGCTGCTGAACGAGAAACCGATACCCTTGATACCTTCGTTGATTCTGCTTGGTATTTCGCTCGTTATTGTTCTCCCCATTCCTCCCAACCAATTGACAAGGAAAGTGCCGAATTTTGGCTACCCGTTGATCAATATATTGGAGGCATTGAACACGCTATTCTTCATCTTCTCTATGCTCGTTTCTTTACAAAAGCATTACGCAAGTGTGGATATTGGACGCTCTCTGAGCCCTTCAAGAATCTTCTAACCCAGGGGATGGTTTGTCATGAAACCTATCGCGATCAAGCGGGAACGTGGCTATATCCGGAAGAAGTAGAAAAGCAAAAGGGGCGGTTTGTCAAAATCGCTGATGGAACGCCTGTAAAGGTTGGCCGCTCTGAAAAAATGAGTAAATCCAAGTCTAATGTAATTTCTGCAAACAAAATGGTGGAAGAATATGGAGCGGATACAGTTCGACTCTTTATGCTTTCTGATAGCCCTCCTGAGCGTGATATTGAATGGACAGATGCAGGAATTGAAGGAAGTTGGCGGTATATAAATAAAGTATGGCGCCTTGTAAGGTCCCATTTATCCATCTTACAGGTTGCAAAGGGTGCGGATGTTCCGCTTACCTTTACAGAGGATGCTTTACAAATCCGAAAACTTACCCATAAAGCCATCTTTCATATCACCGAAGATATTGAACGCTTCCATTATAATCGTTACATAGCACGTCTTCGGGAGTTTACAAACACGCTAGAAGATTTCTCTCCTTCTGATTATTCTGAAAAGTGGGCTCTTCATGAAGCGTTGCATAGCCTTGTTCTTCTTCTTTCGCCAGCCCTTCCTCATCTTGCAGAAACACTCTGGGCAGAATTGGGATATCCCCCTTTTGTTTATCATGCTCCTTGGCCAAAAGCGAATCCTGAGCTATTAAAGGAAGATAGTATAAAACTAACGGTTCAGGTTAACGGAAAGATGAGAGGGATTTTAGAGACAATGCCTCATTTGAATGAAGAAGAAATTAAACATCTTATTTTGGATTTGCCACCCGTTAAAGCACAGGTCCAAGATAAACCGATTAAAGCATTTATATATATTCCAGGAAAGGTAGCAAATGTGGTCATTTAGGATCTTTAGTCTCGTCTGGTTATGTTGCTTTCTAACAGCCTGTGGCTTTCAACCTCTTTACATGCCGATTAGGGGATCGTCCCAGGTTGCTGTACCTATTAAAATCGCGACTATTAAGGATCGGAGGGGGCAAATTTTAAGAAATTACCTCGTAGACCTTTTAACACCAGAAGGGGCCCCTCAAAAGCCACTCTATCTTCTTGATATTTCATTAACGGAAGTTGTTGTGGATACTGGTTTTCGTAAGGATGAAACATCACTCCGAAAAACTGCGACTGTCACAGCTCTCCTGACCCTCAGAGATTCAAAAACCAATGCTATTGTGTATACTCATACGGCAAAAGCTATAAACTCTTTTGCCATCATAAGCCAAAATTATTTTTCAGACCTGACTACAGAAGAATATGCAAAAAATGAAGCTCTCCGTCTTTTAGCTGAAAAAATTTCCCTCTTGGTGGTTACTTATTTCGACTCGCAAGAGGACAAATGTGATGAGCAATGCGTTCCTAAATAGCCTGGGCAACCCTCCTACTCCATGGGGAGTTGGATGCTCGCATCAGAGAAAACCCATCGAGGGGGAAGTGTGAAAATCAACTTCCCGTCCCTCTTTAAAACACCCCTTAACCACTATAAATTCTTTTTTATATATGGTAATGACCTTTCTGTTTTTGATAGAATTATTTTCTTTCTTAACCAGAAACTTTCTTTTTCACTTCAAATAAAGTCAGAAAAGGAATTATTAACAAACTCTTGCTCCCAACAATCTCTCTTCGAAGATACCCAAAATAAGTTTCTTAATCTTACTTTGAATGTAAGTGATAAAATTCTTAATCATATTGATCAAATGGGAGAGGGCATCTTCATTTTTACGTCTGAAAAAGCCCGAGCTCAATCAAAACTCGTGACTCATTTTTCTAGCTCTCCTCTCTCTCTTGCCATTGCTGCCTACGCTTCCCCCCTCACGACCTCAGAATTTGACTTTCTAGCTAGTGATTTGAACCTCCCGGCCCCATTCCAAGGGCTTCTCTTTAAGACCTATCAAAACGATTATATGGGGCTTTTAGCCACACTTGAAAAAATTAAGCTCTACGGCGATGTTCCGGACTCCGCTTACACCGCATTTTTAGAGTCCCCATCATCAGAGGATATCCAATCTTCAAATCATCCGTTTCTTTTAAGAAATGTAAAAAAAGTTTCAGAGATTTTGTTAACTGTAAACGCCTCTGACATGATTCCCTTCTTAAGAAGTTTACTCCGCTCATTTCAAACGCTTTATGAACTCATGCCTTTTAAACAAAAGCCAGATTCTATTGTATGGCAAAAGCTCCAAACCCCTGTGTTTTTTAAGGATCAACCGCTTTATCAAGCCGCACTTTTGCGTTGGCGTATAGACGAAATCTCGCTTTTTTTGGAATCCTTATTAAAGCTTGAGTGTAAAATAAAGTATGAAAGAATCACCCTCTCACAGGTGAGTCAAGAGCTCCTGCAAATTGTTAAGTGATCTTAACAGAAAGTAGACGGCCTCTATAAAGTGTGCTATTTTTCAAGAAAACACACAAAAGGTAAAAAATGAAGTTCTTGGGGGGCGTTTTTGTTCTAGTTATGGGGTGGTCAACCATCACCTATGCAAAAGATAACTTTGTATCACAGTATGTTGAACCGATTAAAATAAGGATTTTCAGTAGTACTAAAAAAGGACCTGTTACCCAGGAAAGTCTTTGCTGTACACCACAAACATGCTGTTTTTCTGAGCAATTTTATTGCTTTATAGAAGATGGGCGTTGCATTTGTGATCTTCA